>ERZ869929.704-NODE-704-length-16501-cov-117.494467_pt1 | contig 16501 bp, 25 predicted proteins | sample MGYA00579312_ERZ869929 | MGnify/ENA primary metagenome ERZ869929 (study PRJEB32216, sample SAMN09231818) | wastewater metagenome | place: USA: Maryland | collected 2016-08-09 | study: EMG produced TPA metagenomics assembly of the PRJNA472060 data set (Reclaimed... | reverse complement strand
CATTCCTGCTGAACCGCTCTTCCGATCTGTTTCCGACCGCTGTCAAAAAAGGTAGGGGCTATGCGGTCGCGCTTACCACTGTTGCACTTAACGCAAGCAGCAACCATATTGGTAGCTTCATCAGTGCCACCTTTACTAATAGGAATCAGATGATCCACTGTATTGGCTTCTTGCCCGCAGTAATGACAGGTGTAATAGTCGCGCTGTAATACCTCAGCCCTAACGCGTTGGTAATACGCACTGTTATAGCGCTTGTGTGGCATTAGTGCCAACCCTTTGTTTCTAGGTGATGCAGTGCTTTACAAGCACAGCCGTAGCGATGGTGTATGTATTTAATCGACGCTTTTATTTGTCCTTGAGGACTAAGGTCTCTATACCAAGTAGAGCGCATCTGACCAAGCCCATAATGCGATCCATTCTTAGCTTTTGGATTCCAACTACTTTCCTTAAATATCAGCCAATTAAAACACTCAAACTCTTCCCAGCTTAAAAGGTTATAAGCATAAAGCTTTAAATTCATATCTGCTTTTGATGGCTGTTGATTAATTATTGTCATTGCTGCTACTAGTAGCGTCAAAGCCATCAGGCGGAGACAATAGCTCCCCCCGACACTTCGCCTAGGGCCAGCTCCCGCGCCCGCTCGTAGCGAGAGTGTAATCCTCTTGTCAAATCGTTTCAAGCGTAAAACCACTAACTTCCTAACTTATTGTTTAAGTTATGTCCGGTTATGTCTGCTTACTCCAATTCAAGTAATTTATTAACTTCTATCTGATTATCTCTTAATCCAACTATCGCATCTCTTAAAATGGCTTTTCCATCGCCGTGGAATTTAGTGGTCAAATATGGCTCAGCTAACGAGCCTTCTAGCCAATCAACTACCTCACCATTTGGATCTATTACTGTATCTCCATCATAGTTAAAACGGCTTAGAATGGCCTCTAGAGAGCTTGGGCGGATGGTTTCGATAACTTCCCCCGGATGGTAGGCCTTAAACCACTCTAGGGCCTTCCTATCGCTTTTAATCGTCCATTTAAACTTAGGCTTAGTGGTGGTTATGTAGGCAACTACCTCATCGCCTAATTCAGCTTTTACCCGGTCAGCTCCTAGGCTTTCCATCTCGTTTTGTAGCTCTGCCCTCAATTCGTCTTTTAATCTCTTCGCTTGATCTGCTAACAGGCTTATTGCCGCTAGCTTCAGGCTTAAGTCCTTTATTGTCATTTAGCTCCCTTTCCTTGTGCCTTCTCAATCTGGTTTCTAACGAATTCAGCTCTACGCCCATATCGGCAGCTATGAACTCTTTTGTGAAGCCCCACTCCAACAGCTGATAAATGTATTTAATGGAATGTATTCGGCGTTTTACTTCTTTGTCTTGCCCGCCCATCCTTCTCCTTTGAATATAGCCGGGGTAGCAGCAAACTGCTTTTTCATTGGTAATTCACACTCTTCACACCATTCAGAGTGATCCGAATATAGGTGGAAATACTTCTCAATCAGCTTCTTACACTGAGGACATTTGAACTCATATGTCGGCATCTATGAACCTCTCCAGAGTTTGCCCACCTGTCCAATAGGTTTGCTTAATCTTCTCTTGCTGATTAGCTATCCGGCAGATTCGACAGTTAGCGGCTTTCATCTTGTAATTACCGCATTGGTCGCACCTTGTAATGTCATCCTCTTTATTAGCTAATCGCTCGACTGGGTCAATCATTCGCATTTCAAAACAATTCTGACACTCAAGCAACCACACCTCTAATGGCATCTCAGGCACATCGCTAGTGTCGTATCGCTTGATTTCCCTATGTGCGGTCACCTTCTTGCAGTTTCCGCACTTAAAGGGATGAGCTTCATCAATCATCGCTGAAAGCTCCAGCTGCCATCTGAGTTAATTTTCATCCATTTAGCTGGGTGACCAGACTTAGGAGTAGGGCAGACCCATCCTCGATATTCTTTACCCTCTTTAACTCCTTGCTTAAGAATCATCGCACCATCTCCTCCGGAGCAGAGTGGGATTTCATCAACTATCTCAGCACCTAACTCCTCAACCATTTGGCTAACATCCCAAACGATTGGTTCTGGATCGTTAGGCCGTTGCTCTTTAATGAATTCAGCTAAAGCCGGTTTTGTAGTTTGGATAGGTTTCTTAGGCGTTTGTGCTGGTTTAGCAAAATACCCAGCGAGATTAAGAGCGCGTCCAAGAGCGCCAGTTTCGGCGAGTTCAAGAGCGTACTGTTTCGATTTTGACTCGGAGCTGAGACCAGTAGTCCAAGCCGCTGCATCCGCTTCAGTCCGATATAACTCAACTTTAACAATATAAACGTCACAAGTAGGTATAAGTGACTCCTCCAAGACGTGACTCTTGATCCGATAATCTGGGTAAGCATTAATAAACTCCTTTAGTCGGTCTTGCACTGATACATAATCATCAAGGTAATTGGACATTTAATTCCTCCTGTGTTGCAAAATTGGCTATTGCATAATCTAGTTGTTGTTTTAATGACCAGAAGCTTCCATCTGACCAGTTTTGCACCTCATTGGCGCAGTCTTGACAGTAAAAACGTACCTGCGTACGTCTATGTGGTGTTTCGCTTTGTACTTTCCAAACGGCTGGTTTCATAGCTTTTAAATGCCAAGTGCCATCCTTCATTTGCCCAAAGCGCATCTTGCAATAATCACACCATTGCGAGCTATTAGTATTGCGAGTCAGACTCAACGTCATCCCAATCTTCTGGTGTAGAAAATCTGCATCGACCCAAGATAGCGGAGTATCCGATGAGATCGAGATACGAATCCTCGCGCTCTGGACTTTCCACCATTCGGCTGAGTTTGGTTGCGATAAAAATAAGCGCCAAGTCAGATGGGTCTCTGAGCTGAACACCGAGGATTCTCGCGATTTTGTAAATTCGTAATAAATTGTGCCTCGGGTCGCCATACTCGAGCCCCCTGTCCTCAAGGGTGTGACCAGCTTCGGTAAGCCACTCACTTAACGATCTCTCTGACATTTAAGCTCGCCCGTCCTCTCTTGTATCCATCGTTGAAAGCTTTAGCTTTGATATATACATAAGTGCGATACCCCAACCAAAGAGTTGAGCAGTAAATTAGCCAAAAGGTCGCTTCAAAGGACATCAGCATTTACCCCGAATCTATCTAGCCAATAAGCTGAAATCTCTTCTCGGCTTAAACGGCCGCGATTAGACTTTCTGCCTAACGATTCAATTGCATATCTCCGAATCAACTGGCCTTTAACGTAGTTTTTGCCGTCTGACCAAGCGCCGGAGGTGGTATCAAACTTAATTGTTACCGGTGTTACTATCATTTATTCTCCCTTCTAAACCCGTTAAATGGATTTAGTGGGATAAATGTATTTAATTAAATGGATTTAGGCAAGGTTTGTCGGTGTGTCGGGGTAATATATTTTCAACAGCCCCAGTCGTTTCGATGGCTGGCCGCGAATAGCCAGCCGCTCTGATTTGGCAAGGTAGTGCCCTTACTCACTTTAGGGAAACGCTGAGCTAAATTACCGGCTGGTTTTCTGCTAGATCAGCAATAACTCAGAATCTTTTAAATCTAAGAATCCAGCTAGTTTCTGCACTTTTCCTTTATTGGCGAAGTCGGTTTTATCTGGGAGTGCCTTTAATTGCCATTCAGGCTCGTTTATAGCCCCTAAATCAAACTGATAGACCCCTTGTGGGGTCGAATTGATATAAAGCGTCCTAGCGCCCGTTCTAGCCCTTATATCGGCTAAATAATCCCATTTCTTTTTCTCTATCAAAAGAGTGTCGTAATGAGTCCGGCGGCACTTCATCTCGATATATGAATCGTTCGTAATGCCATCAGCTCGGTCGGTCGCTGATAAGGGCGTTAAGTCCGGATATACGGCTCTTAAAGCTTCAAAGAGTTCAGCTTCTCTTAGGTAAATTTAGACGTCCTCTTCCCCATCTTCCCAACCCAATTTGCGAATCGGATCATCAATATCAACAATCCAGTTTGGGTAGGAAGTGCGGTCTTGGGCAAAAGAGAGCGCCTGGCCTTCATCAAAGCCAGCTCTTCTAGCTGCATCATAAACTTCTTTAGCAGCGATAGCCCAAAAGTCCAGCGCGGTTATTGTGTGGTCTTTAGCAGATTTTGGCTTGCGAACGCGGCGAACGACAGCCTTCTTCTTGACCGGCTTCTTAGCGCGTTTTCTTGCGGCTGCCATTTGTAACCACCTTTGCTTGGAGAGCTAATTCTAACTGAGACTCCATTTTGTCTAGTCGCGACACAATGGGTAAATTTTCAAGTTTTATTATGTAGCGAAGACCAGCAATCAATAGGCCAATAGATCCGAGGACAGAGGCGATAAAGGCGGCAATATCGGATGCACCCATTACCGGACTTTGCCGTAACGCTCGTAATTGGGGTTAAGCCAATTAATGATGCTAGGCAAAACTGATGCGATTGCGGCATTGGCAATTGCATTTACATCCAGACCCACTGCTAGGTAAGTCGCTAGGGCTGCTGCTAGGAATGTCTTGATCCAGCTCTCCGCTGCCTTTTTTAAATCGTTTAGCATTGTGTCGCTCTCCTTCTAGGTCGAACCATTTACCGTTATCGTCTCCCAGAGTTGTAAAGCTGACGTGGAAGTGTGAGCGGTGCGGGTTAGTGCCCCGGTACTTTCTGCGCTTCCAGTTTAAGATTGGGCTCATAATTTGGCCGTCATAAATGATGTACTTAATACGTTTATCCCCGCGCTTGGCGCATTTGCGGATTTTTTCCACCAGGGCGTAAGTCTCTTCTGGATGGGCGTTTAGATTGGCATCTATATCTACAGCTCTGACGATTCCATCTCGGGGGATATGATCCGAATTAGAGTTAGAGGCATAATGACGAGCATCAGCGATCCAACCGTCAGACTTACGATCGCGCTCTGGATAATCGTCATCAATCTGCTCTCTCAGCTGTTGTCCAGCCTTGCATAACTTAGCCAAGAAGTACCGCCGCCTCTTCAGCTGTTAGTCCGAGCTTGTCTAAGATTGCTTTACGTGCAGCTTCTTTGGCTGCCGCTTCTTCCTCAGCTGCCTTACGGTCAGCTTCAGCCTTATCCGCTGCTGCTTCTAGCTCAGCGATTTCGGCTGCAGTTAGAGGCACCACTTCTTGAGTACCAGTGCTGCAGTCCACAACCACTTTGGTTAGTGTTTCTGTCATTGTTTGTTTTCTCCTAGGTTAGAAAACCCCTACCTGTGGTAAGGGAAAGTTATTGGGCCAGTTTCAGGCCGTCGCCCGTATCCCGTATAGAAAGAATGATGAGCCTGAAACAAAATTGCCACCATTATCAGTTAGAACAATAGAGGATATTGTTGCGGTATTTCTCCACAACCCCGCATCTGCTGACATTTTAGCTGCGGTCGCGTTCGTTTCAGTAACCGAAAAATCTGCAAAAGGTTTGTTTGAGTTCACGGTGTAGTTAGGTAAATACAGTTCCCAATTACTAAAAGTATTAGCTGTTGCGCTAGAGCCTACATTCCCATTAGTAATGTACCCGTAAACTGAATTACTTTCCCGATAACTTGAAGCTGCGCTGCCGCTTCCCTCAATAGTCGTATCCGAATAATTGGTTGCAGAATCCGAATTAAATCTTAAAAGAATAGCAAACGCCTGGTTGCCACCTGCGCTTCTTGAAGAACCTTTCAAAACCAAATCAGTAAACGTATTAGGTATGCTAGAAAAGGTAACTGATGCCGCAGATGAAGATAATGTGTTAGATGCGATTAGTGTGTATGTTGGACTAGGCATTATCGCTCCTTAAAATGATTTAATTCCGTAGAGTGTGGCGGTTGTGCCTGCGGCATATTGAAAGTTATAGGTGTAGATACTTACCGAAGTAATTGCGCTAGTTGAACGCCATAACCCTACGCCTTTGGCTACTGAACCAGAACCATTTTTGTCATTTGACTGAGTGTATAAAACGCTCTTGTTTGTGCTTCCAGCATAACTGAATATATCTGCTTCTAGGATAGATGGGTTAGCGGTAGTCAGTCCAAAACCTGTAGATTGTGTCATTGGTATATAGGTTTCATTAGTCAACCTAGTAGATACTGCTGATGACCCATCTCCGTGTAGATATGTAGATGAATAGTTGCTGCCAGTATCACTATTGAATCTTAGATTGAACACAGCATTGTTTGTACCGCTTGAAGCGGTTGCAACGACAACTAATCTCAAATCAGTATAAGTATTAGGAATACTGCTAAAGGTGATTGTAGATGCCGCACTACCCAAAGTTACGGTACTAATAGGCTCGTATGTCGCTGGCATTATGCCCCCTTAATGCCGTATAGGGCTATTACGCTGTTGGTAGCGAAAGCGCCAGAACCAATGGTGATAGTAATAGAGTTGATTGCGGCTGTATTAATCCATAAACCGCTGGATAAAGTTACTTCATCGTTAGTTGAGGAATTAGGGTCCATACCTGCAAAAGCTCTTACTGTTTTGTTTTTTGTAGTGGAAGCGTAATCGTGAATATCGACAATGGCTGCACCTACGCGGTTGGTTTCTGTTCCTCTTGAACCTGCGCTATAAATGCGTACACCAGTAACGGCTGTTTCAGCTGAAGCTATAACCGATGCGCCATCACCCGCCAATCTATGGCGCGTATAATTTGTACTATTGTCAGAATTAAATGTTAAATCCCAAAAGGTTGTACCTGGCTCTGGGCTGTTTGTTGTTGTTCTAGTTATACCTCGTATTTGTAAATGCTGAAAGGTACTAGGGATTGAACTAAATGTGATAACGCTGCTAGAGCCATTACCAACAGCGGATGCAATAGACTCGTAAGAAGTCGCTTTGCCGCCAGCGGCAGCTAATATCCCGATAGGTATTTCCATTACGCAGCTATGTCTCCGATTAGCACCCAAGTATTAGCAGATCGCTGAATAAGGGTGGCTGCGCTCCATTGGCCAGTAATCTTCAAAGCTGCGCCCTTAGAGTTGATGGTGACACCCGCGCCAGCTGCGACAGTGACCTGTCCTGCGCCAGATTGTAAAATGTTAATACGAGTGCCAATTGGAAAATTGACTGAAGAGTTAGGTGGCACTGTGAGAGTGATTGCTCCGGCATTGTTTAGATCCACAAGTCCGCCAGCATCGGTTAGAGCTAGTGTGTAGCTTGTGCCAGTCTGCGCGTTGCGGCTCTCTTGAGTAGCTCGAGAATAAAGTGTCGAATCGACGCTCGAACCCAAAGAACGGATAGCAGACGCACCGTCTTTAACCAGCGCGGTATCGTCCGGTGTCGTCCAGCCGTAATTAGTAGTAGTTGCCATTATTCTCCTTTAAGCGACGATTGTAGCGTCTAGCCAGGTCAAAGTCGGTGAGATGGTGTTCCAAGTCTCTATCGCTGGGACGCTGTTCCAACGGAAGGCTTGTAACGAGTAAGCGATGGGTGAGACGTTGAGACTCAGATTAAGTTGATTGAGCGAAGCCGTCCAAGTCCAGCCTTCGACGAAACCTTGAAACTCCCCATCTTCCATATTGCTCGGCAGGTTGGTTATATTGACTGGCATCCCCATAAAAACATTTAGCAGAGCGTCCCGGTCTGTGCTATCGATTTCGGATGAGGATATTGGAAAGGCGATTTGCTTCAGAGCAAATTGAGGATAAGCGCGGATGGCTAGGTAAAAGGCTGCTTGGCTAGTTGCATCCCCAGCGTTACGAAGGCTTGTGGTTATGGTGCTGGCAAGCTGTCCATAGGTCGCAATAGAAGCAGCATCGGTGCTAGTGACGGATGAACCGCCAGATGGCCCATAAGCGATTGTAATGGCGTTTCTAACGTCGCCAGCTCGTTTGGTGATGGAAAGGTTAGGGCCGAAGGCGTGATTGCCGTCTAGGTCGATATAACCGTTAGTAGCTAGATATTCGGCTCGGTGCGTTGAGTCGGCGTAGCTAATCTGTCCTTGAGCGTTCTCGTAAAGATAACCAAGACCCGAAGTGGCGTATTGAGTGGCTAAGTTGTAAACGGTGTCATTCAACCCGCTCTGACTGTGAAGCTCGTAATCGCCCGGGCGGTCAATATCGCCAAGGCCAGAGTTTTCGGCATTAGCCCAAGTAACTGTCGGATCGTAAGTCGACCAAGTTGCAGCTGCCGGGACTTCGTTCCAGCTATCAAAAAGAACTGTAGAAAGTAATTCATAAATGCGGTCACCATCAAGTTGGTGATTAAAGTTGCCTGTATAGACTGCGCGGGACAACCGCGCTAAAGCTCCTACTGCAACGATTTGAATATATTGGCTTAAAGCGGACGAGCCAGAAGTTTTGACGGTAATGGAAATGTCAGTGACAAACCCACCGAATAAGAAAACCCAGTCGCCGCTTGAGTCCTGTACTTCAACGCTTACCGCGTCATTGATTTCATAAGGTGCTTGCGCTTCGGCCGTTTCCAATAAAGTGATATTGCAATATCCCGCGATTGGTTGCGAGTAAATATCGGTGCGGCCCGAAGTGATTGATAAACCGCTCAAGGTTGCCGAAGTCACTGTATAGCCGTTTACCTTGACGCGATAGGTGGGACTCCAAAGTGTCATATTGTTAGGGTCGCTAGTGATCCTGTGCGGCTTTGGCTGGCATTGAGCGCATCAATAACTGAGCGGGTAAAGCCCTCTTCATCGATAATTGAAGGCGCAGTTACCGTTATGTTTACTTGTTGGCGTTCAGCCCTTGCAGCTGCTCTAGCTTCAATTTGAGCGCGTAGCTCAGCGGTGCGACGCTTTAAGTCCTCAGTTTGTTGAACTTCTTCGAGGTAACGCTGAGTAGGCACAAATGGCACACTCGGAGCAAAAGGGTTACTAAAGTTAGGTTGCTCGCCAGTTTCGGTCATTCCACCAGCAGTCACAAAGTTAGCGTTGCTTGTACTGAAGCTTGAATTGTTAAATGGGTTTATTTTGCCGAGAAAATTGGATAGCGGGTTATTCTTAGCAAAATCAATAAATTTCTTATAAGCGTTATATAGGTCTTGGAAGAAATTAACTGCTTTGCCAACCAGATTGACCACTGTACCCAATACGGTGGCAATACCGCTAAAAGCATTTTTAAGAGCTCCTATTAGAATCGGTACGACGTACTTTTGCAAGAAGTCCCACAAAGCGCGAAACTCTTCTTTGTTGTCTCCGATGGCTTTGGTTAAAGGTTTAAACTTTTCAAGCAAATTCTGAACTGCTGGGATTACCTTATCGACAAAAAGATTAAGCAAATTGGTGATGATTGGGATGAGTCTTGCGCCCACTGCTTCTTTAGCTTCATCGAAGCCGATTTGCAGTCTGGTTAATTTACCTTGGAAAGTGTCGGCTTGAATAGAGGCGTTATTCTTAAAGGTATCTGCCAAAGTTGCGGTTACATCGTCGAAGCTCATTGTCTTGAGCTCGGCAGCAGATAAGCCAATACCTAAGCGGGCTAGTGAAGTGTTGTTTCCTTCGTAGGCTCGGGCTAAGGCGTTGGTTACTGTCTCTAGCGACTTACCTGATCCAGCAGAAATATCTAAAGCCAGTTGCTGTAACTTTTGCGCCTTGGTTACGTCGCCTGTCGCGATTGCAAGTCTTTGAAGTGACGGACGAAGCTCATCGTCTGTAACGCCGACGGCGATAGAAGTTTTAGTTATGTAATCTTCGGTTGATGCGATTTGTGTTTCTGTCGCTCTGGTTGCATTACGCAAGGCAGAAGCTAGTCGGGTCTGGGCTGCCTCATCTGCGATTGCGGCTTTAACTCCATCAACCAATAATTTGCCAGCGTAAGCGGCTGCGGCTGCTCCAGCTGCGGCAAATGCGACAGCGGCTTTCTTGCCGAACTCTTGAACTTTGCCAGAAAAGCCAGTAGTGACTTCTTCGGACTGATTTAGTTTGCGCTGATAATCTGCTACGTCAGCTAATAATTTGAGCGTTAAGGCGCGTGAATCAGATGCCATTTATGCCCCATTTATCTAGTATGCGGTTAAATGATTTAGTCCATTCGCGCACTATGTAACTTTGATTTTTACGCAAGGTTGGATAAATGAACCAACCTCGCGAACCACCACCATATCGCCCAGAATATTCCGGAAACTGATTTAAGCGTCTTATTGTTCCATCTTTTCGCGGACGGATACTGCTACCAAATTCATAGCCACCCCAAAGCGTTTTGGTTGTAGCTCCACCGGAAAAACGTTGAGAGCTAAAACCATAAGTTATTTCGCCAGTTGTGCTAGATTTTTTAACTCTTGATCCATCAACAATTCGTCTGACAGCTTTAGAGCCTTTTGTTCGAGTATAACCAGCTCCTCGAATTTCTTTTTCAAGATAACTAGCTAAAGCATTAGAGGTTAGCTTGGCCTCATCTTTAGCTTCATCGCCTAATATTTTAAAAGCTTTATAAAGTTGTCGCAGCTCAGTTTTATCAAAGGCTAAGGCTTCATCGGCCATTGTTTCTCTCCTTTAATATGTCTAAAGCTGTATAAATCTCATCCGCGTCAGTCCAATATTCAACTGGGATGCCGGTTTCAATTGCCAGCAAAACCAGTAAATAATTTAGGCTTCCGCTTCCAAAGCTTTTGGGCTTTGGTTCTCCACATCAAAATCTGCGACTGTGTCCATCCAAACCTCGAAAGATTTGACCGGCTTTCCAGCTGCTTCTCGCTTATGAGCGTTATATGCCAAAAACAAAATGTCCCAGACTCCGCTCATTTCGCTAAGTGATTTGCCTGTGGCCTTCTCCCACTTTGCGTACTCCGGCGGTTGGGCTATATATGTAGCTTCTTCGCCGGAGTTATATTTAATTGTTATTTGTGACTTCATTGCTCCCGATCTCCCTCTTAACTAAATGTTTCTGCTGGCTGCCCAACGACTGTCATTGTCCAAGTATCGGTTAGAGCTCCTGGAGCTGCTCCACCTGCACTTGGGAAAATTGGCAATACGTTGAAAGCAAATACCGCGCCGGATGCGGCGGTAAATGATACTGCTAGCGTTGTGTTTGGATTTGCTTCTGCATCTGTCCACATTGCTTCGAATAGTGAGCCAGTAGCTCCCCAGTCCTGAAGCAATTCAATGGTGAATGTCCATTGCTTATCGACTGACTTGTAGGCGCGTCCATCAAGAGTTTGGTAGGTCTCGATAATGGTTTCGCAAGAAAGTGTCGCTGAAGTCGCTTGAGCATCGTAGTTAGCCGAGTCAAGTGTAAATGTGACGTCGCGACCTGTGATTACTGTCGTTGGCACTTTATCTCCTTAGTTTGTTTGCTCGTAGCGGACGCTCAAGCGGATATCGGACACAAGAAATGTGCTTGTGCCGACCTGAGTTACTGAAGGTGCGGACACCGTTGATAACTCATAACCCGCCGGCAATGCGGCGAGAATACTGACGATTAGTTTTTCGAGATTGTCCAGTGATGCTGGATTGGAAAGGTAAGCAACGCCGACGCTGATGACATAGTTGAGCCGCGTACGAGTAACGTTACGACCAATAAGCTCGATTTCGAAATATGGATCAACAGGTACAAGTGCGGCGAATGGTGGAATGGGAGTTTCTGGTACGAAGTCATATACGTTAGCCGCGACTGATTGGATTGCAGTCTTAATAGGTACTCGTACATTATCTTGGATAGACGAAGCGGGCATTATCCCACCATCGTCTCAACGTCCAAGTAAGGCCCAAGAAGACCAGTTACTTTGGCAAGTAAATTCTTTGAAAGTCTGTATGGTGTTACTGCGAAATCGACGCCCTCGATTGATCCGCCAGCTGCGGTTCGGGCTTGGAAGATTTCGACAGCGATAGCCAGAATTGCAGCTTCAACGTTGGCATTTCCGACGTATGTCGATAATCCAGAGAGCGCAGCGTTTCCTGCTGGGATAATGTTCTTTTCCAGTATGTCTGCATTAGTGATGGCGACGGTAAAGACATAATCGGTTATTTCATCGTTTGTCACTGTGTGAGTGCCATTAAATGGTGTTCCGCAGCCAGTGATTACAACGGATTGGCCTTCAGTAAATTCGTGAATTGTCGCGGTCTCAAAGTAAGCGATATTTGACTCAAGCTTTACCTTGTTAATTTTGCTTTGGAATGTGACGAGCATTGGGACAACGATATTCTCAGAAGCGTCACAAATGTCAGTTAAGTAAGCATCTGAATATAGGGATGACGAGACGCCAAGAATGGTTCTCAGCTCTGAAGCCGTGACTATCGTTGGCATCTCGTTATCCTTTCAAGCTAATTGGGTGAGCGGCCAGCTCGGGAGCGGACTGGCCGTCACTATTTGAGTTTTGTTATGCAACCATCCAGCGGTATGCACCAGCGCCGACCTTTGTAGCCAAAGCGCCATAGCCGTAGTAAGCAACCTGAATTTGTCCGGTTGATACTAGGTTGGTCTCTAGGCGGAAGCGTGGTGACTCATACCAAGTGTATGACTCTGGGTTGATGATAATGATTGAGTTGTCATCTGTTCCACCAGTTAGGTTACGAGCTACGCGTAGGTTCAGACCTGCAACGTTTCCGGTAACTGAGTTTGGTGCAAGGTTTCCAACCTGATTGCTTGGGCTGATAACAGCCTGATAGATTGGACGGCCAGCATCATTGAGGTTCATAATTTCGCCCCATTGTTCTGGAGAAACTACGATATTTTGTGCGTAGCCAAGAGTTCCCTTGTAAATGCTTACTGCTGCATCGGATACGAAATCCAAGAAGTTAGCAGCTGACATTGTGCGGTTTCCGCCGTTTGTTCCGCCTGCAATTAGGCCAGTTCCGACTGCAATATCGGTTGCCTTTGCATATGCGAACTCCATCTGACGTACAAGCTCTTCAAAGAAAACTGGGCTTGTGCGATCTAGAAGCTCTACTGAAAAAGTCTGAGCTCCAGCGTACTTCTTAACTGAAACTGATAGGAAATTGTTTGTCATATCGGTTTCGTCAATTGTTGCTGCTTCTGCTTCTTCCGCAACTGTTGGAACTGCGGTGATGCGAGGAATTTCAAAAGTCATACCAGCATCTGGCAAAACGCCGCGAGAAACTGAATCGACCAATGGACGATCTGCATTTGATAGCGGGTTGATTACCTCGGTTAGCTGACGTGTTGGTACAAGACCAGCATTGTTGCTTGTGGTGTCAGCAGCCATTAGGTACTGACGTGACTCATCATCGCCCAAAACTTTGGCGCGAATTGATGCTTCTAGATACTTCGCCTTTGTGAACTCAAGGCGAGGAGCGGTGTAAAACGCTGGCTTTGGCGCAGCGGCTTCCACCTTGGCAGCTTCTACCGTTTCTTCGGCAGGAGCTGGAACGGTAGTGTCTGACACTTGTTCTCCTTCGGTTGGTTTGTCCTCTTCGGCGGTTGCCGGAGCGGAATTTTCTTTAGGTGCTTCATTTTCGGAAGCCGCAATTACTTCAGCGACTCGGGCTGAATCGATTGCTGGATCGGTGACAAGGCTAACCTCATCAAGGGTTGCTGAGGTAATTTGCATTACGCCTTTGTTGTTTACCCATTCATTAATTTGAGCCCCCACACTAAAGCCGTCTCTCAATCCAGTAGCGGCCTCTTCAAGGGCATCATCCGCAGCAAAAGTTTTGGCTAAAACGAACGTAGCTTCGATTCCCATATCTGTTTTTTTGAACTCTGCGAGCTTTCCTATGGGTCTTGTTCTGTCGTGCTCGAGTAACAATTTTACTGGCTTCATTTCAATGGAATCAGCTGCAAAAACGGTAGGGCCGACTGAAGTGTTACCTTGCTCGTTCCAAGTAACAATAGTTCCGCTAATTGTGCGCTTTACTGCATCGGCCGCAGTTACGACCATAGGCATATTAATTTTCATTAGGAATTAAGTCCTCTTCTCTTTGAATTTGCTCGACACTCATCGCACCGATGCGGTTCAAGATTTCATAGACTTGAGCGCGCTCCAAAGCGTTGCCGCGTAGGAAATCGTCAAGTGCAAATCTGACCATCACTGGGTTAGGCACAAAGTCCGGTAGTGAGAGTCTTTCTTCAATCGCCTTAAGAATTGGGCGAAGTGAGAAATCAACAAGTGAGCGCCGCTCTGATACTGCGTTGCTATATGTCATTGAAGTAGTTTCGGCGCTCAAGAAGTAGGCAGGTATTCCGCAAGCGCGAGCAAGCTCAAGCGCAACGTATTGACGAGCTTCAGCAAGCTGCAAGGACTTTGGATCAAAGCCAACGCTTTCCAAAGTGACATCTGCATTTAGAAACGCTGTTGATTTTTGTTGGCGAGCTGTACGCCAAGCAGAAAGCAATGATGAAATTCTTTCGGCAGTTAAGTTAGTGCCATTTGATTTCAATACTGTTGAAGGTACTGGGTCTTTTGCGTAATTGACAGCTGCGTTCTCTAAATAGACTGCCGCGCTGATTGTTTTACCAGCTCTATGCAATAAACCTTCATCTGGGCCATCAAATCGAATGATTGAGCCAATACCAGTTAGCGGTACTGCTTGGCCGTCGATTTTGTAACCAGTGATTTCGGTATTCTTAAAATTTGTATCAACTGTGACGCGCTCTGGGCTAACGCGAGTCCAGGCTTTTACTCGACCGCCATCGGTTGTCGAATACATTTCCAAAACTTGTCCATAACCAACGCCATATAGCCAAATATCTTCAGCAAGCCAGTTATAAATAACAAAGCCAGCAACTCTTGGGTCTGGTTGATTAATAACTCTTTGTGGATCAACAAATTCGCCAGTGATGCGATTAAATGTTGTTAAAGGTAGTGAGCCGATAGTGCCGCAAATAATGTTGCGAGCGCGAGCGACTGAAGGGACGCTCATAGCTAATTGACGAGTGCTATTTGTTGGCCCGCCAAGAATGTTGTAAACCGAGTCGGTGATTTGGACTGGGGTTAGCGCAGCTGTAACGTCTGCGACCTTGTCTGGCTTAGCAGCGGTTACTTGTGGAAATAGGAAATCTCTAATAGCGCCCATTGAGTCTAAATTGTAAGGCTCTTGTGCTACAAGATAACTATATCGACTCCGGTATCGGGTTTCGTTGCATAGTGTGTCGCCATCGCTGAAGCAACAGCTCCACAAATAACTGCGTTAGAAACTTTCCGCCCCATTACCCAGCCGCCATCGCCGAAAGGGAGCTTAACGGCGGCTAGGCATTGGCGGGTCAGCTCTTCTTGTCCGGAATGAGCCAACCGCTGAGATGAAATTGCTCCAAGCAACTCATCGCAGCTTTGCGCATAGTCAAGCCCATCAATGGGTTCAGTCCTGATTCCCGCAGGTGCTAATCGCGCTGCAACTGCCGAAGCGGTTCGGGCCGAGTAAGCAACCAACTGGACTGGATACTTACGCACCCAATCTGCCACATCATTAGCCATCGACTTATCGTCGAGGTTTTGCGGGTTGTGCCAAGTTTGCAAGAGTATGACTTGAAATCTATCGCCCTCAAGTCTTTGGCTTGCTACTAGAGCTGCTTGCTTTCTATCTGGACTGAGATCAATAGCCAACCAAGTATCAGATTCAGGGTCGAGTCGGAGCCCCTCAACTTCGCAACTCTCCCACTGAGACGGACTGATAACCGGGTTTATGGTATCGACCCATTGACATAAGACTTCTGTTCGAACAATATCTTCTGGGTCTGACAGAACTGCTCGGATATTGTCCGGATGCACTGTGTGACCGAGTGATGGGTTAGCTTGGCAGACGCCTAGCCAAAAGTCGGGTGAGTTATCGAATTTAATTCCTTGAGGTGCTGACCACTCAAACCAGCCAATGTCATCCGACCCGCCGTGAATAGCAGCTAGCGCTCTTTCTCTTAACTTGTTTAAGACTATCGAGTGCTGATCCCCAGCATTTGAATAAACCCATATTTGAGGATTTGGGCTAGCCATTTGAGTATATCGCAGGGCTGACCAGACATCTTCGTCTTTATACTCGCGAGCTTCGTCTAAATGAATGGTTTCCGGTGCGGCGATACCGCGACCAGCCGAGTTATTTGCTCTTACGATATATCGGCGGCCTTCGGTGAATTGGAGCTCTTGAAAACCCTTACTCTCTAGCTTCTTAGTAAATTCAGCAGCTAGCCGAGGCGTCTGCTCGATAATTCCATATATTTTATAAAACAATTCCGCCGAGGTAGTTAGCTTGTGAGCCGTATGAACCTGAAGTTTTTCTTTTAAGACGTAGATTCTGAACAATATTTGGAGCGCCATAAACGTCGATTTGCCCTGTTGCCGAGCACAAAGCAAGGTGACTACTGGGTGAGCCCATCGGCCATCTGGTTTGTATTTAAGCGCGTGATGAGCCAGCCATTGTTGCCAGGGAAGCAATTCGTAGCCGATTTCCTCGCAAAATTGGATCATAGCCTCGCCGTGAGAGGGGTAATCGGTCAATTTGGTGTGAATACGCGGGTTTACCACACCCCGGTAAGCCGATTCGTCCCTAACTCGGGCTAACTCGGTCGATTCACTCATAAAAATCCATTTTACTCGAAATAATGCCGCGCCGAGCCATTTTCAGGGAAAATCTTCCCGATAGATCGGAAGAGCGGTTCAGCAGGAATGCCGAGACCGC
>ERZ869929.703-NODE-703-length-16511-cov-4.635999_pt1 | contig 16511 bp, 21 predicted proteins | sample MGYA00579312_ERZ869929 | MGnify/ENA primary metagenome ERZ869929 (study PRJEB32216, sample SAMN09231818) | wastewater metagenome | place: USA: Maryland | collected 2016-08-09 | study: EMG produced TPA metagenomics assembly of the PRJNA472060 data set (Reclaimed... | reverse complement strand
AGATCTACACTCTTTCCCTACACGACGCTCTTCCGATCTCCACTCTTCGCACATCTGCAATTGAGAACATGAGGCAAGATGGCTAGGCCGAGGACGCCGCAGGCCAAGGCCGAGGTGAGTGGCGCGACGATGGTCAACGCCGGTCGCTTCAAGGACCGCAAAACGTCAAAGCGCACCCGTCCGCTGGGCGAACCTTACCTCAAAATGACGGACGAGCAACAGGATGCCTGGCGGGAGTTCGCCGAAGAACTGCCGTGGCTGAACAGCGCGCACCGGCCGCTACTGAGGCTTGCCTGTATCCTTCGCGTTCGGATGGATGACGCCGACGTTGGCGTCAACCAGATACAGACTTACAGCGCGATCCTGTCCAAGCTGGGGGCGACCCCGGTTGATGAGACGAAGGTGTCTCACGGCGAGGACCACGACGAAGACCCGGCGGATGCCTTCTTCCGACCGAACTAGGGCTTACGCCGAGGCGGTCGTATCGGGCGAGATTGTCGCCGGGCCGCACGTTCGGAACGCCTGCCGCAGACATCTGGACGACCTTGAGCGTGGCGCCGAGCGCGGTTTGTGGTTCGACCACGAGGCGGCGGAACACACGTTCGGGTTCTTTGAGAACGTCCTTCGGCTTTCGGAGGGGCAGTTCGAGGGGCGACCGTTCGAGCTGCACCCGTCGCAGGCGTTCATTGTCGGGAGCCTGTTCGGCTGGAAGCGCGCTGATGGCCGTCGCCGGTTCCGCCGGGCCTACATTGAGCAGGGCAAGGGCAACGGAAAATCTCCGCTTGCTGGCGGGATCGGGATCAAGGGGACGTGCGGCGACGGCGAGGCCGGAGCGCAGGTCTATGCAGCCGCAGCGAAGCGGGAGCAGGCAGGCATTCTCTTCGCCGATGCGGTGAAGATGGTGAAGCAGTCTCCCGCGCTGGCGAAGAGGCTGGAGTTCTCGGGCGGGCCTGGGCGGGAATACAACATCGCCCATCACCCATCGGGGAGCTTCTTCCGTCCTGTGTCGCGCGACACCGGCAAGACGGGTTCTGGCCCGAGGCCGTATTTCGTTCTCGCGGACGAGGTTCACGAGCTACCGGATCGCAAGATCCTCGAGATGCTGGAGCGGGGCTTCAAGTTCCGCAGGCAACCGCTGCTGTTTATGATTACGAACAGCGGTTCGGATCGCAATTCGGTGGCTTGGGAGGAGCATGAACACGCGGTCAAGGTGGCCGCTGGCAACGTCGATGCGGTGACGGACCCGACCTACCTGGGCGAGGTCATCGACGACACGACGTTCAGCTATGTGTGCGCGCTCGACGAGGGCGACGATCCGCTCAACGATCCGTCGTGCTGGATCAAGGCCAATCCCCTTTTGGGGGTGACGATCACGGAGGAATACCTCTCCGAGGTGGTGGCGCAGGCCAAGGCCATTCCGGGGCAGTTGAACGGCATTCTCCGGCTGCACTTCTGCGTCTGGACAGATGCGGAAACGGCCTGGATGACGCGGAGCGCGCTGGAGCCTTGCCTGGCGGACTTCGACCCGTCGGAGCATCGCGGGCAAGAGGTCTTTCTAGGCGCTGACCTGTCTCAGAACCGAGACATCACGGCCATTGGCGCGGTCGTAAGAACGGGGACGACAGCAGAGGGAAAGCCAACCTTCGACGCCTGGATTGAGGCGTGGACGCCCGGCGACACGCTGGCGGCGCGAGAATTGAGGGACAAGCTGCCCTACGCCGTGTGGGTGCGTGAGAAGCACCTCCACGCACCGCAGGGCGAAAGCATCAGTTTCCGCCATGTCGCGCAAACGCTGGCTGAATACGACCGCAACTTCATCGTGCGGCTTGTGGCTTACGACAGATACGCTTTCAGGCGTCTTGAAGAGGACGTCACAGAGCTGGGGCTTTCACTCCCGTTCGCCGAGCATCCGCAGGGCGGCCTGAAAAAAGGCAAGCCTATCGGCGGTGGCGAGGGCCTCTGGATGCCCGGCTCTGTTCGGCTGATGGAAGAGGCGATCCTGGAGGGCCGCATCCGCTTTCAGCGTAATCCGGTTCTGGTCTCCGCAATGATGTCGGCGGTCATCGAAGAGGACAGGTGGGGCAACCACTGGCTGGCGAAAACCCGGTCAGTCAACAAGATCGACGCGGCGATTGCCCTCTGCATGGCGCTTGGGGCAGCGAACGCCGATCCCGACCCGGTAGCCAATATCGCCGCGATGATCGGCTAGAGGGAGACACCCAATGACGGTGATCCGCAAAGCCGCCGCCTCACGGGGCGACGGTCTTGAATTCGTGCTGTCTGACGAGACGGTGGACAGCTACGGCGACAGCATCGCCGCGAAGGGCTGGGACCTTGATCGGTTCCGCAAGAACCCTATCGCGCTGTTCGGCCACTCGCACGACTACCCTATCGGAACTTGGTCTGACCTGCGCGTCGAGGGTGGCAAGCTGCTCGGCAAGCTCAACCTTGCGGCCCGTGGAACCAGCGCCCGCATCGACGAACTGATCGGCCTTGTCGAACAGGGCATCCTCCGCGCGGTGTCGGCCGGCTTCCTGCCGAAGAAGGCCGAGCCGATGGACCCCAAGAAGCCCTACGGCGGGCAGCGATATCTGGAGCAGGAGCTTCTGGAAATCTCGCTGGTCGCCGTTCCGGCGAACCCTGCGGCGCTCGCTCTGGCGAGGTCGCTGAACCTTTCTGACGAAACCATGTCCCTGGCCTTTGGCGAGCAAGCCGAAGCGAGGCGCCGGGATGTGACCGAGGGCGAGCAAGCCCGGACTACCTCGCAACCTCAAAGGACCATTCCGAAAATGGAAAACACCCTCTCCAACCGCATCGTGAAGGCGCAGGAAGACCTGAACGCCAAGCGTGACCGCCTCGCCGAGCTGAACCAGGCCGAAGACCTCGACCTGGACGCCATCGAGGAGCTGAACGGCCAGATCGAAGTCGCCGAGCGCACCCTGAACGCGCTCAAGGCTTCGGAGGCCAAGATCGGCGTCAGCGCGGAGCGCACCAGCGTTCCGGCGCAAGTGCGTCGCCCGCTTGGCCACACCGAAAAGGACGGCATGGACCTGCTGGTTCGCGCCGCCGTCGTGCGCGGCATCGCCCATCACCAGGGCGTGTCGCTGGAAAAGGCCATCGAGCAACGCTATCCGGGCCACGAGGCGCTCGGCGTCATCGTCAAGGCCGACCAGACCCTCGGCACCACCACCGGCTCCCATTGGGCCGATGACCTGGTGCAGACCGGCTACTACGGGTTCCTGAACGCCCTTCAGGGCTACTCGGTGTTCCCGGCGCTGGCTGGTCGCGGCCTGTCGCTGATGTTCGACCGTTACGGTTCGATCACCCTGCCGAGCCGCACCGCTGGCGGCGCTGGCGGCGGCTTCGTCGGCGAAGGTTCTCCGATCCGTGTGGGCAAGATCACCACGGCTTCGGCGACCCTGACCCCGAAGAAGATGGGCGTCATCGTTCCGTTCTCGCGAGAACTGGCCGAGCGCTCGACCCCCTCGATCGAGGCGGTTGTTCGCCAGGCTATCCTGGAAGACACCGGCGCTGTTCTGGACCCGCTGCTGCTGGACGCCACCGCTTCGGGCTCGACCCGTCCGGCGGGCCTGCTCAACGGCGTGTCGGCCGTGGCCAGCGGCTTCGCGGGCGGCGACTACCAGGCCGTTCGCGAGGACTTCAAGGCGCTGCTGGCGCCCTTCTTCGCGGCGGATGCGGCTGACGGCATCACGGTCATCATGAACCCCGCGCAGGGGCTCAACTGGTCGATGATGGAAGGCCCGGTCGGGGACCCGTCGTGGGCTGAGCGCATCCGTTCGCGCGTCACGATCATCGAAAGCACCCGCGCGACGGCCAACCGCCTGATCGCGATCCGCAACAGCGATTTCGTGGCGGCCGGCGGCAATCCGTCGTTCGACGTGTCGGAGCAAGCGACGATCCACATGGAGGACACCACGCCTCTGGAGATCGTGAGCGGCACCGGCCCGACCACGGCCGATCCGGTTCGCTCGCTGTGGCAGACCGCCTCGGTGGGTGTGCGGATGCTGATGAACGTGAGCTGGACGATGCGCCGCACGGGCATGGTCCAGTGGATCGACGGCACCTCCTGGTGATCCCGGCGGGGAGGTTTGCGCCTCCCCGTTTCACTCCTCTTTCTGAAAGGCAATCGCCATGAGCAAGACCCGCAGGCATGTGGTGTCCGTCACGACCGCTTCGGACGGCAGCGCCACCGCCTACTCGCCCTACATCTCCGGCAAGCTGGTTTCGATCCAGTATGTGAAGCCGGGCTCGGGCTCCTACACCGACGGTGTGGATTTCACGATCACCGCCGAGGCTACCGGGGAGACCCTGTGGACCGAAAGCAACGTCAACGCGACGAAGTATTGCTACCCTCGGGCGGCGACGCATTCGACGGCTGGTGTTGCGGCGCTCTACGCCGCTGGCGGCACGGGTGTGTTCGACCACATCCACCTCGGCCGCGACCGCGTGAAGATCGTTCTCGCGTCGGGCGGCGACTCCAAGGTCGGCGCCTTCCACATCGTCGTTGAAGACTGATGGGAAGGGGCGGCTTCGGCCGCCCCTGACCACAGGAGGGTTTGATGCACTCGACCTGGTATGTTCTCGAAAACGGCGCGGCTGTGGACCCCGACGAGGTGTCTCCCGACGGGAATGGGCGCCTGAAGCACCGGGATGGTTATGTCGCCATGCGAGGCAGCGCCTACGCGAGCCGTGGCGTCACCGCTCAAGATCGGGCGAAGGTGTCCAGGTCTGAGCCGAAGCGTTACAAGACGCGCGAAGCCAAGGCCGAATGAAGCTCCCTGCCTGGCTCGGCGGCAAGAAGAAGGCCGCCGAGGGCGAGTATCGCCCCGGACCCTATTTCCTTCAGGACGGATGGCTGTCGGTCAGCGCCGGACGCCTGATGAACTGGTGGCAGTCCGGCTATTCGCTGAACAGCTACGGCGAAGCGAGCGCGATGGTTGAGGCGTGCGTCTCGGCCTATGCGCAGACGGTGGCCATGTGTCCGGGCGATCACTGGCGCAAAACGCCGGACGGCGGACGTGAGCGCGTCTCTGGTTCCGCCCTGAGCCGCATCATGCGCCGTCCGAACGACTATCAGTCGATTTCGGACTTCCTGCTGAACCTGACGCGGCGGATGTATGAGGACGGCGAGGCTTTCGCGGTCGGCATCCGCAACAATCGCGGCGAGATCACCGAGATGCACCTGATGCGCTGGGGCATGGCGCGGGTGGCGGTCGATGGTTCGATCTTCTACGACCTTTCGGGAAACGAAGTCGCCGAGAGGCGCTTTGACTTCCGCGACCCGATCCCGGCCCGGGATGTGCTTCATGTGCGCCTGCACACGCCGCGCCATCCCCTGAAGGGTGAAAGCCCGATCCTTTCGACGGTTCTTGACCGCGCCATGTCGGGTGCGGCGCTCAATCAACAGGTCGCTTTCTATCTCAACCAGGCGCGACCGAGCTTCATCCTTGAGACGGATGAGAAACTCACCGCTGAGCAGACCAAGGCCCTGCGCGAGCGGTGGAACGAGCAGACGCAGGGTGAAAATGCGGGCGGAACCCCGATCCTCACCTGGGGCCTGAAAGCGCGCCCGGTAGGCGTGAACGCCCAAGACGGCCAACTGGCCGAGATGATGAAAATGACGGACCAGAACGTCGCGCTGGCGTTCCGTCTTCCGCTTCAGGTTCTTGGGCTTGGCGGGACTTCGTTCGCCTCAACCGAGCTTCTGATGCAGTCGTGGATTGCATCGGGTCTCGGCTTTGCGCTGAACCATATCGAAGAGGCGTTCGGCAATCTGTTCGGTCTTCGCGGTATGCCGGACGAGTATCTCGAACTGGACACCCGCGCCCTGCTTCGCAGCGCCTACAAGGACCGCATCGAGGGGCTGGCGCGGGGCGTTATCAGCGGCATCTACAGCCCGGACGAGGCCCGCGCGGCGGAAGACCTCCCGGCGGTTGCGAATGGCCACGGCGCCATGCCGAGGGTCCAGCAGCAGGTGGTCCCGCTGAGTTACGGCAGCGCCATGCAGCCGCCCGAAACAACCCCTGCGGTGCAAGAGGGCCAGAATGACGAACGGTCTTACTCCGCAGAAGCAATCGAACAGCGGATTTATGATCTCGCCCGGCTACACTGACGCGCTGGAGCGGGCTCTTGGCCGCATCGTCGCCCAGGAGCGCGAACAACTCAGCCTCCTGCGCGCGCAGTCGGATGCGATCATCGCGGCGGCGAATGCTCGCTTTGTGGAGGCCGAACAGCGCCTTGCTGCGGTAGAGCGCCGGATCGAGGAGCGCCTTGCGGCGGTTCGCGATGGCGAGCGCGGCGAGAAGGGCGAACAGGGCGAGCGCGGGCTGACCGGCGAGCGCGGTGAAAAGGGCGACCCCGGTGAAAAGGGCGACCCCGGAGAACGCGGCGAGCGAGGCGAACGCGGCCCGGTCGGTGTTCACGACATCGACGTTGAGCTGATCGAGGAAGGGCTGGCGGTGTTTCGCTTCTTCGGCGAGACCGACCAGGCTTTTGAGGTTCCGCTTCCTGCTGGCCCGAAAGGCGACCAGGGTGAGCGCGGAGAGAGGGGTGAGAAGGGCGAGCCCGGCGACCGGGGCGAGCCCGGCCCTGCGGGCAAGGACGGCAAGCTCGCACTGGTCCGCCAATGGTCGGATGGCGTCCACTATCAGGGCGATGTCGTCACCCATGACGGGGCTACCTGGCAGGCGCTTCGCGATACCGGCCAGTCGCCTCCCGGTGAAGATTGGGCGTGCCTCGCCGAGCGTGGCGCTGACGGTCGCGATGGGCTTGGCTTTGAGATCAGGGGGACCTGGAGCCCGGATGCCGAGTATCGGGCTCTTGATGTCGTCGCGCTTAACGGCGGGTCCTTCGCCGCGAAGATCGACAATCCCGGCCCATGCCCTGGTGAAGGCTGGCAACTGATCGCCTCCCAAGGCAAGCGTGGACCTCAAGGCGAACGCGGCGAGAAGGGCGACCGTGGCGAGCGTGGTCCCGCCGGGCCGGGCATTGTTGAGGCGTCCGTGAACGACGAGGGGCTTCTGACCCTGCGTTCGTCTGATGGGTCAATCGTGCTTTGCGACTTCTACCCGCTGTTTGACAGGATGCGCGTGCGATGAGCCTTGCCCCTGTTCTGGTCACGGCTCCCGCTGAGCTGCCGATCACGGTGGAAGACCTCAAAGCGCATCTCCGCGTTGATAGCGCCGACGAGGACGTGCTGATCGAGATTTACGCCGGAGCGGCCACGGCCCAACTGGACGGCTATCACGGCATTCTCGGGCGCGCTCTCGTCACGCAGACCTGGCGCCAAGACTTCGACAGTTTTGACGACCTGAGGCTTCCGCTTGGTCCGGTGTCGTCGGTAACGCACGTCAAATACTATGACGGTGACAACGCGCTTCAGACGCTTTCCTCGTCTGTCTATCGACTTTTGACCGACGAAAGCGGCGGCTATCTGGAGCTTGTTTCCGGAGAGGCGTGGCCGTCGATCTACACCCGTGACGATGCGGTTCAGGTGACGTTTGTGGCCGGGGTCGCGGTGGACCAAATTCCGAGCGACATCCGGGCGGCGATCATGCTCATGGCGGCCGATCTCTACGCCAACCGCGAGACGGTGGGCGAAGGCCTGAGCATGGTTCCGATGTCCATGACCGTTGATCGGCTGATCGCCCGTCATCGGCGGATCAGCGTCTAGGAGACACAAATGAAGATCGAGCTTCTCAAGACGATGACCGAAGTCGGCCCCTTCGCGGGCGAGGTCGTGGACTACGAGAAGGCCAAGGCCGTCGCCTACGTCAACGCGGGCTACGCGAAGTGGCTTCCCGAAGAGGAAGGCGAGCCGGTCGAAGAGGTCGCCGCCGTCACAGTTGAACTTCCGCCGCTTGACGGGGCTGCGGCCGAAACGCTGGCGGCCATCGCCGAAGCCGTCGAACGCAAGGCCAAGAAGTGACCATCGCCGCCGGTAAGCTCGACCGCAGGCTCAAGCTCTACCGCCGCTCCACCACGACCAACGCTCTGAACGAAGACGTTGAGACCTTCACCCTGTTCGCGACGGTGTGGGCGTCCAAGCACGACGTGAGCGACGGCGAGCGGGTGCAGGCGGCGCAGGTGTCGGCGGAAATCACCACGCGGTTTCAGATCAGATACTCGGAAACGGTGTCGAGCCTGAACCCCAAGGACCGGGTGTGGTGCGCCGGGCGGGAATACGAAGTCACCGCCGTGAAGGAAATGGGCCGTCAGGACGGTCTGGAAATCTCCGCAGTCGCGCGGGCGGACAAGCTCACGCTTCACGAATAGAGGATACACCATGGCTGATCTCAGCATCACCGCCGCGAACTGCGTTCCTGTCGCGGGTTCCCTGATCGAATACGGCACCGCTGGCGCCACGATCACCGCCGGCAAGGTGATCTATCTGGAAAGCTCGACCAACACCTGGAAGCTGGCCGACGCCAACGCGGCGACGGAAGAAGTCCGGTGGGCGAAGGCTCTGGCGCTGACGGGTTCTTCGTCGGGTCAGCCGGTGGCCTATATGCGCTCGGGTGACGTGACCCTCGGCGCCACTCTGACGGCCGGGACGCAATACTACCTGTCCGACACGGCGGGCGGCATCTGCCCGGTGGCTGACATCGGGGCCGGTGAATACGTCTGCACGGTCGGCGTTGCGACCAGCACCACCGTCCTGCGGCTGAACTTCACCTATTCCGGCGTCTCGCTGTAGTGAGCCGGGTTCGTGTTGAGGGTCTGAAGGCCCTCAACAGTTCGCTGATGGAGTTGAAGTCCTCGACGGCGCGCGGCGTGGTTCGGCGGACGTTGCTCAAGGCGATGGAGCCGATGGCGGAAGAAGCCCGCCGCAACGCTCCTGACGACCCGGCGACGCCGAACCCTGACCTTGAAAGCTCCATCGCCGTCTCGACCAAGGCCAACCGCGCAAGGACGCTGAGGACTGAGGTCAACGTCTACATGGGGCCTACGAAAGAGGGCTATCCGCAAGCGATCATGCAGGAGTTCGGGACGGTTCATCACCCGCCCCAACCCTACATGCGCCCCGCGTGGGACGGCGGCAAAGACCAACTGCTGGAAGATGTCTCGACGGGACTAGGCGAGGAGATCGCCAAGACCGCTGCACGGCTGGCCAAGAGAGCGAGGAAGTAGGTGGAAGAAGCCTTCATCGCTCACCTGCTGTCCACGTCGGCTGTGTCGGCGCTTGTCGGGACGCGGGTCTATTTCAGCATCGCCCCGCAAGATGCGGCGCTTCCGAGGGTGATCGTTCACCGCATCTCGGGCGTGCCGGTTTATCACACCACAGGCCAAGCCGACCTCTGCGAAAGCCGGGTCCAGGTGGACTGCTGGGCGACCACTGGCCTTGCCGCGTTGCGCGTGGCGCGCGCCGTCAAGTTCGCCTGTCGGCAGGGCTTCGTGAAGAACGGCATCGACTTTCCGAGCATCACGCAAACGGTCGAGCGGTCCTCCTTTTCGGATGACGCGACGGCCCGCCTGCACCGCGTGAGCCTCGATTTTCGGGTCTGGCACACCCAGCCCTGAGCCCTAACGCCCTTGGGCAAGGCGCCGCGCCGTCGAGAGACGCCGCATTCCCATAGATGGAGCCCCCCATGGCCCTTGTCGGCTACAACACCACCGTGCAGCTTGACAACGCTGCCGGGTCTCTGACCTCGATCGGCGAAGTCAACGGCGTCACCCCCTTCGGCGCGTCGGTCAACACGGTCGATACGACCCACCTGACCAGCACGTCGGGCTACCACGAGTATCTGGCCACCTCTTCGGAGATGGGCGAGGGCTCGCTGACGATCAACTATGACCCCAACAGCGCGACGGACCAACTGATCCGCACCGCGCTCGGCGACCGCCTCGTGCGCACGCTCAAGGTCACGTTCCCGGACACGCAATACTTCCAGTGTGAGTGCTTCGTCACCGGCTGGGAGGTCGGCGAGATCACGCTGGACGACAAGCTGACCGCGACCATGACGGTGAAGTTCACTGGCGCGCCGACCTGGGGCTAACCGATGAACCTGCTTAAAGGCGAGGTGGAGTTCACGGCGGGCGGCAAGCGCTGGGTTCTCTGCCTCAACTTCAACGCCCTTTGCTCGCTGGAGCAGGTGTTGGGGATCAGGGATGGTGACTTCGGCCGTGCGCTGAACGGCCCGACCGCCATCCGCGCGGCCTTCTTCGTTGGTCTCAAGGGGCGTCACCCGGAGATCACCGAGGAGGCTGTCGGCGACCTTCTGACTGAGCTTGGCATGACCAAGCCGTCTGAACTGGTCATGGAAGCCCTAAAATGGGCCATGCCTGAAGCGGAGGAAGCGACAGGCAAGGCGGACCCTCAGTAGGACAGCCTTGGCCGTGGGAGCGGCTGCTGGAGGATTGGGTCTTCGCCCGGCTCGGCTCCCCGGCTGACTTCTGGAACGAGACGCCTCGGACGTTCCTCGCAGCGATGCGGGGCGTCCGGCGTCGGATGGAAGATGAACAGCGGTCGCAGCGCTGGCTGGCCTGGCACGTCGTGGCGCTGGATCGGGTCAAGAAGTTCCCGAAGTTTGAGCAGTTCGTGGAAGGTCAGGCGCGCAAACAGTCTCCTGCGGAGATCAAGGCGAAGCTGGCGTCCATGACAGGCGGCTTGCCTAAAGCGGGTGGGGCGGGTTAGCGTCGTCTCATGAGCGAGATCAACCGCGAAGGCGAACCGACCGCAGCGCAGTCCATGTCTGTGTTCGGTTGGGTGTTCTTCGTCGGCGGGATCGTCGCTTACGCCGCTGTCGCCTTGTTCTTCCCGACGAGCGTTGAAGTGGGCTACGGCTCACCAGGGCGCGTCACAAACATCGGCCTTGTCGCGGCGCGTGACAGCCTGTTGATGGCTAGCGCCCTGTCTGTGGTGGTCGGGGCTGTGTTCATGGTCGGCGGCTACATCGGCCGCGTTCTAGAGCGCCCCTAAAGCCTCTCACAACCTGAACCGTAAGGGTCGCTTCGCGGCCCGATTTCCTATGGGACAAGCATGGCGAACGCGATCATCGGCGCCTTGCGCGTCGTGCTGTCTGCTGAGACGGCGGAGTTCAACAAGGGCCTGACAAAGGCCGAAAAGGAACTCACCCGTTTTGGCCAGAACATGGGCAAGATCGGCGCCGGGATTGCGGCGGCCGGGGCGGGCCTGACGGCGGCTTTCACGCTGCCCATGATTGGTATCGGCGCGGCCTCGATCCGGGCGGCCAAGGAAAGCCGCGACGCGCTGGCGCAGGTTGAAGCGTCCCTGACCAGCATGGGCAACGCCAGCGGGCGCACGCTGGAACAACTCAAGGCCCAAGCCGACGATCTCATGAAGTCGTCGCTGTTCGACGACGACGACATTCTCCGCAAGGTCACGGCTAACCTGCTGACCTTCGGCAAGGTGTCCGGCGAGGTGTTCGACCGGGCGCAGGTGGCGGTTGTCGATCTCGCGACCAAGATGGGCATGGACCTCCAGTCCGCGACCATCCTGGTCGGCAAGGCGCTGAATGATCCGGTCAAGGGTCTTCAGGCGATGGGCCGGGCTGGCATCCAGTTTTCGGACAGCCAGAAGGCGCTCATCAAGTCGCTGGTGAAAACCGGCCAGACGGCGCAGGCGCAGAAGATCATCCTCGCCGAGCTTGAGCGCCAATACGGCGGCTCGGCCAAGGCTGCGCAGGCGGCCGATACCGTCAACGCATTCCAGGACTCTCTCAACACGCTGAGCGAAACCATCGGCGAGCGCCTGCTTCCGCTGATGAAGCCTGCTGTCGATGCGCTCACGCGGCTGGCCAACGGGTTCGCGAACCTGTCTCCGGCCGCACAGAACAGCGCCCTTGGGGTCGCCGGGTTTGCAGCGGTGATGGGTCCGGCGCTTATGGGTGTCGGCGCCCTGACGCAAGCGGTCAGTCAGTGCGGGCCGATCCTGAAGGCTCTGTCTGATTACCTAAAGGGTGTTGCGGCGGCCTCGACGGTGATGTCGCTGGCGAACCTGCGCCTGACCTTCACCACCACGGCGCTCACGGCGGCCTTTGCCGGACAAAACACGGCAATGGCGCTTCTGGCCGCCACGGGGCGAACGCTCGGCGTTGTGATGACTGGCGTTGGGCGGACGCTTCTGGCGCTTGTCGGCGGGCCGATTGGCCTTGCTGTGGCGGGGATCGCTGCGCTTGCGGGCGGGGCGTTCTACCTCAATGCGCAATACACGGCCTCGGCGATGGCCGCGCGCGCCAACCAGCGCGCACACGAGCGCCTTGATCCGATTATCCGCAGCGTCAAGGACGCGATGGACAAGGCGGCGTCGTCAGCGGGCGGAGCGCGGAACGCCTATCTCGAAACGGCCCGCGCCGCTTTCTACCTGGGCGAACAGGAGATCGCGTCGGCGCGTAAGTCGCTGGCCGCCGCTCGCGCGCGCGTTGAGGCCAGCCGCCAGACTGAAGCCGAACTTATGAAGCGCGGCGTTGGCGGAATGCCGGGTTACAACACCGGGCTTGCCGAGCTTCGCGCGCAACAGGCCGAAGCCGACCTAAAGGCGGCAGAGGACCGACTGATCGAGGCGGGCCTTGGGCGCCGTCGCGGTTCTCGCGGGCGCGGCACGTCGTTTAGCCTCATCGATCCAGAAGAGGCCATGCGCGAAGCGGCGGCGCTTGGTCAGGTCACGGGCGCTGTAACCGAACTTGGAAATGCGTCCGAAAAGGTCGGTGGGCAAACCGAGACTGCCGCCGAGAAGGTCGCCAAGCTCCGCGACGCCTACGGCCAACTTGTTGACCGCTACATGACCGGCGAACAGCGCGAGATCGCACAGCGCGCCGCCGACTATCAGCTTCTCGCCGATGCCTTTGCCAAGGGCGCGATCAACGCCAACCAACTGGTGAACGCCCTGCGCATGATGCGCGAGGAGCGGGAGCGGGCCAACTTCGACCGGCAGGTCGTGACGGTCGATCAGAACGTCGATCTTCAAGACAACCCCTTGGGCGATTGGACCACATATCGCGGCAAGGTCATGACCAAGGAGCAACAGGAAGACCTGCGGCGCCAGACCGAGGACGCCTTCCGTGGCGGCCTTGAGGCGCTCCGCTACGGCGGGGCCAAGGGCGTCATGGAATACCTGGCCAACTCCTTCGCGGATCGCCTTCTCGACAAGCTGTCCAAGCAACTGGCCGACATCTTCGACCGGCTGATGTCGCAGATGGGTAACGGGCAAGGGGGCGGCATTTTCGCGGGGCTGGGTAGCGTCTTTAGCGGCGTGTTCGGCGGGCCTTCCACCTCTGCCCTGAACAACATCCCCAAGTTTGCGACTGGCGGCTCGGGGATTGTGGCGGGCTCTGGCGCCATCGACAGCAAGCTCCTGACCATGCGCGTCTCGCCGGGCGAACTGGTCAGCGTCTCGCGGGCTAACGACAACCAGCGGGCGACCAACGTCTTTGACCTTCGCGGCGCGGTGGTGACGCAAGACCTTCTCGACCAGATGAACCAGATTGCCGCGCAGGGCGATGCTCAGGTGCTAGGCGTGGTCGCCAAGGCCCGCCGCTCTGAACAGCAGGCGTCGCGCTACCGTGTCGGCAGGGGCGCGGCATGAGCGTAACCCTTCCGACCAGTCCATCGCCGAAGGTCCTCACCCCCCGGCTGGTAACGACCCGCTCTGACCTTCGCTCTGCGTTCGGCCACGCGATCCAGCGGGCCAACCGGGCGGGCTCGCATTGGGCGTTCGATGTCGAGATGCCGCCGATGTCGCATTCGTCGGCGCTGGATTGGGTGAACCTTCTCGACGAGACCGACGCCTGCATCCTGAACCTTCCCGAGCCTGGGATCACGGTCGGCTCGCCCGGAACCCCGCTGGTGAATGGGGCCAGTCAGACCGGATCGTCGCTCATCACGGACGGCTGGACGGCTGGCTATGTGATCCCCAAGGGCAAGTGGTTCTCGGTCTCGGTTTCGAGCCTCCTCTACCTCTACCAGACCACGGCGTCGGTGACGGCTGATGGTTCTGGCAATGCGACGCTTTCCATCCGCCCGATGCTTCGCAGCAGCCCGGCGGACAACGCGGCGCTGAACGTCAACCCCGCCAAGGTCGAGGGCTTCGTCACTGTGGACGAAAGCGCCTGGTCGATTGGCGATGAGCGGGTTGTCTCGCTGAAGTTCACCATCGAGGAGCGGCGCTAGTGGACGCCACTCTGAAGGCAGCCTTTGAAGGCGCCAGCTTCACCAGCTTCACGGCGGTCAGCTTCGGCGGGGCGATCTTCCTCTCGTCCGGCGTGGACGTGACGATCAGCAGCCAACTCTACAGTGCGTATAGCTCCACATACGGCTCCCTGAAGGACGTTGAAGTCATCGCCGATGGGGCGGACGGGCAGGCCAGCCGGGCGACGGTGATGGTCAGCCCTCCGTCCATGAGCGCAATCAGCACATGGCTTACGGCCTGCCCGCAGGGAACGACGATCTACATCTACCAGGGGGCGCTCAATTCCTCGGGCGCCTCCATCGGCACGGTTGAGACCCTTCTCCGGGGCGAGATTGACGTTCCCCGCGTGGGTATCGGCGGCGAATACGTCCTCACCTTTGAAGTGGGGACGGAGGAGCTTCGGCTTCTGGAGCGGAACGAGGAGCGCAAGCTGTCGGATGCGTTCCACCAGTCCTGCTTTTCCGGGGAGCTTGGCTTTGAATTTACGACGGCCCTGACCCGGCAAATCCCGTGGCGGACAAAAGACCCCTCGGTCAGCGGCCAGACCATCACCATCCTCGGAAAGAAGATCAGCGTTTGAGCAAGCCGCCCATCGTGGCGCGGGGCGAGGCTGTGGAAGCCTGCATCGCGCGCTTCTCAGGAAAGATGATGCGCTGGGGCAGGGTCGATTGCGGCCAGATCGCCCGGCACAACCTGCACCAGCTTGGCCTGTCGGTCGGCCCGTTCAAGCTGATGAACTACCGCACCGAACAGGGCGCGAAGAAAGACCTGCAAGACCTGGGCTTTTCCGGCCTCGGCGATGCGGTGGCCTCCATCGAGGGGCTGTTTCCCATTCCCCCGGCCATGGCCACGACGGCGGACCTGATCGGGTTCCAGACGGAAAGCGAGTGGGACATGGCGCTTGCGGTCTGCGTCGGGAATGGAAAGTCGCTGGGGATAGTCGATGGTTACGCGCGGGTGTTCGTGCATGACCTGACCCATGCGGTGGCGGCGTGGAGGTGTAACCCGTGCCGCAGGTAGCCGCTGCAGCCATAATCAGTGCGATTGGGGCGACGGGTGCGGTCGCAACCGCGATCACGATTGGCGTAAACCTCGCCTTTGCCGCTGGTGTCTCGGCGGTCGCCCAAGCCTTTGCGCCGCAGACCCGCGCTGCAGAGGGCAGGCCGACCGAGTGGACGCCCGATCCCAATGCGCCGATCCCGTTTGTGTTCGGGCGCCGGGGCGTGGCCGGGACGGTGGTGCACCAGGACGCCTACGGTCCTGACAATCGCTACCTGGGCCGGGTGACGATCTACAGCGGCGGCGGGCCGATCAATGCCTACAGCACCTTCCTGCTGAACGGCACGGCGCAGACGTTTACCGGCGAGCTTATGGACGGGACGCCCGTCAATCGCCTGTGGAGACAGACCAAGCTCGGCGCGCAACCCGACACGGCCCTGACCAGTCCTTCGGTCTCGGGGTCTTACACAATGTCCGGCTGGACAAGCTCGCACAAGCTGTCCGGCTACGCCTGTTCGATGATCACCCTCCGTCAGGATGGGGACTTTGAATACTGGCCCAACGGCATCCCGAAGATTATCCAGGTTCTTCAGGGGATGCTTTCCTATGACCCCCGGCTGGACAGCACCTACCCCGGCGGGTCGGGAACGTGCCGCCTCGCTACGCCCTCGACGTGGGTCTATTCGACGAACCCCATCATCGCTGCTCTGAAATGGGCGCTCGGCATCAAGCACAACGGCGTGCTGGTGGGCGGGATCGGTTCCTCGGTAGACGGGATCGACGTTGACGCCTTCATCGCTGCCGCGAACATCGCAGACACGAACGGCTGGACGGTCTCGGCGGTGGCGTATTCGGACGCGCCGTCGGGGGATGACAAATACCAGGTCCTTGAGGCCCTGTTGCAAGCGGGCGGTGCGGTCCCGGCGCGAAAGCAGGGCAAGATCAGTTGCGTCAGCCGGGCCAATGCGCCGTCGTCTGTCGTGACGATCTCCGCTGCCGATACGGCGGGTCCGTTTGAATATGTGCCCTCCTCCCGGAGAGACCGGCGCATCAACACGGTGATCCCGCGTTGCGTGCAGGAGGACCACAATTGGGAACTGGTTGACCTCGAACCGGTCACGGACAGCACCTACAGCACCGAGGACGGCGCGACGCGCTCGCGCGGTGTGACCTATGCCTATGTGTCGGATGCGGATCAGGCGGCGCAGCTAGCGGCCTATGACGTGGCCAATTCCCGCGAGTGGGAACCCTTCACCATCCCGCTGAAGCCATACCTTCGCGACCTCGATCCGGGCGACGCCTTCACGATCAATGACAGTGACTTGGGGATTTCGGGCCAGAAGTT
>ERZ869929.701-NODE-701-length-16514-cov-9.429309_pt1 | contig 16514 bp, 39 predicted proteins | sample MGYA00579312_ERZ869929 | MGnify/ENA primary metagenome ERZ869929 (study PRJEB32216, sample SAMN09231818) | wastewater metagenome | place: USA: Maryland | collected 2016-08-09 | study: EMG produced TPA metagenomics assembly of the PRJNA472060 data set (Reclaimed... | reverse complement strand
ACCGGTCGCGCCGCCACCTACGCCATCGGGATCGGCCTGATCCTCCTCGTCCTCATCGCCACCCTCATCGCCACCACCTGACCCAGAAGGACACCCCCACCATGAAACTCCGCGACACCCTCGAGCGCCTGTTCTGGACGTTCGTCTCCGCGTTCCTCTCCACGTTGCTCGCGAGCCCGGTCCTCGTCGCTCTCGTCGAGGCGCTGTCGTCGACGCCGGCGGCCATCGAGATCTCGCCGCTCGGCTACGCCGTCATCTCCGCTGCCGTCGCCGGCCTCACCGCCGTCGCGAACGCCATCCTCATCATCGCCCGGTACCGGCTGTCCGTCCTCCCCAACCCGGGGGAGGGCCTGCCCGCTCTCGAGGTGGACGAGGTCGGTACCGGCTGAGCGTCACACCTCGCCCGTACGCTGGGGGTACGACATCTGGGCCAGTCCCGAGAGAAGCGCCCGCCACCTTCGGGAGGCCGGGCGCTTTCGTCGTTTTCAGCGCAGCAGGCACCAGGCCCCGTACAACGCGAGCGCGAGCAACGTGGCGAACCCGAACCCCTCAGCGATCCTGCGCGCCCACCACATCACGCCGCCCTCCGCTCATCGCTGCGTTGTCGCCCCAACTCGAACACGTTGGCGTGTGGCGCCCGGTAGTCACGTCCGCCCATCGCGTCGCGGAGCTCCTCGATGTTCGTCGGCCCCAAGTAGCGGGAGGTGGTGGCGATGTTGGCGTGCCCGAGCATCGCTTGGACGGCGGCGAGGTTGAGCGACCGCCGGTAGACGTCGGTGGCGCACGTGTGCCTCAGACTGTGGGCGCTGATCCCGTCGTGCGCCCCGCGTTTCACCTGCGCCTCGGCCATCCACCTGCTGACGTACTGGGACAGGGTGCCCGCCGTGATGCCCTGATGGGTGTGCTTCAGCGACCGCAGCAGCGGCCCGGCGTTCGCCCTCGTCGAGCTGATGTACCGGTCCAGCACCGACGCCACCTCGGTCGGGACGGGGATCACCCGGACGTGCCCGCCCTTGCCCGTCAACCGCAGCGTCAAGCCGTGCGGGTCGTAGTCGCCGATCCCGAGTCGGGCGATCTCGATGCACCGCACCCCGCACCCGACCATCAACCAGATCACCACCTCCGCGCGGAGGTCCGGCAGCGACGCGATCAACGCAGCGATCTGGACCTCGGACAGGCACCGCGGGACCGGGCGGGGCTGGCGGATCGGCTCGAGATGCGCGGTCGGGTCCCCTTTGATCTTGCCTTGCCGTTGGAGCCACCGGCAGAACCCGCGGACGATCGACAGGTAGTTCCGGCGGGTCGCGGGTGCGAGGTGCGCGCAGCTCATCAGCCACCGGTCGACGGTGGTGGGTCCGATGTGGTGCACCGGTCGGTCGCCGTGAGCGGCGGCGAACGAGAGGAGCGGGTAGCGGACGTGTCGGGCCGAGCTCCGGGAGAGGCGGCCGAGGCCGATCCGCTCTTTGAGGTACTGGGCGACTAGCGGGTGAATGGTGGTCATGGTCGGGTTGTACGACGGATCTTGTCGCGATCTTGATGTCGGTCTCGTGACACTCAGTGCCAGGTACTACGCTGCGGCGCCCAGCGCGGGCTGGCTGCTTCGGCGCGCCCGGAAGGGCACCACGTCGGCAAAGCATGTTCTCTGCGGAAAACCCTGCTCAGGTCCGGTTTCCGGGGCCTCGACGCCGTACCTGATCCACTCGTAGGGGACGCCGGTCCGGAGCGCGATCAGCTTTACGAAGCCGTCGCGCGGAGGCTTGCCGGTGTCGTGCATCCACCGGCCGACGGTGTTGCGTGAGACGTCGAGCTCGTCGGCGATGTCTTGGACCTTGACGTCGGCGAACTCGATCGCCATCCGGATCCGCCAGCCCAGGGTGACGGCGGGGATGAGGGACTGATCTGCGGTGCTCATGCACAAGATCATGCGTCAAGTGTCGGACGTGAGTCAAGAGGGCGGGGACGTACACCAGACCACAAATTGGCCCTTGACCGTCATGGGGCAATGCCCCATAGTGGCGACATGCCCGAACCCGAAGACCTCATCACCGCCCCCGAAGCCGGGGTGATCCTCGGCAAGTCGGCCCGCACCGTCCAGCGCATGATCCCGGACAAGCTCACCCCGGTCCGCAAGCTGCCCGGACCCAACGGGGCATGGCTGTTCTGCCGCGCCGACGTCGAGGCTCTCACCGAGCAGGCGTCATGAGGGCGTTGAAATGGCTGCTCCTCATCGCCATTGCGGCGCTCGTCGTTGCGTATGGCGTCATCGCCGCCGGCTACTTCTCGGACGGCCAGCTACTCATCGGGTGGATGTGCGTGGTCTGCGCTGTGGCTTGGGCGGGCTGCGCCGTCCTGCGCGGCTTGATCATCCACTGGGAGACGGCCGAGTCCCGCCGCATCCGCGAGCAGGCGTCATGAGCGCCGCCCTCTACGCCGTCGCCTTCGTCGCTGCGGTTGTCTGCGGTGTCGCGATGGTCCTCGGACTCTCCGCGATCGCGATCGCTGGTGAGTGCTCCGAGGACGAACGCCAGCGGGGTGAGTCATGAGCGACGAACGCCAGCCACGCGAACGCGCGGTGTCCTGCTGGTGCGGTCGTTCCACCTGGGCCATCTCGGGTGAATGCGACCGCCATGAGAAGCGGGACAAGAAGTGAGCGCCCGCAGCGAAGGCATGGCTGAGGCCGCAGTGATCGCGGAGCGGGTCGCCCGTGACCTGACGATCCAAGCGCAGATCCTCGACGTCGAGGCCGCGCAGGCACGCCGGTCCGGCGAGTTCGAGCTGGCCCGGTCGCTGTCGCTGCGTGCGACGTGGCGGGCCGATGGAGCGGCCGGCGCCCACCAGGCCGCCCACGCCGTCGGCATCGCAGCGATCGACGCCTACTGGGCCGATGAGGCTGTCCGGTGAGCGCGCAGCCGAAGTCGTGGGAGCACGCCCGGATCGCGTGCCTGGTCCGTGACGGGTACGTCTGCCAGATCTGCGGCAAGGCCGACGCGAACGAGGCCGACCACATCTGGCCCCGCTCAGCCGGTGGGCCGCACACCCTCGAGAACCTCCAAGCCGCGTGTGGGCCATGCAACAAGAGGAAGGGCGACAAGCACAACGTCAACACGGCGACGGCTGAGCAGCTCATGTGGCTGCTGAACCACCTCCGCAAGATCGAGCAAGAGACCGCTGACCGTGTCGCTGTCGCAGTGGTTCGGCTTGCGAACAGGTACCCGACCACCACCGTGGAAGATCTTGGACTCACTCTGGCCATGCTGTCGCGGCAGCGATGGCATGGCAGCGGGTTCGGTTTCATCCCACGTGAGTTGCTCACCGAGACCGCCGACGAGCAACGGGCGTTCGCCGAGGCCGACTACAAGCAGCGGATCGCCGAATGCGACGCCGCTGACCGTCTAGCGGCGTCGATGGCAGAGGCCGACCACCATCTGATCCGTGACCACATCGTCGCGGAATGCTCAGAGGCGGACGACAAGTCATGACCGAGGTTCTGACGGGCGAGGTAGTCGACCCCCTCACGGACGAGGAGTTCGCCGACCGGGAACGGTTGGAGACCGTGATCACGCTCGGATTCGGCTCGTTCGTCGAGGTCGGCCAAGCCCTCACTGAGGTCAACGAACGCCGCCTCTACAGGGACCGTCACCGCACGTTCGTCGACTACGTCGAGAAGACCTGGCAAATCTCCGAGTCGCGTGCGTACCAACTCATCAACGCTGCGGCGATCACTCTTGAGATCTCCACAGTTGTGGAGGAAGCCCCGGACGACTCGCCGCTCCGCTCGACGCCGCTCCCACAGAACGAGTCCCAGGCCCGAGAACTGACCGCGTACATCGGTCAGCCCGAACTCGCCGCCGAGGTGTTGCGCGAGGCCGAACAGGGTGGCGTACCGACGGCGGGGAAGATCAAGGCGGCGGTGAAGCGCCGCAACCCGAAGACGACGACCACGACGACGGTCACAACCGAGACCGTCGAGACCGAGCCGGCGCCGGCCCGTGACCGCACCCCGGCCGAGAAGCGCGCCGCTGACACTGCTGACCGTGCGGCTCAGAACTTCTGCCAGTACCTGCCGCAGCAGGTCGAGGAACGCACCGTGGCCCGTCTCGAGGCTTGGTGCCGCAAGTGGAGGGATGCCCAGTGACCTACCGATCGTCTGTGCTCCGACCCGAACCGCGACCGCCAAGGGTCAACAGGTGGGTGGTGTTCGCCGCGTTGATGCTCGCGGCTTCTGTGGTGGCGGTGATGTGGCGGTGAGCGCCGACAAGCTCAGCGTCGAGGAAGCCGCCGGGGACTCCTACGCCATGACCGCCCAAGCCATCTCGGTTGAACGGTTCTGGTGCGATCGCTGCCTCACCTCGAGCATCCAGCGGATACGGCGGGTGCTCATCACCGTGGACACCGAAGGCGTGACCACGGACGAGCTGGGGCGCGGCTGGTACTGCCACGGACACGAGGACTGGCTCCGGTGATCGGCCTCGTTTCGTTCGGTGAGGGTGTCGGTGTGATCGGTGGGGCTGTCCTCGTTGCCGCCCTGTTCCTCGGTGCGGCCATTCGGGATGAGGGACGAAAGCGATGAGCGAACAAGACACGCTGGACCGGCTGATCGAACTGCACGGCTACCTGGGCGAAGCGATCCTCGCCGACGAGATGGCCCAAGCGTTCGAGCTCGCAGCAGAGATCCGCGAGCTGGCAAAGCAGGCGTACGACGACGAACGCGCCGCGTTCATCGCGACACATCACGGAGACGACCACTAGCGGTCTGTTGCGACAGCGCCCGGCGCCCCGATGACGGCCACGGCATGTGTCGGCATCTGAGCACCGGACGGAGACCTCCAGCTCCGTACCACCGCTGCCCCGTCCTCCCTCGGGGTGAGGCGCCGGGTGCTGTCAGAACAGACCCGAAAGGAAAGCCATGAGCGAAGCCATCTACGGGACCGTGTACATCTCGGCCGCCCACGTCAAGCCGCGGTGCGTGAAGCGGACCGACGGCGGTGGTGTGATCGTCGCCTTCGACGCGCCAGGCCACTACGTCACGACGTCGATCGTCGGCACCCACGACGAGGTCCAAGCCCTCTTGGCCGCCGCGTCGACGGCGGTCGCTGACTCCGAGGAACCTCGGTTCGAGTTCGAGGACATCCCCCCTCACCCGCGTGTCGATGTCGTGTCCCACCGGTTCGCGTCAACGCATGAAGGAGAAGCGCAATGATCGTCAGGACGCAATCAGAGTTGGACGCCGCCCTAAGCGCGGGCGAGGCCTGGATCGAGATCGACGGCGACGGCGAGTTCGTGGTGAGGGCCTCCGGCTCGGCCACGGTGAGGGCCTCCGGCTCGGCCACGGTGAGGGCCTACGGCTCGGCCACGGTGACGGCCTACGGCTCGGCCACGGTGAGGGCCTACGGCTCGGCCACGGTGAGGGCCTACGGCTCGGCCACGGTGAGGGCCTCCGGCTCGGCCACGGTGACGGCCTCCGGCTCGGCCACGGTGACGGCCTACGGCTCGGCCACGGTGAGGGCCTCCGGCTCGGCCACGGTGACGGCCGGCGCCCTGGTCCCGGTCCATGACCACGGCCCGGCGACGAAGATCACTGGTGGCGCGGTCGTCATCCCGATCCGCACCCCCGAGACGATGGCGGACTGGTGCGCCTACTACGGGGTCGACGTCTCGCGGGGCTGGGCGGTTGTGTACAAGGCGGTCGATGACGAGCTGGTGTCGGGCTACCGGTGCGCGTACCCGATCGGTGAGGAGGTGGCGTGCCCGGACTGGGACGCGGCGGTCCGGTGCGGCAACGGCCTGCACTTCTCGCCCCGAGCGTTCATGTCGCTTGCTTACGCGCCGGATGCGACCCGGTTCCTGGCCGTCAAGGTCAAGGTCTCCGAGTGTGTGGTGCTGGGCGACAAGATCAAGGCGCCCCGGTGCAAGGTGCTGCACGAGGTCGACGAAGACGGCGAACCGTTGACGCATGAGGTCGACGGGTGAGCGCGTTCAAGGCTGGAGACAAGGTGCGGCCTGAGTGGGTGCGGATCCTTTCTCGCATCGAGACGTCGTGCGCGGTGAAGACCGGCGCCGTCGTCAAGGTCGTGTCGTGGGACGGTCGGGGGCCGCGGGTTCGCTGCGATCACGGTGAGTTCACCCCGGGAAAGTGGGAGCCTGCTGAGGAACCCGAACAGACCGTCATGGTCGAGCTGCCCCGCGATTTCGCTGAGCGATGGGCGGGCGACATGGGCAAGCGGCGGTTGCCGGGTCTCGCTGCTGCGTGTGCTGCCGCTCTTGAGGCAGACCAGTGAGCTGCCCCATCTGCGGCTACCACCCGGGTTGGGGGCCACCGGCCCAGCAGCAGCGGTCGTGCCCGCGGGTCCACATCTACCGGCCGGCCGCACCGCACCGCGCCGACTGCCGCTGCTCCGCGTGTCCGATCCCGCGGGACCAAGAGGTCCCTGTCTCGGCGTACGACCCGGACAGCCCCGAACCCGAGCCGCGTGAGAAGTGTTCGCACTGTGACGGGACCGGGCTGGCGAGGTCGTGGAGCGCGGAGACGCGGGGCGACGTCTGCACCTGGTGCTGGGGTGGAGGTGATGCGGCGTGACGCCGCGAGCTGTCGTTCCTCACGTCGGCGAACGTCTGCGTTGGTGCCGCTACGACTCGTGGTTCGGGGCACTCTGCCGGTTCGCCCGTCGCTACGGGATCAACCGATGACCGAGGCCGGTTCGTTGGAGATGGACGACGCCATCTGGCACCAAGGCCGCGTCTGGTGGGTGGCAACGAAGGGTGCGACGGGTGACGTCACGTTCGTTGACGAACCCCGCCCCGGTGACGGCCAGGTGACCCAGCTCATCCTCGAGGAGCACGACGAAGTGACCCGGGCCTCGGAAGCGTTGATGGACGCCAGAGGACGACACGACAAGGCGGTGCAACGGATGAGGTCGCACCGGTACGGGCGCCTGGATTTCGAGATGGCGGCCGAACGAGCACGGAAGGCGATGAAGGAGATGGAGACGTTGAACGCGGCGGGGATCGTGGCGGGGTTGGAGCTGTGAAGCCTCACCGTCAACGGGCATGTTGCGCCGACTTCGAGCCCGGGGACGCGTTCACGGTCAACGCAGAGGTCGCCGACCACATGCGCGATGTCACCCGCAACCGGGTCTACTCCGTGAAGCTCGTCGACGAGTTCGGGCTGACGTTCCGCGATGACGTCGGCGAGTTCTCGATGGTTCATGGCGACCACGTTCGGCAGCTATCGGCTGCCCGCAAGTTGGGCGGCGTCCGGTGAAGGTCCATGAGGCTCTGTCCGCGGTCATGGCCGACGTGCAAGCGGTCGGCAAGAACGACCGCAACACAGAGCAAGGCTGGTCGTTCCGCGGTGTAGATGCGGTTGTAAATGCCGTCGGCCCCGCGCTCCGTAAGCACGGCGTGACCGTCGTTCCGAAGGTGCTCGCCAGTGACCGCAGGGACATCGTCACCAGACTGAAGAACGGCAACGAACGCATCGGCCACGAGTGCGTCGTCACCGTCGAGTTCCGCATCATCGGCCCCGAGGGCGACGAGCTGGTCGGGACGTCGGTGGGCGAGTCAATCGACTACGGCGACAAGGCAACGGCGCAGGCCATGTCGGTCGCCTACCGAACCTGGTGGCTGCAACTTCTCTGCATCCCGACCGATGAACCCGACCCGGACGAGCACGTCGTCGAGCGGGCCGCGCCGGAACCGGTCGACCCGGTCAAGGCCGCATGGCGGGCGCTGCGCGTTGAGGTCGCAGCGCACTTCCCCGGCGTCGAGGACGAAGACCAGAAGTCGACAGCGCAGAAGATCTGGGACGACCACGGCAAGGACCCGAAGCGGCTCTCCGAGATGATCGCAGCGGTGGCGTCGTGAACGCCCGCGCTGAGGTTGTGCGACTCCAGCAAGTCGACGAGGCGGCACGAATGTGGGTTCACGCCCACGCCGAACTGATCGCAGCGGACGCCGGGTGGGATGAGCTGCACATCGCACGGTCAGGGGTGCGCCTCCAGGCCGCCATGACCCGCGAGCAACGCTGCCGGCGCGTGCTGCTCGACATGTACGAGGAGGACAAGTGACGCCGTACTACGAGGACGACGCGGTGACGATCTACCACGGGGACCTGCGAGACGGGATCCCCGGGGCCCCGGGATCCGTGTCCTGCATGGTCACCAGCCCGCCCTACAACGTCGGCATCGAGTACGACGAGCACGACGACGTCATGCCGTGGGACGAGTACCGGGAGCTGGCCCGGGCTACGTGCGAGGAGTCGGCCCGGCTGATGCACCGCGGGTCGCGGGCATGGGTGAACGTCGTCCCGATCGTCCCTGAGGTGCCGATCCCGGCCGGTGACCACTCCGGGCGCGGTACGAACCCTCGCGTGAGTCTCCTGACCCTGTGGTCGGCAGTGATCGAAGCGGCCGGGCTGGGGATCTGGGACTACGTGGCATGGACCCGCAACGGCGGCAACGACACCGCCTGGGGGTCGTGGCAGTCACCCGCGGGGCCGAACCTTCGCGGCAACTGGGAGTCGTTGATCGCCGCGTACCGAGAGTCGTGGTCCCGGCCGACCCCTGAAGCCCACAAGGGCTGGCAGGACCAAATCGGCAACTGGCAGGACCTCGTGTCGAACGTCTGGAAGATCCGGCCGGCCCCTCGAGCTGACGGCCACCCGGTCCCGTTCGCGGTGGAGATGCCATCGCGCTGCATCCGCCTATCGACGTGGCCAGGCGAGACCGTCTTGGACCCGTTCATGGGCTCTGGTTCGACGCTCCTCGCTGCCCGCGACCTTGGCCGAAAGGCCGTCGGGGTCGAGCTGTCCGAGCGGTACTGCGAGATCGCGGCGAAGCGTCTCAGCCAAACCTCGTTCGACTTCGGCGGTGAGGCGTGAGCGGCCCTCCAGTGTGGAAGCAACCAGCCCCGACCAAGCCACGCAAACGCGGGCGTGCGCGACCGGACGAACCGTTGGCGGACTGGTGCGAGATCGCGGTGGCCGGTGTGTGTCAAGGGCGCGCACTCTGGGTTTGCATGGATGTGCCCGTGGCAGCCGGTCGTGCCGGTTCCGCAGACGGTCCTACCGAATGGGCTACCTGATTCGAAGCGTGGCGCTGCGGCGTCTCGGAGAGGAGAACTGAGCAATGCTACTCAAGGACTGGATCGACACGTTGGAGGCCCTGCCCGCCGACGCTGAGGTGGTGTTCGACTTCGGGGCGAGCCCGGCGAAGCTGTGCTCGTGGCGGGGCATCTACGCCCAACTCACGCTCATGTACGACGACGTCGGGAAGGCGGCGACGGTCGCCGGGCTGTTGGTCGACGCCCGCGCGGCTGACGGTAAGACCTACACGGGGTACAAGGGCGGCGACTACGTGATGAGCCTCGACACGCCTGTGTGGGCGGACGACTACGGCGACTGCAACTACCGCGGCCTGATAGGGACCCGCATCGATGACGGGAAGGTCGTGCTCATCACGGCCGATCTGAGCGACTACCGGGTCATGTGGTGAGCCGCGTCGTGACCTCTCCCACGAAGTCCACGCGCAAGGCTCAGCGCCTCGCCGAAGACCTCTACCGGCTGATCGGCGAGTTGGAAGCCGCAGGGCAGGTAGCGGCCGAGATCGGGTTCGGCGGCGTCGGCGTGTACCTCCATGCCGCCATCGACAACGTCCGCCATGCCGAGCAGGTGACGACGACGATCGTAAAGCAGCGGGCTGCGTCGTGACCTCTCCCACCAGCGAACAGATCGACGCGACCGCCGACCACGTGCGCGCCGGACTCACCGAGATGCGCGCCCACGGCCGAGCCATCCGAGCCGAGGTGCAGTTCCTCCGGTGGTTGGCAGACAACGACCCTGAGCGAATGGAGTTCCCCGCGTGACCTCTCCCACTACCCACGAAGACGGCGAGCTGATCAGCCTGCTCTGGATGGACGAGATCATCGACGACGAGGACGACGTGCTCGCCCGGATCGTCGCTAGTGCTGGGATGCCCGATGGCTCGGTGACGTGGAAGGACGAGACGGTCGCGGAGGCCCCCGATGTCTGATCGTCCCACCCCCGAGCCCTGCGGTTCGATTCGCGTCCTGCGCCGATGGGAAGACTTGGAGCAGGCGACCGTCTGGTGTGAGCGAACCGACGGCCCGTGCCCGTGGCCCGGCACCGATGAGTCGAAAGACAGCGCCCACCCGTGCGGCACGTCCGGCACCCGCCGATTCTCCGTGTCGTGGGCTCCCAGCCTCGTCGAGCAGGCGCATGCCCGCATCACCAGCGCCCACGAGGCAGTAGCTAACGGCGGTCGCCACGAAGCGTTCGACGAACAAACCCTCGCCGTCGCTCGTGACGCTCTCGCCGCGTGCCAATCGAAGGAGGCCAAGCGTGCCTGATCGTCCCACCCCCACAGGAGAGCGGCCAGAGACGCAGACGCTCATCGACACCGAGCAGGGCGAACTGCTGCTGTACAACCAGCGTGACCCGCTGTCTCTGTCGGCGCGGGTGTTCACCTTCACCCACCGCGGCGGCGAGTGGCGGGCGATCAAGGTCCGTCACGGCGGCACGGACGTCGCCGAGGTCTACGTCTCCCCGACGGGCCGATCGGTCCGCGTCTACGCGAATGGAAAGGAGGTCCCCCGTGGCTGATACCGGCACCCCCACAGGAGAGCGGCGCCGAGACGAGTACGGCAGAGCGTTCTACGCCGACCATGAGGTACCCCCCTCAGACGAACGGTTCGCGCACTGGCGCGGTCGCCTGACCCACCCGGAAGCGATCTGTAACCAGGTCGACGCCAAGCACGCCCACGCCAACCACCAGGACGTCGGGTTCCGCTGCATCGGCGGCTGGATCCCGTCAGGCGATTGGTGGCTGCACTGCCCGATCTGTCGAACGGAGGTCCCTCGTGGCTGATGCCGGGTTCACCGATCCCGTGTCGCGTCGTGCCTGCACGCTTCACGTGGCGAAAGGCTGGATGGGAGTCGAGCACCCCGACTGCGATCAGCCAGCGAACGTCTTCCCGGCCCTCGACGGCTTCTACTGCGGGGCGTGCGGCTGGAACGGGCGCATCTCTGGGGCGTGGGCCGCTGACCTCTACGCCGAGGCGCAGAAGGGTGGGCCATGTTGACGCCCGAACGCCGCGACGGGATCCAGCGGTGGGCAGCGAAGGCGGGGGGGTTCCCCGGCCACGCCATCACCGACCTGCTCGCCACCATCGAAGCCCTCGAAGCCGAACGGGACGGCTGGAAAGCCGAGGCGATGTGGGTAGCGGAGCGACTCGCGGCTGCGGCCCCAGAGCTCCAAGCAGCGCAACGGGTCGCCGACGCGCGCAGGTGGCATCGACGTGCCAGCGAGGGCGGGAGTTGGGATGACTTCGACGCGTCGTCCCGTGAGATGGACGCCGCGCACGACGCGCTGGCTGCTGCGTTCGCGCACTGTCAACCCCGGAGCCCCGCAACCGGAGCCCGCAGGACGAACAGATCCCCTGAGGAGAAGCCATGAGCGCCGCAAACGACGCCGAGATGGTCCACACCTTCGTGCCACTCGACCGGCCACGGCGGCTCCTGCGCCGACTTCATGGCCGACTACGACGCCCCGAGTTGGCGCCGAACCCTCAACGGTCTGCGGGCGGTGACGGCCGGCGCAGACCCGCCAAACCCCCGCCAAACTCCGCGCACCGTTGACATGGCTGGTCGCCCGGTAGCCGAGCTCGACACGCGCACCCTGACGGGGGAGCAGTGACGGACGCCGTAGACCTGTTCGCCGGCCCCGGGGGATGGTCCGAGGGCCTGCGCCGCTTGGGCCTACGGGATCTCGGCGTCGAACACGGCGCGGCCGAGTGCGCCACCCGGTACGCGGCGGGCCACGCGTCCTGGCACCAGGACGTGTCCACCGTGAACTCGGAGGCCATCGCAGCACTGTTCGGTGGCGTGCCCGGGCTGATCGCATCGCCGCCGTGCCCGAAGTTCTCCGCGGCAGGCGACGGCGAAGGACGCCAGCACCTGCCGGCGCTCTGCGGTGCGGTCGACGCTGGTGACTGGTCGGCGCGCCCGTCGGACGACCCGCTGATCTGGCTGGCGCTCGAGGTTGGACGGTGGGCCGAAGCGATGGACCCTGAGTGGATCGCGTGTGAGCAGGTTCTTGAGGTGCTGCCGTTGTGGCGTGCCTACGAGACGTGGCTGAGGGCCCGCGGGTACTCGACGTGGTCCGGTGTGCTCTGCGCCGCCGACTACGGGGTCCCGCAGACGCGCCGGCGGGCGATCCTGATGGCGTCCCGGGTGCGGGCGGTGTCGCCGCCGGAACCGACCCACGCGAAGGACCCGCAGCCCACGCTGTTCGGCGAGCTGCTGCCGTGGGTGTCGATGGCCGACGCGCTCGGATGGAACGAGAATGACCGGCTCGGCTACAAGCGAGGCGCGGGGGCAGCCGAGCGGCACGGGTCGCGTCCTTCCCGACCTGCCACCGCTCGAAGGCGCATCCGGATGGGTCCGCAGAAGAACGCGACCGTGCGCTCGGCCGACGAGCCTTCGCCGACGGTCCTCGCGAGTCTCGACAACGGCGGTGCGGTGTGGCTGCGCACCCATCAGCGACCCGAGCGCGCCTCAGGCGAGTATCAGCGACGCCGGGCCGACCTACCCGCCCCGACGATCTCGACGAATGTCGGCGCCTGGGCATGGGAGCGTCCGGCCACGACCGTGTGCGCTGATCCGCGCATCGGTCGGCCGGGCCACAAGGACCGCGAGGGCGGTGAGGCCCAGTTCGCGACCGACGCGGTGAAGGTCACCATCGAGGAGGCGTCGATTCTGCAGGACTTCCCCCCCGACTACCCGTGGCAGGGCAACCGGTCGGAGCGATGGACCCAGGCCGGCAACGCCGTCCCGCCGGGCCTTGCTGCCGCGGTTGTCGGTGCCCTAACCGAAAGGCGGATGACATGGCGTATCTGAAAGCAAGCTATGACCCGATGACGTCAAGCGTGGCCCCGGTGTCTACCGGGGCTCGGCAACAGAACGCAGCGGCGTTGGAGGCGTTCACGGACCCGATACCGGACCGGCCCGAGTGGCACGGACTCGCCGCGTGCGGGCGTAACGGTGTCCTCGGTGACGACCCGGCGGTGCGGGTGCGGATCATGTTCCCCGCCCGTGGGGCTGATTCGCGGATGGCCCGGGCGGTTTGCGACCGCTGCCAAGTGCAGGACGAGTGCCGTTACGCACACGAGAACGTCGAGCTGCGGCACGCCCGCGACGTCGGCGTGTGGTTCGGGACGTCAGGGAGGATGCGGAGGGATATGCCGACGATGATCCGGTGCACGTGCGGGACGAAGTTCCAGCGGACGAAGCCAGGACAGACGTACTGCTCGCCCGAGTGCCGCGCTGAGGCCCGCCGCGAGTCGAACCGGCGATACCAGGGGGCGAAGTGAAGTTCCTTCCGTCGGCACCTCTGATCGAAGCGGCGCGGGCCGGCCGCCCGTGGCACCTGCCGAAGGGATGCGAGTGGTGCGACCACAACCGCGGCTCCGCGCTGTGCGTCTCACAGAAAGACATCGCGGTGATGGTCGGCGCGAACCAGTCGACCGTGGCCGGGTGGGTCAAGGGTGGGCGTGTGTACGCGTGGGAGGCCGAACGGTTCGCATCCGCGCTCGGTCTGCTCGACATCGAGGTGTGGCCCGAACTGCTCGACGTGCCACTCCCGCAACGACCGCCACCCGCGCCCCCGTCGCCGCGCGGTGCTATCACGGTCGACGAGTTGGACCGGGTCGAGGCGCAGTTGGCCGCCGCGTTGGAACGTGGCCGGGTCCTCGGGTGGGCGTCGTGATCCTCCCTGTTCGCACTGACGCACCGTGGTGTTCGGAGTGTGGGATGACGGCCCCGAATCACTGGGGGGGATGCCCTGAGCAGGCGCCCGTACGCGCGTTCGATGCTCTAGACTGGGTGTGCCGGGCGCTGCGTCCAACAGCCCCGGCACCGGCCAGTCCTACGCAGAGGAGCTGACGTGCATGAGACTACCCCCGAGCGCCCACCTGTTGACCGATTCGTGTGGGAGCGAGCCCTCAGGGCCTCCGACGTCACAGGGAACGCCATGCTGGTCCTGCTGACCCTGGCGACGCACATGAACCGCGACGGCACCGAAGGGCGGCCGTCGCAGGCGACCCTTGCCGCGCAGACGGGGCTGTCGGATCGGTCGGTGCGCCGGTACCTCGCTGCGGCCGTCGACGACGAGTGGCTGACGAAGGTGAGCCGTGGCCACCGGCGCGGGGATGGGCAGGCGATGGCGTCCGTCTACCAGACATCTCTACCGGTCACCTGTGACCGCAAGAGCGTTGACTCAACCGGCCAGGAGTGTCCGGAAGAGGACTATCTCTACCGGCCAGACGCAGCATCTCTACCGGCCAAATCGGCCACCTCAACCGGCCACCCCTGGCCACCCACCAAGCCCTTAGACCAAGAAGAGAACAAGGGCGACCCGGATCGAATCAGCGAACGGCACAAGGCCGCCGCTGCTGACGGTCTCAGGGCCTATCGGGAAGCAGTCGGAAGGGAAGCATCATGAGCTCGGCGCCGTACTACGAGGACTCGTCGATCGCGATCTACCACGGCGACTCGTTCGACATCCTCCACAACCTCAGCGGCGTGCAAGCCGTCATCACCGACCCGCCCTACTCGAGCGGTGGAGCGTTCCGCGGTGACCGGGCGCAGAAGACGACGACCAAGTACGTCAACAGCGACACGAAGGCGTACCGACCCGAGTTCGCCCGGCGAACCTCGAGGGTTGCTTCCACGACTGCTGCGGCCTAACAGGTGTCCATGAGCACGACACGGCACCGGAAGCGTGTGAGGACTGTGCGTCGATGCAGAAACGAACCGGCCTGCGTGAGCGGGCAGAACAGATAGCCGACAAGAGGAGCAGCAAGTGACGACGACGACTGAGCAGGAGGACATGCCATGAGTACCCCGGTCCTGTCGATGCCGCGGTGTGCCACCTGCCGGTACTGGGACCCGGCCCGGTGGTCGACTGCGATGACCTCCCGGAGTGGCTTGTGTGGCCCCCCGACCAGATAGCTCAGATCGCCACCGAGTTGGTGGCTGACCAACGACGCAGCGACAGCGGAACGCTTCTACGCCCACGACGGGCGTCCGCATCGAACCGAAGGAGACCAAGTGATGACGGACCCGATTCTGCTGTTCGGTGAGGTGACGGCCATCGAAGCGGTGTGGGATGAGCCACAGGCCCGCCTCTACAGCGTCACCGTCCAAGGCGACAACGGCACGTGCATCAACGTTGAGACGCGCCAGCGCATCCGGATCGATCAGCGCGTGTCGATCGCGCTGCGCTTCGACGAACCAGAGGAGACCGAGTGATACCGACAGAAGACCAGATCCGCGCCCAACTGCGCGACATCCGCTTGACCCTCCCGTTGTGGGACAAGCTCGAAGCCGCCATCCTCGAGACCGCCCGCCGAGCCAACGCCGGCACCACCGGACAGGACGGGTACAAGTCCACCCACGGTGCGCCCGGTGTCGGCGGCGGCGGCATGGTCGTTGACGACGAGAACGGCAACCCGGACACGATCCCAGCGTCGATCGTCGAAGCGATGGCACTCGGAACCGTCCAACCCGACGAGTACGACCAGCAGGCGTCCCTCCTGTTCGACATGCTCGCCCAGGCCGCCGCGTCGATGCGCGCAGTCCGCAACACCCAAGACCGGGTCACCAAGCTGGGCACGTGGGAGCGACCCGCCGGCCACACCGCACCCGAGTGCAAGACCGATTCCTGTGACGGGATCGCGACCCGCCGCGGCATGTGCGACCCTTGCCGCAAGTGGTGCGACCGCAACCGCAAAGACGGCGACGTGGACCCACCGGTACCGTCAGAGGTCATCGCCGAGCGAACGAAGAGGAGAGCGAAGGCGTGAACCGACCTGACGTGGAGCGGTATGAGGACGCACAGGCTCGAGCCGCGCCCCAGCGTCGTTGCCGACATCGAAGACACCCTCGCCGGTCTAGCCCTCATGGCCGCCCTGCCCCTGACAGCCTGACCGCGTGTCCCATCCACCGCGTGGCGTCCCACCTGTGATTTACTAGCTTCGACAGATCTACGACTCGCAGGCCCCCGACCTCTCAGGTTCGGGGGCCTCGTCGTTCCACGGAGGTGCACCCGTGGCTGAGTCCCGAGGCCGCACCTACCGCAAGACCTACCGCTGGGCGCAACTGTCCAGGTCGATGCGAACCGTCCTCCCCCCCATCTGCACCTACCCACAGTGCGCCTGCCCGACCGGACGCCGCATCAACCTCACGCTCCCACACCAGCACCGCTGGTCATGGACACTCGACCACGCCATCGAGCTCCAAGACGGAGCTAACCCCTACGACGAAACCAACCTCACCGCCATGCACCGCGCCTGCAACGCAGCCAAGGGCGCCACACGCCAAGCAGCCCGCAAGCGTGAAGCGATCAGGCTCAACGCCCGACGCAACGAACACCGGTCAACGACCACGAGTAGGGGGGGCGGGTCCAATCACGGGCAACAGCCCCCGACCAAGACAGATC
>ERZ869929.700-NODE-700-length-16529-cov-5.529987_pt1 | contig 16529 bp, 11 predicted proteins | sample MGYA00579312_ERZ869929 | MGnify/ENA primary metagenome ERZ869929 (study PRJEB32216, sample SAMN09231818) | wastewater metagenome | place: USA: Maryland | collected 2016-08-09 | study: EMG produced TPA metagenomics assembly of the PRJNA472060 data set (Reclaimed... | reverse complement strand
AGAACAGTATGACCTTCAACTATAAGGTCCTTCCGTTGTCTCTGACCCAGATCTATGCCGGCCGTATTGCTGCGCAGTGCGGGGAAATAGATCACACAGCCACGGATGCAACCGCGTGCACCTCTAGCCTCAAGGTATTGATGGACGTTCAAACTCTGATTAGGTTCTATGGCTTCGATCGAGTCATTGTCCTAGCCGTTGAGGACCAGGTGAACAATATGACCCTCCAGTTCTTCGGTGAAGCTGGAGCTACACTGACAGAAAAGATGGCCGCAGAGCAGCAAGTATTGCCCTCGGCCTTTGATTCTAAGAACTTCGGGTTCTACATCGGCCAGGGTGCTGCCTTTGCCGTATTTGAATCTGAAAAGGCTATGGAAAAGTCTGGACTGACACCGAAAGCCGAATTTTTAGGTGCCTATACAGCCACGGAAGTCCTAACCAATGCCATCGGACAACGAGAAGATGGCCAGGGCTTTACCAGGGCGATTAAGGAAACCATACAAATTTGTCAAATTCGTCCAGAACAAATTAAAATCGTTAAGACTCATGGTACTGGGACTAAGTCTAACAATGCTGCAGAAAAGGCTTGTTTAGAACAGAACCTGAGTGGGTTTGTAGCGACATCGTATAAGCAACGAATCGGCCATACGATGGGAGCGAGCGGACTTTTAGAGACCCTCTTGCTGTTCAATGATTTGGATAAGGGCGCTGTGCCTGAGATCTTGAATAGGACAGAAGAGGATCATGTGTTCCTCTCGCATCCGGTTGAAGCTCCTAATGGCATAGTGATGAGCTTGAGTGCAGGCATGGGCAACGTGTTCAGCGCAGCACTGTTTGACAAGAGGATTTAATATGCCATTAGTAGATAGCAGAGAACAAATGCTTCAGGTAGGCGACATTCTGAAGATCGCCTCACAAAATACAGAGTCAGAATATCCCCCTGAATTTCTGTATACCACTTTCGTCAAGGAAGTGCAAATGCCTGACAGTAAATTCTACCGTTATGGCAATGTCATCTATATTATTCACGGCTCACCTAAAGATCCTCGCAAGGGTCAGTTCCGAGCACTGAACGCAGACGTAGCACAAAATTTTTTACAGTCCGGCTTCCAGTTCGTCATTGACGCATACAAGGCCGGATTTGATGTTTTGGTCACCGAATTCAAAGATCAAAGCCTTCTTAATATTTTCAGGAACGTTTCCAAGAATCCTCCGAACCCTGGCATGGGTTATCAAGTGGAGATGACCCCACAAAATCAATATAGGGTCACTCTGCAACTTGGAACACCACGTCAAGGAGCTAGATAATGAGCGCAGTCGTAGAAGCAATTGGTGACGCATTTGGCGGCGTCGTAGAAGCAGTTGGCGACGTTGTTGAGGGCGTTGGTGATGTTATCGGTGATATTGGTGAAGCAATTGACGATTACGTCATTCAGCCAATTCTAGATGACCCCTTAACCGCAGTTGCAACCGTTGCAGGAGCAGCGATCCTTGGGCCTATGATGGCTCCCTCACTAGGTATGTTTGGTGCAGGTGCTGGTGCAGTTGGCGCCGGTCTTGGAGCAGCTGCAGGTAACACCGGTGCTGGGCTTGTACAGGGTGAAGAATTTGATGAAGCTCTAAAAGGCGGCGTCATAGCAGGTATCACGGCTGGCGTTACGCAAGGTGCATTTGATTATTTCAATGCCCCTGACGGCGCATTCTCAGGCACGACAGAAACAGGTCTTCGTACACTTCCTGGTGAAGGAGTACGGTTGCCAAGCAATGAGCTGACTCTCTTGTCTGATGCGGTACCTGACAATCTTCCAGGCGGAACTGGAGCGACCACGTCTGCGGTGCCTCCTCCACCTAGCTTGAATCCTCAGCCGTTGAATTTGCTAGATGATGCAGCAATGGCGGTTGATGATGTCGGTGGATTTCCTCCTGCAACCCCCAAAGTTACTACAACCAGTCCTTTGACAAACGTAGCTGCAGAAGCTGCTCCTCGTAACTACCTGACTGAAGGTCTTGACGACAGCTTTGGTAAGCTCAAGGTGCCTAGGTTTGATCCAATGGCTGAACTGCCAAGGGACCTTGCAGGCAACATCGATTACAGCTTGACTGCTGGTATGAAGAGCACAGGACCTGGCTTGCAAATGCCAAGCTCAACCGGAGGCCCTGGACTCTCTATTGACGTTGCTGCTAGACCAGAATTCACGTATAGCATGGACAGCTTAGATCCTTCTATTCGTGGAATGAGTGACATCTGGACTGGCGAGAGTGGAAAGATCTACGGCACAGGAAGCCCTGCAGGTACCATCAATCAGTATGGCTTTACTCCTGAACCTCAGATGCTCCAGTACGGACCAACACCTGCAGCTGCTCCAAGAAGCCTTGGTGATAAGCTGAAGAGTTTTGACCTTGCCGACATCAACTCGTCTGATCTGAAAGGGGTCGCTGGTAAGGTTGTTGACTACGCCATTGAGAATCCGTTGACGACGTTGGCGGGCATTACGCTAGCAACTGGCGCATTGACTCAAGATGCACCTCCAAGCGCTCAACCTAATCCTGGCAGCACTCGTGATCCTAGCTTTACGCGCCCGATGGACATCTACAACTATGTTCGTCAGCAAAATCAGTATGGAGACGACTTTACTAAGTACGGCCAAACAGGTGGTGAGTTCCAGTTCTTCACGCCATCTCGTTTTGATCTGGTAACGCCTCCTGCAGCTGCTAAGCAAGGTGGTTTGATGAGGTTTGCAAATGGCGGTCAAATGCCAGCAATGCCTCAGCGTCCCCAAATGGGTGGTCTTGCACAAGCCATGCAGACTGGCAATATGCCTCCTGCTGGTGGCGGTAACAGAAGCATGATGATGCCTCAAGGCGGTATGCCGCAAGGGCGTGCACAGCCAATGAACCGTAACCGCAAGACTTCTTACTACCAGTATGGCACCCCACCGGCTAAGATGGCGATGGGTGGAGCCTTGAACATGGTCCGCAGCTACAACGTGGGCGGTGGTGCAGATGGTCGTTCTGATGACGTGAATGCAGTGCTCTCTGATGGCGAGTATGTGTTTGATGCTGAGACAGTTGCTCTACTGGGCAATGGTTCATCTGAAGCAGGTGCAGATCGTCTTGACCAGATGAGAGAAGAAATTCGCAAACAAAAGGGCCAGCACTTGGCAAAAGGGAAGATTAGTCCTGATGCCAGAAGCCCCCTCAGTTATTTGAAGAAGGCTTAATATGGGAATCCTAGACTTTCTATTCCAAGGCAGTCCTCCTTCGTCTGTTACCACTTATGGTGAGACGACTCAGGACTTGCCTACTTGGTACTCTGACTATACGCAAGGTCTTATTAGCCGTGCAAACGCGATTGCTGCTGAGCCCTATCAAGCGTACACTAATCCGAGGATTGCGGCCCTAGATCCTGCACAACAGGCGGCGTATCGAGCGTCAATGGGGCTAGAACAACAGTACGCCCCAACGATTCAGTCTGCACTTAACTTTGCCCAACAAGGTGGCCAGGGAAGTTCCTTGGCTGCTGCGCAACCTTATTTGCAGCAAGGTCTCGGCTACAACCCATATACCTATGCAAGCCCATTGCTCGGTGAGGCAGCCACTAATATCCGTCAGCAAGTCGGTGATACCAGCTCCCTGGCACAACCGTATTTGCAGCAAGCGGCTCAGTTGACCGGTCAAGCAGGTCAAACCGGATTGTCTGGCATTCAAGACTACATGAACCCCTATCAGGAACAGGTAGTCAATCGCATTGGATCTTTGGCTGAGCGCAACTTGCGTGAAAATTTGCTGCCTACGATTCAGGACAAAGCCGTTCAAGCGGGTCAATTTGGCGGCAGCCGTCAAGGCGAGATGATCGGTCGTGCTTTGCGTGACACTCAAGAATCTGCACTGGCCCAACAAGCCCAGGCTCTTCAGGCTGGCTATGGTCAGGCTGCTCAGCAATTGGCTGCAGATCGTACTCGTCAACTTCAAGCGGCTGGTCAAACAGCGGCTCTCGGTCAAGCGCAAGCAGGCCTTGAAAGTGCAGACTTGGCTCGTTATGCTCAAGCAGGTACTCAGTTGGGTGCTCTTGGTCAATCAACCGGTCAATTGGCAGGAGCTGCCGGCACTCAAGCCTTGCAAGCAGGTCAGCAAGTCGGAGCACTGTCTGGTCAAGATCTGACCCGTCAACTGCAAACCGCTCAGCAACTTGGTGCCCTTGGTCAGTCACAGCAACAAATGGGAATGCAAAACATCGGAGCCTTGGAAGCCGCCGGTGCAATGCAGCAGCAACAAGCCCAACGTTCTTTGGACCAGGCTTACGCCGACTTCCTCGGACAAAGAGAATACGACCGCAACAATATTGCATTCCTCAACGCTGCAATTCGTGGCCTCGAGATTCCTACGTCGACATCGACGACTTCGACAGGTCCTGCAAGCGTGTATCAACCTTCACCATTGTCTCAGCTTGCCCAAGGCGCTGCGACAATTTACGGCTTCAATAAGCTGTTTAGTGGAAAATAATTAAGGATAGAACATGGCATTTGAAGATGACGACACTTCTGACCAGCAGGTTCTTCAAACTGGATACACCTCTTCTAGAGGCGTGAACCCATATACTACTCAGCTGCAAGACCTGCTGACTAAGTATCTCGAGCAATCTGATAAGCAAGCCTCCGAGAAGCAGGCGATCCTTGACCGGGCTCGTGAAAAACTCATGGCTCGTCAGGCGGGTCCTTCTGATGCCGAGACGGCTTTCCGTCTTGCTGCCGCTTTTGGCAAGCCAACACGTACCGGTAGCTTCTTTGAAGGCCTGAGTGGCGTCACTGATGTGGCAGCAGATGTTCTTGGTCAGAAACGCAAAGCTAAGGCAGAGCTTGAAGATCTGCAAATGAAATACGACTTGGCAGCCATCGACCAGAAGGGCGAGGGCATGAAGACTAAGGTGGCCGCACTGTCGACATTGGCTAAGTCTGTGCCTAAAGATCGTTTGACTGAAGTTGAGAAGCTCACAGAAGTAATCAATGATCCTAAGGCAACTCCTGATGCCAAACGAATTGCAAATGCAAGAATCAACAAACTGACTTACATTAAGCCTGAAACAGGTGGTGCAGATGGTGTCAGTGGTAAGCCACAATCTCCTGCAGGCAAGATTGCTGCAGACGAAGGATATAAACCAGGAACCCCTGAATTCAATCAGCGTGTTCAAACCATCGTCAAGGAAGGCACCTCAGTTAAACTGTCTCCTGCTGAGATCAAACTGAAAGATGAGCTGCAAGACAAGATCTCTGCCGGTAAAGAAGTAGTGACCGCGTTTAGTCAGGCCTTGAAACTAAATGACGTCGCTTACGAAGGCAAGACGGCAGGTATTCGTGAGTCTGTAGGATCAGTCATCCCTGGTGTTCGCCAATCTGAAGCTCAAACGGCAACGGCTGATCTTGAGAACATTGTACTTGGTACGGCGCTGACTCAGTTGAAAGCCATCTTCGGCGCAGCACCGACCGAAGGCGAACGTAAGATCTTGATCGATGTTCAAGGCTCTATTAACAAGCCTGCAGCTACACGTAAAGCCATTTGGGAACGTGCCCAGGCTGCAGCGGCTCGCCGTATCAGAGACAATCAAACCCGTCTCAATGAAATCAGCTCAGGCGCCTATTCACGTAAAGCAACTTCTGAAGAACCTGATGAGAATGCAGAAGGCGGCTTGATTGAAATGGCTAATGGTGGCGAGGTCTCTCTTGCCAACATCGGCCGTGCTGTCGGTCAAGGTCTTGGCTTCGGCTTCGGTGACGAGGCGATTGCTCGAGTGCGCGCCAAAATGGAGGGTCGTCCTTATGAAGATGTGCTTCGTGAGGAACGTGAGGCTTATGACCGTTTTGTAGAAAAGAACCCACTAGTTGCCCTAGGCACCGAAGTTGTGTCTGGAGCCGTTCCTAGTGTTGTTGCAGCATTCGTTCCTGGTGGCCAAGCGGCATCTGCTGTGGGGGCTACAAGAACCGCACAAGCAGCAAACCGCCTAGCATCTGTCTTGCCAAATATTGTCAAAGGACCCACTGGTCGTTTGGCAGCAACTGCAGGCACTCAGGGAGCTATCTCAGGAGCTGGTACCGCAACTGAAGGTGAACGAGGTATGGGAGCCGTGCAAGGAGGCTTAACCTCTGCGGTGGCCGGTCCTGTGATCGCCAAAGGTGCCCAGCTAACAGGGGCTGCTGGTAAAGCTATCAAGGAAAAAGTTGCGCCTTCACCAAGATCTGTTGAAGAGCGAGCAACGACCAAGGTGCTTGAAGCCATGTCTCGTGATGAGATCGATCCTATGCAGGCTCGTGTAATGCTTGAAAAAGATCGGGCGATGGGTGTCAGCCCAACCCTCATGGACGTTACCCCGTCTACTAAGAGCCTCGGTGAAGCCGTGGTCACGGTGCCTGGACAAGGTCGCAAGATTCTTGGCGGCGCCCTTGAGGAACGTATTGAAGAGGGTCGTGACGTGGTTGGCCAGCGAGTCATTAAAGACCTGGCCAAGGGCAAGGAGTATGTGGCTAGCGAAGACAGCTTGCTCGGTAAGCTCCGTGCAAACGCCAACAACCTCTATGACGCAGCGTATGCACATGGTGCCGTTGACGATCCGCGCCTAATGAAGGTATTGGAAGACGACACCTTTAAGAGGGCGTTTAAGGAAGCCCAGAATATTGCTGGTAAGGAAGCAAGAGCCGCAGAACTACGCGGCGAAGATCCGAGCAGGTTTATCTTGAAAGACATCTACAATGTAGATGCCGAAGGAAATGTTGCAAGCATCACTAAGGTTCCAGATGTACGGACCTTGGACTACATCAAGCGCGGTATTGACGCCTTGATTGACAAGGGCTACAAAGGCGAAGGCATGAGCAAGGCAGAAGCCAATGCCCTAAAGGATCTACGCAGAGCCTACATTGGAGTAATTGACGAAAATGTGCCTGAGTATGCAGCGGCTCGTGCTAAGTATGCCGGCGATATGGAAGTCTTAGATGCTCTTCGCCTTGGCCGTGAAGAATATCTGTCGCCTAAGACCCTGCCTGAGCAAGCCAGAAAGATTGTGGCTGGCATGTCTGATGCAGAAAAAGATGCTCTTCGTACAGGAGCTGCCCAGTCGATCTTGTCAAAGATTCAAGACGCGCCTCAACAGATTAACGCTGCACAACGAGTCATTGGAGCCCCAGCAACCCGTAAGCGTCTTGAGGCATTGTTTGACAATCCTCAGGAATATGAGATTTTCGAAGCTGCTCTTAAGCGTGAAGCCGAACTGTTCAGAAACGCACAAGAAGTTGTTCGTGGCAGCCGTACCCAACCTAAGGCAGAAGCTGTTAAAGACCTCAAGTCTGGCAGCGGCGTGCTTGACGTTGCTGGTGAAGCCGTTGACGTTGCTATGGGAACACCTGGCTCCGTGGTCGGTCGAGTCCTAAAGTACTTGCAAGCCAGAACGACACTTGATGAGAAGAGCGCAGCAGAGATTGCTAAGATGCTTAAGTCATCGACGCCGCAAGAGATTGATGACACGCTGGCTCGCCTAGAGCGCAGCAGCGAGAAGTTTGTCCAAGATAAAGAACGCACCGCAAAACGTCTGCAAGGTATTGCAGGCACTACTGGCCGAGTTCTGCCCGAATCCGAGAAGCTTCCGACTGAGAAGAAAGAAGAACCTGAGGAGGACGTCGAAGCCACTATCGAACGCCTCACCAGGGAGTCTAAGGAATGAGTGATCTAGACAAACTCAAGGATAAGTACGACAAGAAAGACGACAAAGCGTCGTCAAACGTTAAGAACGCAAAGGCACTGACCAAGGAGCTTGAGGCCAAAAAGGACTCGGCTCCTGTTCGCGCTGTTAAGCAAGCTGTGTCTGGTTTCAGAAGCCAGTGGTCTGGCATCGATGATGAAGGCAAGGTTGGTGTCGGCAAAGGCACCCCTGGCATCTACTACAACACCGTCGCAATTCCTGCTATGGCAGGCCTTGTTGACGACAAATACGCCCCTGACTTTGCTGTCGAGGCCGATAAGAAAGCCGGCAGAATCAGGGAAGCCGTTCGTAAAGACATGGGCATTGAAGCTCCTAGAGGAGCTCTTGAACATTTCGCCCAAGCCGGCGGCGAGATGCTAGCCCAGTTGCCGGTGCCTGGAGCCTGGCTAAACCGGGTCCTGAGCCCTGTCAAGAGTGCCGGAGTGGCTGGCAAGATTGCAGCTTCTCCTATCGAATATTTGAGCCCGATCGTTGATCCTAAGAAGATCAACTATGGGGTTGGTACTGGCTTCGGTGGCACTATTGGCACCGTCGGAGAGATGCTAGAAGAACCTACTTCAAAAGCTCTTGGTGGTCTCATTCAAAAGTACGAGACTGGCGGCAAGGTTGGTCAGGTTAAGTCGTTCTTTTCTGCCATTGACAAGGCCATTGAAACCCTGAAACAGAAAAAAGGCACCGGTGAGCAGATTCTCAAGGAGATTGAGAAGGCTCCTGGCGTCAAGAAAGAAGAGCTTGAGCTTCGCAAGATTCCTCAGAAACTGAAAGACAAGAAGTCGATCACCCAAGAAGAAGTCAAGGCCCTTGCAGCTGAGACCCCGGCTCCTGGCATTAAGACGATTGTCAAGTCAAAAGAGGGTGTCGGCCTGCCAGAAGACTGGAAACCGACCTTAGACAGTAACAATCAGGCCTATCTTGACGTTCTTGTTGAGCCCGTAGTTGATCCTGCAGGTGGCCGCGATCTTGGGTTCTTGGTTAAAGAATCCGGCGAAATTGTCGACTATGACACCTTGTTCGACATGAAGCCAGAAGAATTTGGTGTCGGCAAGGCGACCTATAACGACATGATGATTGCTGCAAAGAAAGTCAAGCAGCAGTTTGATAGAACCCTTTCTCAATTAGATTCTGCTCTTTCCCCCAAATTTGAGAAGTACACTACTCCAGGCGGTAAAAACTATCGTGAGATCTTGCTGCAAGTTGATAAGACCGACGCTCCTCTTGAAGGCAAAATCAAAGCTTTATTTGGTGAAGATGTTAATTTTGAAAATGTCAGCGCCCAAGATATTCTTAATGTTGGAGGTGAAGAAAGTCTTGCAAAGGATTGGAGAAAATATATCGGTGGGGCTTATCGTGGGGGCCATTTTGATGAGCCCAATGTTGTGGTTCATGCCAGGGTCACCGATCGCACCGGACCAAACGGTGAGAAAGTCTTGTACGTTGAGGAGATTCAGTCAGACTGGCATCAACAAGCCAGAAAAGAACGAGATAGACTAATTGACCAACAACTTGAAAAAGAGAGGCCTATTCTTAGTAAAAGAGCAAAAGAGGCTCTTCCAAACCAAGATGTTACTGACGAAAATATTGCTGCTTTAAATGTTGAATATGCTAAGTTAGAAAAACAAAGACGAGAAGAAATTGCAAAAGAGATGCCAAAAGATGTTGGCTATGCTAAGCCTCTTTCAGAACTTGGCACTGGGATGTCCGCAGATGATTTTCTTTGGGAACATGGCGACAAGTTGTCAGAACGACAAAAAAACTGGTTGAGAGATTACATCGAGCGCTGGGAATTAGATGTCGACGGAACACCTGCTGGCCAGGCCGCTCAAGATCAGCTAGTCAAAGAGTACGACGATTGGCTAAGTTCAAATTCCATTAAGGGTGTTCCTGACGCCCCATTTAAGAGCACGGCCAGCGAGCTTGCTGTCAAAAAAATACTAGACTTGGCAGCAAATGAAGGCTACGACACGGTGGCATTTAGCCCAGGATCTGAGCACGTTAAGCGCTACGGCATGAGCCAATTTATGGACACCTTGATCGGCAAAAAAGATTCGTCTGGGCTGATTGAGTTGTCTGGTTTCAAAAATGATCGACCTGTTGTTTCCAAAAAAGGAGTGAGGTCGGATGAGCTTGCTGACTACGTTGGCAAAGAAAAGGCCGAACAAATTTTGGCAGACTTTGAAAACAGCAATGAGTTTATGCTCCGTGGTCAAGACCTTGAAATGACTACAAAAGAGGGCTCCGGTAAGAAAAAGATCTACGATGAGATTATTCCTAACTACGTCCGCAAGTATGCCAAGAAAGAATTTGGTGCGGAACCTGGTGAAATTGATATTTCATTGGGCAAGGGATCAAAGACCTACGAGCAGTACCTTGATGAGATCAATGAGGATCCTTATCGTCATTTTGATGAAGATGCGATCTTTGATGAGCTTCATGAGCGCGTTATGGACAAGGCGCTTGTAAAAGGATATGACGTAAAAGACGACGCCGTTTGGGATCAGATGATGTCGCGTGATGGTCCATTTGAGGAAATTTGGCACGAGGCAGAGCAAGAGATGTACCAGAACAAGGCCAAAGAACTTGCTGAAAAAGATCCCGGTGAAAAGCTGCGAGCCTTTGCTGTTCCAGTGACTCCTCAGATGCGCGAGAAGATCACGAGCCAAGGGCAGCCATTATTTAGCGTAGCTGCTCCCATAGGATTAGGAGCAACTCAAGCGGTTCCTGAAGCAGAGCCTTCTAGAGAACCCGTCACCGCACAAGAACCTGAAGAAATGCCTGTTCCTTTTGAGTCAGGTGGACGAGCCAAGCAAGACGAAGAAGACCGTCGTGGGATTATTGACGAAGACCCCATTGTCAGCATAGTGCGTGACGCTGCAAAGCAACACGTTCAGGGCAAGGAAGTCGAATCGGGCGTCTTTGGGGTTCGTAAGGGACCTGTGACCGTTGGCCGCCAGATGGTCAATATGCGTGACCCCGGCAGCAACGAGTACGTCAATGCCCAGGCCGATTTTGCAAGGCTCGCAGAAAAGTATGGCCGTGGTAACGTGGCTGCGCAAGTTATGAAACCGGACCAGACCAGAGGCGTCTACATGGGTGACGTTACGGCGTCCTACCCTGTTGGCGAAGGCCGCCTGATCGGCGGAGTGCGCGGTATGAAGACCCCCGAAAAGACCGGGGTGACCGGCTACAACCTAGGCTATTCTGGCAAGGTAGGTCCTGGCTACCTCGACGCCATGGTCATGAAGCCTACTGACAAGCGCCAGGATACCAGGTATCAGGTCGGATACACCATTCCGTTCTCATCTGGGGGTCCCGTAGGGTTCGAAACAGGCGGAAAAGTAGGGAAGACCAGGGAAGCTGCAGAAAAGCTCCTACGGGTCCTCCATGGCAGTCCTACAAGCATCGTTCCATCAAAAGAACGAGCAATTGATGTGACAACAGATCAGGGCTACGCGGTAAAGCGTGGAACAGACAAGATGCTGGGCAAAGAAGGCCCTCCGATGGTCAACAAGTTTGACATCCCAGAAAGCCGGCTGCTCAGGTTCGAGGAGCAATATAGCCCTGCAGACGTGGCCCTAATGAAGCGGTTCTTCAACAAGCTGCCATCAGACCAGCCAATGACCGGTGAGGAAATCTACGATCTGGCCCAGGGCCGGGACGTGGTTCTTGACGGTATTGCCAAGGCAGGTGGCTTTGCTGGGTACGAGAGGCCTAATACCGGGGCCGTCGGCAAGGGCCAGTGGTTCAGGATTACCGAGCCAGAAGACCTGAAAAGAGCCAAGAAGCGCGGTGGTTTGATCTAGCCGATCGAGGGTACTTCTGGACCAAAATCCCCATATAGAGATTCTAGAGGCATAACAGAGAGAATCAATCCGGCCTGTTTTGACTCTCGCGGGATCTTATGAAGTCGAGCGAACGAGCGTACTACGAAGATAAAATGACTGAATCCAACTAGTTATGGCTCTAAAATCTATCTATAGGGGATTTGGCCCGCGGTACTAGTAAAAGTCCTAGCCTAAAAATATTTGAAAAAAGTCGCGCGGTTCGCGGTTTTGCGCAGTAGAATCTTAATCATGGACAGCATTGTGTTGTCCAGCCTAGAAAGAAGAAAGGAATTACCATGTCCCACGAAGTCGAAACAATGGCCTACGCTAACGAAGTTCCTTGGCACGGTCTTGGTACCCCCGTTTCAAACGATCTCACACCAGCACAAATGCTGCAAGCTGCGCAGCTTGACTGGAAAGTCGAAAAGAAAGCTTTGTTTGTCGACGAGATCGACACCCAGGTCAATAGTCACTACGCCCTGGTTCGCAATACTGACAGCAAGATCCTCGGTATCTGCGGCAGCGAATACAACCCAACTCAGAACGAAGAGGTATTTGACTTCTTTGCCAAGTTCTGCAAGGCCGGCGACATGAAGATGGAAACAGCCGGCAGCCTCCACGGCGGCAAACGCGTATGGGGTCTTGCCAAGATCAATGGCGGCTTCATGCTCGGTGGCAAAGACGAGGTCGAAGGCTACATCTTGCTTGACAACCCACACATCTGGGGTCGTAGCTTGCAGATCCTCTTCACACCAATCCGCGTGGTTTGCAACAACACCTTGACCGCTGCGCTGCGTCATAACACCAACAAGGACAACACCTTCCGTATGTCCCATGACCGCGCCTTTGATGACGAGATCAAGCAGCAAGCTGCCGAAAAAGTTGGCTTGGCGATGAAAGCTCTTGACGTATTCAAAGACAAGGCCGAGTTCTTGGCTTCCAAGCGCGCCAAAGACCAGAAGGTCATGGAGTTCTTCAGCAAGCTAGTCAATCCTGATCTGTTCCAAACAGCTCAAGAGCAAAGTGAAGACGGTCTCGTTAACCGCGCAGATCTTGGCCGTACGGTCAATCGTTTGCTTGACATCGTTCACACTCAACCTGGCGCAGACATGAAGACTTCTGCCGGTACCTGGTGGGGTGCTTTTAACGCTGTGACGTACTACTACGACCACGTGGCAGGTACTGATCAAGACAAGCGTCTGACTTCTGCATGGTTTGGTTCTGCAGCATCGCGTAAGCGTGAAGCTTTGGAACTGGCTGTTGACTTCGCAGAAGCAGCTTAACTAGGCGTCAATAGAGTTTGGCGCTGGCGGCTGCTATGCTTTCCTTTCCAATCAATGCAGGCCATGGCTGCCGCTTTCTTCCTAGGAAGCGCGGGCCCTGGTCTGTTATACAGGAACCTAATCAAGTCTTGGGCCGGCTGCCCGTTAAAACACCTCGTCATTCATTTTTGATTTTTTAAACACAGGAGAATCCCTTCATGTCCAACCCTAATAGAAGTATCGATAAAACTCATTTGTCAGCAGATACTGCTGAACATAGACAGATTATACATAGAGATCTAATCTCACACTGTCTTCGTTGGTCTCATGTAGCAAAGTACTTACACCAAAATCAGCGGTACAAAGACAGTCACATCCTTGACATCGGCTGTGGGCGCGAGCAACCTTTAGCGAAGATGCTATACAGCAACCGCCTTGTTCCTAGCAACGGTTCTTATACCGGTGTTGACTACAACAAGCTGACACTCGAACCTATGCTAGAGGCAGCAGCAAAGCGCTTTCCAATTATTCTGGTTGGTGAAAAAGCATTTCCTGATTGTGAATTAGAAAGGACAAGCTATGACATCATCACGTGCTTTGAGGTACTAGAGCACGTCCAGCCTCTTGGTTCTTACAGAATCTTAGAAGGCATTGAGAAGTTGCTTTCTGACGACGGTACGGCATTTATCTCTACTCCAAACTACGACGAAGAGACTGGGGCTGCAGCTAACCACATCAACGAACTTAAATATGCCACAACCGAGTTACTCATTAAAAAAGCAGGACTTGAAATAAATGAAAGATTTGGAACATTTGCCTCAATTAAAGACTACAAAGAGTGCATCAAACAAGATGGCCTGCAAGAATTGTTTGATCGCCTACGTGCCTACTACGACAGCAACTACCTGGCGACTATCTTTGCCCCACTTTATCCAAGCAATGCAAGAAACGTGCTCTGGCGCGTAAAGAAGGCAAGAACAAAAGAACTTTTTGAACTACCAAAGTTCAAGGAGTTGCCCCAGCCGTTGTCGAGCAGCACAAAGTGGCAGCCTCTCTTTGACTACGTCGGAGAATAATCATGGCAGATCTATTTGGTGACGTTGCAGCCTTTCATCAGAGGTTTGGCTTAGAACCTACTCAGCAGCCTGATTTTCCTGATCAAGAGATCTGGATGCTCAAGAACCGCCACATGCAAGAAGAGCTCGACGAGATTCGTGCCGCCTGTTTAACTGGTGACCTTGAGCAGTATTTTGACGGCATCATTGACCTAGTCTACGTCGCCCTTGGCGCTGCGTATCTTGCTGGCCTACCATTCGATGAAGGTTTCAAGCGTGTGCATGAGGCCAACATGAAAAAAGTTAGAGCAACACGTGCAGAAGAGAGCAAAAGAGGATCTACCTATGATATAGTAAAACCTGCAGGTTGGGTAGCGCCCACATTAGATGACCTGCTCAGAAAGGAGAAAGCATGAAGGGTTTAATTGTCATTGATGGCTGCGATGGAACAGGTAAGACCACTCTTGCCGAAGCTCTTTGCAAGCGTTTCAATGGTCGCTATTTGCACAACACGTACAGGTGGAAAGACAAGATGCCCCTGTATCACACAGCTTCGCTGCATTACGCATTAAAGCTGGCACGTTATCAGCTTGTTGTGATCGATCGTCTTTGGATGAGCGAAGCAATTTATGCAGACGTGTATCGTGGTGGCAGTCCATGGCCTCACATGGGTAGAACCATTGACCGTATTGTCCGCAGATTTGCTGGTGTTTACATCATCACGCAATCGCCAGATGGTCACAAAGAACATTTCAACAAGCTTAAAGCAGAGCGTGAAGAGATGTATGACGACGTCGACGAAGTTCGCAAAAGGTATGACCAACTCTTTCTAGGCGGCTTTACCGGTCATGACCGCGACTACGTGCAGCAATTGTCTGTCAATGGTATGCGCACTCGCAATGATGTACTGCCTTATCGTTATGACATCGAAGGCAAAGATCTAGATACGTTCTGCGACATCGTTCATGGTGTTCTTCAGAATCGTATGCTGACCCAGCTGCCAGAAGCTTTGTCGTTAAACCACACCAACTTTGCTGGCCATCTTGGCGATGCTGATACCATCATTGTAGGCGACGCGACAAACAGCAAGATGCGAGCCATTGAGTGGCCGTGGTATGACTTCGGCAATAGCAGTGAGTTCTTTGCGTCTTGCTTGCATGAGATCTTGTTTGACGAGCAGCGAGCCATCTATGTGAATGCTAACTCCGCTGGTGGCGGCTTATACATCAATGACTGCTTGCGCATCAAGCCATTTATGAATGTTGTCGCCCTTGGCACGAATGCTGCAGACACTCTTGGCTATTACTGCTTGCGCAAGGCTAAAAAGATCATGCATCCATCATATGCAAAGCGCTTTCAGAAGCGTGATGAATTCATTCAAGAACTAAAGGACACCCTAAATGCTTAATACCACAAATATGAATTGGCAAGGTCTATTGCACCTTGTCATGACACACGGACACGAGACAAGCCCACGTGGGCAAAAGACAAAAGAACTGCTTGGCGTCAAGACCATGATTGACATGGCTCAACCTGTCATCACGATCAAAGAACGCAAGCTTGGTTACAAGTTCATGGCTGCAGAAGCTGCATGGATCATGAGTGGCGACAATCGGGTAGCTACCATCAGCCCATATAGCAAGGCCATCAGCAGCTTCAGTGATGACGGCATCATGTTCTTTGGTGCATACGGTCCACGTGTCCGTGATCAACTTGGCCATGTGTTGCAAGCCTTGACTAACGATCTCGATTCTCGTCAAGCAGTGATGACTATCTGGAGAAGCAATCCACGAGCATCAAAAGATATTCCTTGCACCATCAGCTGCCAATTCATGATTCGCGGCGGCAAGTTGCATTGCTTTATGAACATGAGATCTTCTGACGTTTGGCTTGGCGTGCCCTACGATTGGTTTAACTTCAGCATGCTGAGCTACGGCGTCTGCCTGTTGCTACGTGAGAAGGGAATCAATGTGACACCAGGGACACTGCACTTCTATGCTGCAAGCCAACATGTGTACGAGCCAAACTTTGAAGGCGCAGAGCAGTGTCAAGATGGTGAGATCCTTGGTGATGTCAAGCCACTAAACATGGACGACTTCCCAAGCTATGACCATCTTGTTAGACACTTGTGGGCCGTTGCAAATGGTCAATCAGTTACCGGCTTTTTGGAAGAGCTGCAATCATGGAAAGGTTAAGCAAAGATGAATACTTCTCGCGAATGGCTGATCTCGTATCTCAACGAGCTACATGTAAAAGGCGGAGCGTGGGCTGTGTCCTTGTATCTGCTGCTGGCCACGTGCTTGCTACCGGCTATAACGGTGTGCCTGCTGGTGGGACTCATTGCATTGACGTACCTTGTCCTGGGGCTCAGTATCCTTCAGGCACTGGACTGGATCATTGCGAAGCTATTCACGCGGAACAAAACGCACTCCTCCAATGTCGAGATGTAAGCTTGATCCACACGGCTTACGTCACCACAATGCCTTGCATGACTTGTGTGAAGCTGCTGATGAATACCGGCTGCCAGCGTATCGTGTACGGACAGGAGTACCCACAACAAGAAGCAAAAGAATTTTGGAAGAAAAATGGACGCATCATCTTATCAACCGCCGAAGCACTTTCCTGATCTAACAAGAGCAGGCAAGAT
>ERZ869929.699-NODE-699-length-16530-cov-4.533839_pt1 | contig 16530 bp, 21 predicted proteins | sample MGYA00579312_ERZ869929 | MGnify/ENA primary metagenome ERZ869929 (study PRJEB32216, sample SAMN09231818) | wastewater metagenome | place: USA: Maryland | collected 2016-08-09 | study: EMG produced TPA metagenomics assembly of the PRJNA472060 data set (Reclaimed... | reverse complement strand
TCTGTATAGGTATTAACTTTGTTTTTGGTTAGGGTTAAACTTGTACTTCCGCCACCCGATAATACTTTGGCAACCTCCCAAACCCCCGCCGAGGTTCCTCTCGTCTGGTGCAGAAGCAATACATCCCCGTTTGCGAATGTTGAACCAGTAGTGGTTAGGATGGCATTTCCAGAAGTTCCACTACAACTGTCCTTTGTAAGTGTTGGTATAGTCGCAGATGAGTAAGCTCCATCACTTCCACTCCCAAACGGTTGTCCAGGAAGTACCCAACTCAACTTTTGTGAATCTGCTAAGTTAGCCATTTAAGTAGTCCTTTCTCCATGTTTGTTTGACATAGGTTTCAATGTAGTTACAATCTTTGCAAAGTGTCCTCCCGTTGTCTAAATCAAATCGTTTATCAGCATATTTATAAAAAGCATACGGATAATGGTCTGATACCAAACGGCCACCTTTTGCCCCGCAAAGTACGCAGGTAAAGTTGTCTCTTTCTTTTACGGCTTTTGCCCAAGACAAACACTCTGCCTGGTTTCTTATTCTACGGATTTCAGGAGTAACCCCGCCTCTCCAGTTATGACTATTTTCCCCACCTATTCCATTTCTAAAACACTTCACAGAACAATAAACATTTGTTGGATGGTCTGTATTCTTGAAACTTTTACCACAGAATTTACAAGTCAAAATCCTTGCAGTACCAGCATTCCACGACTTGTGCCCTTTTGGAAAAGCATTTGGGGGAACAACACCAGTTTTTAACCCCCGATTCCATCCTCTACCAAGTTGTAAACCATCTAAATTTCTTTCAGGGTCTTTCGCACTACATTTTTTAGAACAGAACTTATAAACACGGTTAGGATTGTGTTTTTTTACAAACTCTCTTTTACAAGTTTCGCAAGTGTTTATCATGCCTAATTATACTATATTTAGCCTCAAACCACTACAAGAATCCTTGGTTAACGTTGGAATAGTAGCCGAAGAATATGCGCCACTTGAGCTATTTCCAAAAGGTTGACCAGGTAAAACTCTAGTTAATTTCTGAAAACTATTTAGAACTGCCATAGTTTATATATTTTGTCCCACAACAAATCCTTGAAAAGTAGTAGTTCCAGTTGCTATAAATCCAAATACATCAGTTTTACTAGCTGTAGTTGTAAGAGTGGGTGCACTTCCACCCACCCAAGAAATTGTTGAAAACCAAGTTACTGTTCTACTTCCAACTGCATCTTGTGTAATTGAAACTAAGAATTTTTCTCCTGCAGTTGCATTAGAAACAGTAATGGTAATATTTCCAGCAGGCATTGTTATCTTGTGATCATTACTTTCTGATAAATCTAAATCTTGTGTGGCGCTTGCACTTGGTGTGTATGTTTTAACGGTTGGAATTGTAAATGTTCCAGTAGCTGGAACTGCTAATTTTGAACCTGCAATCCCTGCTCCAGCTGCAATATCATCATTGTCAATATTTAAAGCATTAAATAAATTATCAAATTCACCATTAAGAGCAGAGGCTGTTAATACCTGGTTATCTGTCCATGTTGTAGTACGAGTTACATTAGCAATAGGCTTTGCACCCCCTTTCGTTTAATTTAAAATATTCCATATCTATATATAATTATACTATAAAGTTACTATTGTCTTAATCCTTTTACGTTTCCCATTAAAGTATATTCGTAAATAGTTACAGGATTAGAGGATTCCTCTGTATATTCAATTTGGAATATTCTTCCGATCTGTTGAGCAAAATTTATTCTGTTATATCCAATAGTGGCACCACCCAATACAGAAACTCCTAAAGTAAACGAACCTGTAGGACCTAAACCTGGAGAAGTACCGTTAAGATCAATTGCTGTTCCATCTTTTCCATACTGTTCGGTAAAATCTGTTGCAGAATCAAATTTGGCTTTAACGTGTAAAGTTGAATCTACACCCTGCCCATATTTTATATATAAATATTTCCAATGAGTTTTTCTTGATGGATGTCCCATGTAACCTCTACTGATAACGTCAATTACAATATCTTCTCCGTCATCTGTATATAGTGAAGAGTTAAATTTAAATACTTTTCCAGTAGAAGCTGCATCTGTAAAGAATACGGTTGAATTTCCACCAGAAATTGTAGAATTTGCAAAATAAGAAGCATTTTTGCCCTTCATTGTTGTAAATGGATAAATTCCCTTTGAAGAGTTAATTTTCCATGTATCAAGAGCAACAATTTTATTGTTTGTTGTAGAAGATGCTGTTGGAATTGCCCAATAGATATAACGTCCATCATATGTACTACAAACTTTATCTATAGCAGAAAGAGTTATATCATCCATTGTTCCAGCTATGGCATCTGAAATAACCCCTCCAGAAAGAGTAACTGCATTTATAGTCTTTTTAAGTGATCTTATAACTGGAACACTACCAAGCATTGATAGGTAATAGACATCATTTCCAACTGAAGCAATTGAATTGTTGTTTACAGCTCCATATCCAAATATTCTAGCATTAAGATTGCTGGAAGTAAGTGATGTACTTGAAAATGAATCTGCTGCCCACCCCGCAACCGACCAGATAGTATTTCTCTTAAAAACCAGAAGTTCATCCTGAATCATTGATAATCCTGTTATTTTATCTGAATCTCCAGCATTTACGTCTACATAGTTAGTTACCGTTGTAGAATCAACGGAACCAATATTAATTGTTAAACCACTTCCGCTTCCGCCACTTGTTGTAATTCCAGAAGTAGTTGAATATCCAGAACCAGGTTGCAATACGGTTATTCCTGTGGCTGGTCCATAAGTATCATTATATGAAATTGCTATTACAACTGTTCCATTAAAATCTGTAGTTGGAGTCATTGTAAAAACTCCATCACTAACTGTGATAGTTTCCCACGTTCCCGTAGCAGTTATAGATGGAGAAGTTACTCCGCCATATCCAACGGTAAACGATCCAGCACTTCTACCCGTAACAGTATATGAAATTTCATAACTTCCACCAACGGCTGGAACTAAAGTATCATTGGTAACTGTAGCGGTTCCAGATGAATGTGCAAAACCAGCTGCATAACTTCCACTCCAGCCAGTATTTGCGGTCCATGTATCAGCTGCAGAAGAAAGAAGTGTTTTACTAATCGAGGAAACATATACTTTTCCACCAGTTCCATTGGTGCCTGTACCTACTGTAATTGTATCTCCAACTGCATAATTAACTCCAGCTGAGGCAATACTAACTGTAGATAATCCGCCACCAAAACTTGTAGGATTACCAAGATTTGACCACCAAAGTCTGTTAGGATAAGTTGTACTATTTGCTACCCACAAATAACCGTGAAACCATGAACCAAAATTTCCAATGGGAACACTTGTTCTATTTTTGGTATAAGTTGTTCCGTTCCAGTCACAAACTTCAGTTCCATTAAATCCAAACAGGTAATCATTAGCAATGACAAAATTCATTGGCTTGTTATTTGTCAAATTTGCAGTTCCTATTGCAGTAAAATCTCCAGAACCATCCCATGAATAAAGTTGAGCGTTACTTGCTCCGTTTATATTTGCAACTAGGTATTTGGTAGAAGCTGCATATCTTTCAAAAGAACATAAACCATTAAATGGATATGAAGCAATAGCAGAAGCAACCGTACTAGATCCTGGAACTTTTGTTATTTTGTTATCTGTAACAAATACGTTTTCAGCTTTTACAAAATAACCTTGAGGAAGTAAGTGAATAGCATCTTTATCATTATAACCCAAAAACTGAACCTCAGTAGTCTCTGGAATGTTAAATGACTGCGTCACTATAGAATACCCCCCTTCTAAAATCTATAATTTTATCATATTTTTTACACCATAGACACATAGATTCATAATATTTTATTAAGTTTTGCCATTCTTCTAAAGTATGAGAACCGATTGCACCCTTTCTCTTTGCTCTAGCTCTTTTATCATAGATTCTTTTATATAATCTAGTATCCGATAATCCGTGGATTACATGGTGCTTATTATTTTTAGAACTACATTCAATACATCTGGTGTATTTTCTTCTGCTTAGTTCTTTTCCACAATCTATACAATATTTTTTTGGTTTCCAATTATATCTTTCATTTCCAACAAGATTCTTAGAAACCCAAAAGTTCATACATTTTCTGGAGCAAAAAACCCTTTTTCCATTAGAAATATAATCTTTAAATCTTTTACCACATTCTTTGCAGACATACTCTTTTTTCATATATCATTTTATTTCTAAATCTCAAAATTTGTATCTTCATATAAAGAATCTTCTATCATCCTGGCACCGTCACTCTGACGTTCAAAAAGGAATGTTTGCATTTCTTTTACTCCTGCTTGATATTCAGCTAAGTAACGGGCAGCCGTTGCTTCTTCCTGTTGACCTTTACGCAAAAGTTCAGCTGCAGCTCTCAAACAAATAAGATAAAAAAATCTGTCAGCCCAAGGAATATTTACATTATCTGAATTATCAGATAAATCTGAAGGAGTGGCAACACCCCAAACCGAAATAGATTTCGATGTAGTATCAGATTCGGTTGGAATTGGAATCAAACCAATCTTCTGGCTCCCAATATCTCCATGTAAGTAATAACCAGCGTCTGTATATGAACCAAGAGTACCAGAATAATTTAAATTAAGCGGAAGTTCATCTGATTTTATAGAAGTTGCTCTTACCGCAGCAGAATTAGAATCTGATGGTTTATAATTGATTTCTACTCTGGTTACTTTAATGAGAGATGAATCAATTGTATATTCCTGAGTATCAGCAACAATAGCATAAGTAAATGGAGTTGTTGTTTCATAGAAATTCTCATAAATCTCCATTACTTTTCCTGCTAAATCCTGATAGGCTGCATTAACCGAAGTTTCGACTTCTGTGTCTGTCCAGTCAGCAGCTGTAGCCTCATCAAGATAGGTTCTAGTCTTATTTTTTAAGTTTAAAAATGTTTTCGACATTAATTTCTGATACCTAGAATGTATAAGGTTCCTGAACCTGATACACCTTTGGCATGTACTTTCATTATACTACCCCCTGGAAATTCAAATGTAACTGGTGTATCTGTAGATTTAACCAAAAATGAATAATCTGATGTGGCTTCTTTGTCAAAGTCAACATAACAATCAGCGGTTGTTCTAATCATAACAGATTGAACACCACTTCCTGCAGATTGAATATCTAATCCAAAAGTAGCATAACTATCAGCTGTATTTGCAAATGATAAATGTTGTGTTTCCTGTAATTGGGCCATAAATTAATTCACCTCTTTCCTTATATCTCCTCCCAGTTACCTAGAAGGAGAGACAAAGAAACAATGTTTCTTAGCTTCTTGCAGAAGATTCATCAGCAAGATCCCAAAGAACTGTTACTTGTGATGCATCTGTTACAACATTCCCTCCACTCTGCAACGCAAGACCGTCTGGACCAAAATCAACTACTTGGAAATAATTTTTCCCAGCAGCTGCTGTTGGTTGAGTTATTTTTGCAACAATGTTTCCAGTTGCTCCTGCTACTGGATTGGAAATATTGTAAATAGTTGCATATTTACCATCTACTCCAATTCCAAAGATAAGCTTAAAAATTCTGACATCCTCATCGGCTGCCCCTAAAGCTATACCATTGGTTGCTGTATTGTCTGACGCTATATAAGTTGCTCTCATTATTGTTCACCCCCCTTCAATTTTATTCTCATATGAATTGATATTTCTCTATTTTTGGTTTTTGACTAATGATATGGCTCCCGTTATTTGTTTCTGGTCTACCTAATGCATCAAGTTTGAGATGTTTACATTCACCCTGTACTTGGTATATCTTAAAACCTTTTTCTCTAGCTTGACAACAAAACCATATATCTTGCCCACCATACCTATCTTTTGGTGCAGGTATCCATTTCATATCATTAAGTCTAAGTTGCATATCATCTCTAAAATATGGTCTTTCTAATGCCTCAAGCACTTTTCTTCTGACTAAAGTACACCCTAAACCGCACCATTTAATCTCTCCATCTATTTTACCACGAGTTATACAACTCCAACCGTTGACTCCATAGTCAATTGCTACAATATCTCCCTCTTGGGCAAGCATTTTAGACAATGCATTTGCTGGAGGAACGGTATCATCCTCAATAAACCAAACATGTGTACACCCATCATTAAAAGCTCTTTCTGCTGCACGATTGTGACCGTCAGGAATTCCGAGTCCTATTGATTGATAAATTTTATAATCATAACCATGTAAATTATCAAGCAATGACTCTATTACTTCTGCAAAAATTAAACCCCTAGATGGTAAAACAACTCCTATCATTTGGTGGGTTGTCCAGTCGCCCGCAACCCGTGTGTGTTTTGAGTGATCAGCTTCCTAGGCTGAAAGGTTTTACACCCCTAGAGCAACACAAGACTCAATCTATTACGAACGCACTTCAACTCCTCCAGTTAGACGAAGAGCACTGACTCCGTATATCGTATCTACGATAACTTGCCATGCAAGTGATGGAAGCCAATAAGCTGCCTGTAAACGAGGTGCCTGTTGCAATGCCAAAGCCATAGCTTCCTTGTGGAACATCACATTGTGATATTGCGTAGGTGTAGCTGCGCTTGACGGAACGTTTGTTGAGTAGTATACGGGAATACCGTAAATGTTACCCCACATCCATCTGCTTTGAGGTCCTTTCTTGACAGGGGTTGGATTTTGGTACTCACCAAGATAATCAGCTTTTACGAATTTGTCTATCTTCATAATAGCAGCTAATTGATTTGGATTAATAACCAAAGCTCTGTTGTCACGAGGCATATTTTGCAAGTTCAATGCAAGATCAGCACTAACGATTGTTGCATCGCTAATATCTGTTCCGTAAGAACCTACGGCTGTGGTTGTCCAGCTTGAATATGTTCCTGCGACATCTGTGTCAACCTGTGCAGCGATTCCGTAACCAGCTTTCTCTGAATACTCAGCTCTAAGATCATAGTTGCTTTGTACAGCTGCCATGTCTTCGATTTTGAACGCAGAATAGTACCATTTATTGACACTAATCGTTGTCGAGGTTTCAGTGATTGTGGTGTTGGAAACGTCTGTGTTTACAGATTTAGCTGTAGCTGTAAGATTACTGATATTTGGAATTTCAATGGTTTGACCCCTCGATTTTACCAAAGAATCATATCTTTTAACTAGGCCCGCAAAGACCAAAGCTGCTTCTGTAGCACGAACGGTATCTACCGACCATATAGTTGGTAGAAACACTGCTGCTGTTGTTGTCGTTATATTTCCTGTTGCCATAAATTATTCACCCCCTTTCGCATTAATTCCTATAAAAAGAATTATCAAATTAACGGAAGAGGGACTTTAACACAAAAAAAACACCCTCTCCCCAAAAATAGTCAAAGAGGGTGTTTTTATCTAACTTACTGAGCCATCTTGCCCAATGTTGCATTTATTTCGTCTAAATGCTCTTGATACCATTGACCCCTTTCATTAGCGGGTAAACTCTTTAATTTTTCCTCAATAAATTCAGGAGTTAAAGATTCCTTCGGTTGTGAAGTCTTGGTAGGTTTGAGAGTTTTAGATTCATTTACAATTGGATTTTCTCCGCCAGTGCCACTAAATTCGTCTGGAAACATCTTCATTTTGAAGGTATCTTCAGGGAAATAATTGGCATAAACGGGGTTATCTTTCACAAAGTCTTCATATTCTGCACGATCAAATGAAGGTTTGTTGTCTTTGCCATTGTAAATTGATGCAAGTCGTGACATTTCCTGCTCATATCTTAATTGTTGTACAGTAGAACCAACGATGTTTTGAACATCTTCTTTGGTTGCAATACCAACATCACTAAGTTTACGAACAGCTTGTTGCACGTCTAAATTAGGCTCCTTGTTTATTGGAGATGGAGGCGGAACAGTTTTAAGTGTATTCTCATACATTTCAACTTTTTCCAATGCCTCTTTTTTACTATGAACTAACTGCCTAATTCTATCCTGGGTACTCCCAGTAAGCTTGTTAAATTCAACCTCTTCTTCGGATAGTTGCTCACCGCCATCGGGAGCGTCTATCTGACTACCATTTTGTGCTGGGGAAGCAGGAGCTGGTGTCTCTTTCTCTTGTGACAATATAGCATCTACATTTTCATCTGCCATTTTCTGTCACCCCCTGTCTATTCAGTGATAAGGTCATACGATTCCGTAATTTAAGGTCATTACTGCCACCTGTACGCTTTCAGGTTGCGAAATTAGAATAATGTTTAATTATCCTCAGATACAACAATATAACATATTTGAAGAATTGTTGCACCTGGCAAAAATTAAACTTCAGCTTGTGCTTTAACTTCTTTATTTGAAACGTCACCTGGATTTTTAACTCCTTTGTTTTCTGGAACCATGTTTTCTGGGCCAGCATAACTGGAACCGTGTAAATCAAAGTTTGAACTTCCTTCAGATGATTTTAAATCTTTTCCTTCTCCGCCAAAAATTTTAGAATCTGCCATAAATTTCACCTCCAAACTATAAACTAAATCTGCCTTTAATATTTTCTTCTACCTTTTTCAGGGTGTCTGCTGCATCTTTTTCAACTGGAACATAACCTTTATTCATATCAATTGGAATTACGTCGCAATATTCTTTTCTTTCTTTGACTTTATCTGGATTGTTAAGATAATCATCAGAAAACATGGGGACTTCCATCTTTGGCATTAAAGGCATTGTCATATTTTTCATCATAATAATTATATATTAAACTGTCAATTTTATCCAATTTTATATTCCAGGTGTCTGTGTAGCACCCATTGTATTTGCTTGTCCAATTGCTGCTTCTGGAACTGAAGGTGCACCTGGAATTTCAGAACCTGGTATCATTCCTTCAGCTGGAGTTGCACCTAAATCTGAAGTTACCAATTCTGCCCTGTTTCCAGAACCTCCACCTTGTACCTCTATCCATTTCTGGTGCTCTAAAATATGGGCACCAACGATATCATCATTGCCCTTACCTAGAGCATCCTGATGCAACGCTATGTGGACATAGTGATCATCTGTAGATTCTGTAGGCATCTGTTTACCTTCTAATGTCATCATTTCATTTTCTGTTATAGCTAGACCATATTCGTCTGGTTGTTCCTCACCATTTGGCCCAACTGGTCTTTGTAATTTTGATTTAAGAAGATTTTCGACTCTGGTTTCTTGAACAATTGAATCTATTTCTCCAAACTCCCAAAGTCTAAGGAATGTTTTTTGATCAATAACTCCAAGTTGATAAAGTTTAATTGTCTTTTCCTGCATCATTTCCTTAGTGTATCCAAGCCAACTTCCAATAGTAACCCTAACTTGATTATCTTCACCAAGTTTCACTAAATCTATCCAATCTGGACCAACTTTAGTTTGATTTTCGTGGCCAGGAATAGTTTTTCCTTTCAAGTTTGCTTTTTCACCAATAACGGCAAAATATTTAGATTCTTCACCTTTATAACCAAGATCCTTGATAATTTTCATGGTTGTATAATGCTTTGCCATTTTCTTGAGCATTTTTCTTCCAACTTCTTCTAAGAAATCTTCCAATCCGTCAACTAAATCCTGTTGATTGGTCGAATCAGATTGTTTCATCTCGGCCAACATAACACCGCTACGGCTCCCTGGTGGTACCCTACCAAGAGATGAGTCGTGAACGCCTCCTATGTCCTCTTGATACTTATACATACGTTCTATTTGATTCTGTGTTGCTACAGGAAGTCCTGGCATGTCCATTGCCCTAACTTCCGCTCCTTTATTCTTTGAGATAATTTCTCCATGTACATTATGAATTGCTCTTACTCCAGAATCTTTATCTACGACAATTCTTCCTTTAGCAACTCTGTAGTTATAATCATAAACTGAAGATTCCAAGGAATTTATAACCCTGTTTATAGGCATAACATGCTTCATCCAACTTTCACCATAAATTTCTTTAGGATTAAGGTCTGCATGATACAAAACATAATCATATTCATCATCATCTATATCTTCCCAATAAAGTGGAGTTGTGTTTTGATCTGTCCAGACAACTTTTCTTATATGAACATTTCCTTTTTTATCATAAATTTTAAAATCACCCTCAAATAAAATAACTGTGGGGGCTTCCTCACGGTTATATTGAGAGGCCGTCTTAATGGCCTGAAGCATAAACTGTTTATATTCGGAAACCGCAAGTCTAGCCTCACCTCCAGTTATTTCTTTCCTGGCAATCGGATCATAATCTTCATTGTAAATAACCTCATCTTTTGGTCTTCTTACGGCTTTAATTACATATTCACATTCTTCTATGGATTCTGCGAGTGGGTCAAAGAAGAAATCAAACGTATCCAGAAGCCAAACCTCCACTTCTTTGGTTTTGGGGTTATAAACTATTTGCCAGGGGCCACCAACCGAATACATAAGTCCCTGAGTAACAGTTTCTTTAATCTTTTTCTTAAAATTCAAGTGGTCAAAGTAATAATCTAAAAGTTTCCCTTGATATCTTGCCTGTACTCTACTTTCTTCTGTAGCATGACGTGGTAAGGTTTCATATTTAGGCCTGAAACTTGTAACTTGATTCCTAATAGAACGCATTTGGGCAGCAACTATATTAACTGGAATTTTAGCTGTTTGACGGGAAGCTAAAACAACAGTCTGGCTATTGGGTTGATACCTGGAAAACTGATAACCACGTCTAAACAAATCACGCACCATCCACTCGTAATCGTAACGTCTACGGGAATCTGCAGCATGGGTTAAAGCTGTTTTACAGTTATTTGCAAGATAAATTCTTCTGTCACTTATCTCCTGTGCCTTTTTTGCCTCCTCAGCAGTTAATGGAGCAACTTTCTTGTCACTAGAAACAATATTTGTTGGAGAAATATCTACAGATGAACCTGATTTGGCAGTCATATTCTATTTTTCTATTGGATTAACATTTTTATCTTCTTTGTAATTTTCTATCGGATCAATATTCATAGGATATATTTCTTCTTCATCTTCAAATTTAATCTTTACGCCATCTACAATTGGAACTCTGGGCATGTCAGATAATAAAACTTCCTCAGGTTCATGTTCATTTTCTATAGAATTTTCTATTTTATCTGCTTCTATTTCTTTTTCTTTTTGAACAATAACCCGTGGATCATTTTTGAAAACTTCTTTAAAAACTTTGAGAAACTCTTTGCTGTTCTTCTCAAGAAGTAAATTGCCTTTTTGTGAACTTTTTTCAAGAGATGCAAAAAATCTTTCTTGAGTTTTTTCAAAAGTTTCATATAGTTTTTCGTTCCCTTTAACTATTAAGTATACCACAATAATCAACGCAACCAAATTTATTAAAGTTAAAATTATGTCCATAATTAAATTTCTCCACCCCCTCCCAAATCACCAAGATTACTTGGATCTGTTGGCATTCCATTAGGATCAAAACTTACACCGCCCATATAAAAACCCTGGTTCTCTAACTGATCTCCTCTTTCAATATCATTTAAATAAGATGACGATTTTGCCTTAGATAACATCTTGATACCAATAAGAAGTGCCATAACCCTATCATCATGCCTACCTCTTTGTGCACCAGCTTTACCGTCAACGTTACGGACAAATGATCTCATCTCTCCGATGGTATCTTCATCATACAATCTAATTCTATCATCTCTAAAAAGTTCTGTTGCATCAGAAATTATTTGTTCTTTGCTTTGACTGGTTGTTACCCATCCCAATTCTGCCGTAACTCTATCAGTTATTTCTCCAACTTTTTCTCTTTGATATATATGAGGATAATTTAAATCTCTAAGTTTAATTATTGGAGCAACACCGATAGAGTTTCTTTCAACACCAATAAGAGCATCATTGTAATAGCGCCCTAACATATCAAGCTGAATACCTAAAATGTCTGGATCTATATTTCCGTACCAAACCGCAACCTGTTCATAGGTGGTTTTATCAAATACTTGGGCACAGGAAAAATCTCTATCCTTTTTGTCATCTCCAGATAAAATAACTTTTCCTTCTGCTACGTCAACTCCAATTGCATATGTATGGAACTCTTCTGGTTCCTTCCAAACTTTCAAGAAACCTCTATCATTTTCTTCTACAGATATGGGATCATATCCTCTAAGATTTCCTTGCATCTTAGGAGGTTTACAATGAGTTAAATAACGATTCATAATTGTAGAACTCCAAACAGGATTCCCAGATACAATAAATGCCTCTTCCGCAGTAGATGGAAATTGTTCCTTAAACATATCCCATGTTTTAGGGTCTTTATAATCGCCACCCATCTGGTTAATTTTCCATCTACGCCACGCAATCTGTTCAAGAGTAAGTCCATATTGTTGAACCATTTGTTTTTCATCTTCCAAGAGTTCTGAAGCAACCAAACCACCAGCTGGTAAAACGTATTCTGGAAGTTTAAACCAGGGCAGGAAATGCGTTCTAAACGGATATTGGGTATCTTTATTCTGGGTCCAAAGTTTATTGAAATAGTCACCGTAACCATTTGCGGTTGTTTCGATAATAATTCTTCCGTCTTTTGGTACAGCCTGCATAAGACCTATCATCATTTTTTCCTGTTCAGGCCACCTGGAAAGTTCTGAAATATGTAAATTATTAATTGTTTCTCCATGTCCAAAGGCTCTAGCACCTGCAGTTCCTATATAGTAATAACTATTCTTAGTTTTGTTATAAAGCTCATGTGTAGAAGCACGCCCCAAATCATATGGCAACTCACCTGGAAAAGTGATCTTCATGGAATCCAAATAATAACGAACACGGTCAAATAAACGAGAGGTGGCCTTATCCTCGTGTGACATAATAACGCAACGAATGTTTTCAACTGTAATAAAGTCAATAGCAAAAATAGCAGCAACTAATGAGGAGATACCTTCTTGTCTAGCTTTTAAAATAATATCCATTCCACCAAGTTCCTTTAAAATTTCTCTCTGTGGAGGATTAAGGATGAAAGGAATAGCCTTCATCTCCTTATCAACAATTAAAAAGGATTTTTCTATTGCTTTTTGGTAATAACTATTTGGATGCATTTTTCTTTGAGAGATATTTCCAAATACGTTTAACTAGATATGATTGATAATAAGCAATCAACTCATCGTTTGTTTCATTAAAAGGAATATCTCTGTCTGTAAATATTCTCCTAACTAAATGTAAACATTCATGTATCAACACATAGAAATCTTTTTTATTTTCTAAAGTTAAAACATATCTGACAAAAGTTCCATTTTTAGTTTTTTTCTGTTCTGTGTGTGAACTTCCACACCAAATATCGTTTTTTGGTTTTTCAATTTTAACAACTATATCTGCAAACAATACTGGTTCATAAAAATGTTTCATTTCAATTTTTTACCGCACCAAAGACAATAGGGAACTTTTACATGTAAACCCTGAACCTTACAGTGCTTAGTACAGACAAATTTTCCATCAATCCATTTACGGTAATTTAGTTTCATCTTTTTCAGACTCGTCTCCTATAAATTCTTCAAATGTTATTTTTCTTTTTAGACCAGATTCGGATTCTACTGGTTTGACCACGTCTTTAAATTCTCTAAAAGCTGCAATTTGGGTTTTATAATCATCTTTATCAGTTTTTTGGGCCTCAAGCCACTTTTCAAACTTTCTGGCCATATATTCCCCATTAAGTTTGGAGTTGGTAAGAGCACCTTTCATTGACTCATAAACTTCAAGGGCTGCCCTGCTTCTAGTAACTAAATGAGGTTTACAATTAGCTGTAGATTTAGAATATCCAGCTTCAATCATAGCTCTTCTTTTGCTGTAACCTTGATTTATTAACTGAAGTGCTTTAATTTGCTTTGGACTGGGAGTTCTATGTCTACGTTTAATTTCTTTTACAGGTTCCAGGACTATTGGGGCATCGTTATCCATATAACAAATTATATACTAACTAATTGTAGTGTCAACCTTTGTTCAAAACTGCAGGAAGTGGAGGAAGATTTTTTGGCTGTTTAATACTTGTTTGAGACGGAACCGCAGTTCCTCCTTCATATCCACCAAAAGAAGTTCCAGCTGTAGGGGCACCCCATAAAGCACTAGCGATACCTGGGGACATGCTTGTAAGAGTAGATTGGTTCCCAAGAAGACTCTGAAGTAATAATTGTCCAATAGATTGAATTGCTTCTGGTGTAATTGCCTTTGCAAGTGGGACATTTACATTTGTAGGGGTTAAATTTTGCATATTGGCAGGTAACGTAGAAGGCTGAACTGCAGATGGAACTACAGCACCTCTAGGAGATGGAATCGGAGGAGCAATAAGACTGGTAGCAGTTTCGGCAGGGGCACCAGTTGCAGCTGCAGTTGGAAGAATCTGACCAGTAGCTGCAGTTTTAGCTGCACCTGGAAGATTTATGGCTGCACCAGTTCTAACATTAGCTGGTAATCTGTTTTGTAAATATTGATATAAATTTGGATTTAATATAGTTGACTTTCCCCATTGAGGATTAACAGCCTTTCTGACTGATTCAGAAAATACATTCCATACATCTTCTGGAGATATTTCACTGGCAGATTCAGAAAAGTTTTTAAACGCTTCTGGAAGTTGTGGTATAAAGCCACCCTTTTCTGCTTCTTTAAGGGCTTCTTGAAAACCTGCCCAATCTTGTCCAGCAGCCCCCAGTCCTCCTGGTTTTAGTTGTGGAGCGTTTAATGCAGTTCCAACAGTTGTTAGTGCCTTACCAGCTTTTCCAACAACTGGAGCAATTACTCGATTTATTGCAGATTTGGCATTTTGTATATTTGTAGGAATTCCATCTGAGATAGAAGGCTGCGGTGCAGAACTGTTAGATGGAACGCTAGACCCTCCACTAGAATAACTTGGCCGAGAACTTGAAACTGGTGAAGAATAAGATGTAGTTTTTAATGGTGCATTATAACTTTTACTTGCAGCATTATATTGACCTGGTACAGAAGACATCGTACTAACTGGAGATGAGTTTTGCACACTGGAAACATTACTTGTAGTTTTGGGGCTAAAGTAACTCTGAACTGCGTTTACAACATTATTCCACCATGACATATTTAATTATAATATTACTCAAAACTGATAAGAACCAGGGGGCTGCGGATTAGGCATTTCCTGTTTATTGCCCACATTATCTGCTGCAACTGAATTTTTATGTTTTCCATAGGAATCTATGGTTTTTAGTAAAGTTTGCCATGATTGCTGAGAACCCCCACCTTTCATCAATAAATTTACAATATCTCCTACAAACGGGATACCCATATTTTGAAGTTTATCAAGAGCCTCAACCATTAAAGGAGAACAATCTTCGCCTGCGGCCTGATAGTCTTTTTGAGAATGACTTGGGGCGCTATCTGGAACTGGAGGAATAACACCACCCTGAGATGCACCCTGAAGTAACTCTGCAATCATATTTGGATCCATACATAAATTATATCATAGTGGCAAAATGTGCCAGCTCCAGGTAACGCTCCTGACTAGCCATTTCAGACAAAAGATTTACAGTCTCTCGCAGTTCTTTACTGCAAACGCTGGCATAGATTACTTAGGTGGTGCATTCAAGGAGTTCCTCTACTTCTGACCTACTCAATTATTGAGTTTGGTTAAATAATTAGTTATCACCAAAGAGATATAGTCACCCTGATAATGGACCTTTAAACCAACTTTCTGTCCAGTCTTAGAAAGGTGGAATTTATCATTTCATCCTTTTGTTGGCAACTTGCGTTTCCTCTTTCCGCCACTGCACCCCTAAATAATCTAATCTTCTATTTGATAAGCTTTTCTTAAAGTTTTATGAAAACCACACAAATACATTTCTTCTTCATATTCTCCTCTATCGGTATCCTCGTAAACCATAAATTTAAATTTACCCGTAGCAGGAGTTGGTTTCTTACACATTTCGCATAAATGGGATGTAACTAAAGGTTTCGCTTCAACTATATTTTTTTCTGGAATTAGAACATTTTTCATTTGTCCCCTTATATAGTCTTGGAAAAATCTGTTCATAGAAACTTTATTAGCAAAACATTTTTCTTGTATCCAATCATATTCATCCTGAAACAGGTATAACATTATCTTTTTCTTATTCATACTAACATTATACTAGTAAATTACTAGTAAGTCAATAGTATCTACTAGTTGCAGATGGTACCAAAAACCATTTTTAAGTACCTAATGGGACATTAACATGTATCTGAAAATAGCTACATTTTTCTGTGAGAACTTAGGTTTTATTCTATTCCCTTTAGGCTCTAAGACACTCCCATAAGCACAATCACATTTTTCATTACCCATGCCTAGTTGCCTGTTTCTGGAGCTGTAACCTGTAAATGTAACTGTAACTGAGGCTGAGATGTGTCGCACAATGTTTATTATGCGACTAATATTGTAGTTATTGTGCCTGATAATGTTTCAGGGTGAAAGATGCTACTCTTCCCTCCTGTTTTCACTCTTATACATGTTAAAAATTACAACTATTATGGCTACTCTCTTCTTTCCCGTTTCCGTTCCTATCTACATTATTTGTTATAACTACTATGACTACTTCTTTTTTCTAACTACTAATAATGCATACACATT
>ERZ869929.698-NODE-698-length-16550-cov-3.275053_pt1 | contig 16550 bp, 20 predicted proteins | sample MGYA00579312_ERZ869929 | MGnify/ENA primary metagenome ERZ869929 (study PRJEB32216, sample SAMN09231818) | wastewater metagenome | place: USA: Maryland | collected 2016-08-09 | study: EMG produced TPA metagenomics assembly of the PRJNA472060 data set (Reclaimed... | reverse complement strand
AAGGCCGAGCCGTTGTACTTCCAGATATAGTCTTCGCTGCCGTTGCCATCCCAATTCGCAAAATTACCACCGCCGTAGACATTTCCGCTAGCATCGATGGCGAGCGCATAAATGGCATCACCTGGTGCGCCGTTGGTAAAGACGGTCCAGGTGCCCGCGCTCACGTTCCAGCGGGCCAAGCCGTCAGCGGTCGAACCGCCCGCGCTGGTGAAATCACCCCCCACCCATAGGTCGCCATTGGCCGCCAGAGCCAGCGCCGAGACGGTGGCGGGCGGCGACGCTTTCGTAACGCCGGGCGTGCCGCCCATTGCTACGAAGGTAGTGCCGTTCCAATAGGTCACGCTATTGACGGTCACGCCATTGGCGGTGGAGAAGCTGCCGCCAAAATAGACGCGCCCACGCTCGGCATCTACAACGATGCAGTTGATCTTGCCGTCGAAGCCGCTGCCCAGCGCCGCCCAGGCTCCATTGACGCGCCGCAGGGCGTAATTCGTGGTGACGTTATCGGTGTAGTCCAGCGTGGCCGTCACGCGGTCGTCTTCGTACCAGTACGGGTCAACGGCCAGCAGATTGATCGGCCCCCGGAAGAACTTGGCCGGGCCGCCGCTTTGCCCGTCGCCTTCCAGCCCGCCCGCGTAGACAAAGCTGGCAAAGATGCGGCGCGTGCTGGTGGTCGTGGCCCCGGTGTAGAACAAGACAAACGGCTGCGGGCCGGTGGTCAGGTCAGGCTTGATGAGGTTCAGGAAGTCTTGCAGCGTCGAGTGCAGCGATGCGACGGCGGTGGCGGGCGTGGCCGAGGCCGAGCCGCGCACTTCCACCCGCAGCGTCAGGTTGCGCGGCGGCACCTTGTAGCCCTGGTACACCGCGCCGGGCTGGAGCGACATCGGCTGGATGTTGTGCTGCGGCGTGACGTAACCGTGGCCGGCCGCTTCCAATACCCGGATGCTGCCCACTTCGTCAAACGTGCGCAGCCGCCCGCCGCTGCGGTCAGCCGCCGCGCGGGTGCTGGTCGAGCCGTGGCGCAGGCCCGTCCACTTGCAAAAGGTGTTGAAGTCGCCGTCAAAGTAGGTCGTGGAGTAGGCGGCCTGTTCGAGCTGCGCCCCGTCCAGGTAAAACGTCTCGTTGGCCGTGTCGCGCACGCGGATCGTGGTTGAGGCGTTGCACTGCGCTGAGGCGAGGCTGGCCCCGTAGCGCACCCAGCCGCCCGTCACGCCGCCGACGGCCGCCAGCGCGTTCCAGTTGGTATTGTCGGCCGAGACTTCCAGCGTGGCCGCGGCGTTGCCCCGCGCGTAGACGGTGAAGTAATGCGCGGCGTTCGCCAGCGCCCCCACCGTGAAGGTCATGCCGCGATTGGTCGCGCCGGTCGTGACGGCATAGCAGTAATCGCCAAAGCGGGCATAGGTAGTATCCCGCGCCGCGCTGCCGCTGTTGTGGTTGCCAAAGTTGCCCGTCTGCTCGGCGCTGGGATTGAGAATGAGATTGGTGGCGGCCTCGGGCACCACCACGCCCCACAGTTCGGTCATGCTAACGCTCCCGCCATCGCCCGGCGCTCACCGGCGTCCATGCCGCCGTCACCGTAGCCGTAGTAATGGTTAGTGGCCCCCGCGCCGCCCGCCAGGGCCGCCGCAATGGCCTCCAGGGCGCTAATCAGGCTCTTGCCGTCCTGGTTGTTCATCACGTAGCCGTCAGTGGCCGGGAAGAACGGCTCCGGGCCGTTCTCGCCTACGACGTAAGCGCCGCCGCCGCGCACCGGGCCGCCGCTGGCCCGCCCCGAGCCAGTGGCCGCGCGGTACTCGTCCAGGTAGCTGTCGCTGTAGACCGTGTTCACCCGGATATTGACGGTCTTATCAGCCATGCCCGCGATGGTGTCGCGTAGGGCAATCACTTCGTTTTTGTAGTCGGCCGTGGCTTCCTTAGCGTCCACCACGCCGTCGTGGTTGGTGTCGTATTTGGTGGTCAAGTCCTGCATGGCGAGCGCCGCGTCATAACTGGCGTCGTCAATTAGGCCCAGACTGTTAGCCAGCTCTAGCTGCGCCTCTTTGGTCAGGCTGGCCGCGACTTGCTGAAACAAGAACTCTGCCGTTGTGCGCCGCAGTTGGGCCTCGGCCTCAACCTGCTTGGCGGTCATAGTTTCGAGCCAGCCCGCGTTGTCAGCGATGACCGGCACGGTGTTGGCGGTGGCCGTCTGAAAGTCCTCGAAGGCCGTTTTGAGTGCGCCCGACATGCCCGCCGCCAGCAGCTCGCCCGCCCGCTTGGCGGTGTCAATCGCGGGCGCTAGCTCATTCAGCCATTGGGTTTGTGATTGGATTTGATTGCTGTATTCGACCGTGGCTGGGATGGTGGACGTGGTGTATTGGTCGGCCAGCCCCTGATAGCGGGCCGCCGCCGCTTCCACGACGGCGTTCTGCTCTGACTGTTTGTTGGTCAGTTCAGCGTTGACATCGGCCAGCGTTTTATCCGTCCAGACGACTTCGGCGCTGGCTTTTAGGTAGTCGCCCAGCGACCATGTGCCGTCATCAATGGCCTCGGTGACGTTCTTCCAGACTTGCACATATTCCGAAGCCTGATTGATAACGCTCCCGAGGGCGGGCAGCAGCCCTTCGGCAATCGCTAGCTTGGCTGCCAGCACGCTATCGTTGAAATTGTCCATCGCAATTTCGTACTGCCGCGCGCTGTCAACGCCGTCCTGGCTCATTACCAGGCCCAGGCGTTCGGCTTCGTCACCAGCCGCCGCGATGCCTGCCGCGCCTTGCTCCATCAGCGGGGCCAGGGCGGCACCAGATCGCCCGAAGTTGTCCATAAGGAACTTCGTTCGGGCGATAGGGTCTTGGATGGCGTTGTATTCGTCGGCCAGCTCGCCAATGCCTTCGATGCTGGGCTTGACGCCCTTACGAATAGCGGCTTGCAGGGCGGCTTGCAGCGTGCCCGCGCTCACGCCCACGTCGTCGGCGGCCTGGATGAGCTTAGAACTCTCCTCGGCGGTGCTGCCGATGGTGCGGCCCAGGTCGCGCACTTCGGCGGCGTAGGCCACTGTTGGGTCAATGACGCTCTTGACCGCGCCCTCGACGGCCTTGTAAGCGCCCACAGCCAGGTCAAGGCCGCTTTTCAGGTCGGTGAGTGACAGGCCCGCTTGCTCCGTGGCGCTGCCGCTCTCGCCGACGGCGGTATTGACCTTTTCGATGTCGGCCACCGCGTCATTGACGGCGGCGCGGTACTCAATCTCAATCTTGGATGGCATGATGTGCCTTCACCGAACGCGCCAGCAGGCCCGCCAGCACCGGGTTATTGCGCGCCCACGCCGCGCTGCCTTCTTCGCTGCGCTCGGCCTGCTTCTCAGCCGCATAGGCCCGTTCGACCGTCTCGGCCAGCATGATGTCGCGCATCTCGCGCACTGTCAGCGGCCGGGGGCCGAACACCGCCGCCGCCCCGAAGCGCGTCACGAGCCGCCCCATCTCAATCTGTGCCGGAACAACACCCGCGCCCGGCTCGGCGTCGCACCAGGCGTAGACGCGGGCTAGGATTTTGGGTCTTCGTCGTCGGCCTCCGTCACCAGACGGTTGATCGCGCCAATCAGCCAGGCGTGCAGCTTGTGCGCGGACGGCAGCGGCGCGGCCGGGAGCTGGCCCGCGTCGGTGAAGGCGGCAATGGCCGGGATGCGCCACTCCGCGACAATCGCCAGGATGGCCGGCACAAACGCTTCGTTGGCCGCGCTGACGGCGGGCGCGTCGCCCAGCGCCTTGTACTGCCCGATGGCCTTCTCCCAGGCGTGCAGTTGGTCGTAGGTCAGGCCATCGGGCAGCACGACGCTGCCCGGCCACTTCTTGACGGGCGAGGCGATGACAACCATTTACTTCCACCCTAGGCCGTGATACAATGCACCCACATGGGGTACTTTCGGAGACATAGAATGAAAGTCGAACTTATTTGCACCCACTGCCAGAGCCATTACTTTGTCGCTCCTCACAAGGTCGGACGATCTAGATACTGCTCGCTCGCCTGTAAGAACTTGGCGATGTTCAACCGCCCCAATCCCAAGAAGACAAAGCCTGCTAGTGCTATGCACTCCCGCTACAAGAAGATGCGGGTCAATGGCGTCCAGGTTTCCGTTCACCGCCACGTTGCCGAGCAGATGCTTGGCCGTGCCTTGCTGCCCACCGAAGCCGTTCACCACATCAACGGCAACCGCTACGACAACCGCCCCGAGAACCTACGGGTCATGCTCATTAGCGACCATTCCCGCCTAGAGAATGAAGGCAAGCAACTAACGGCCAGCCACCGCGCGAAGGTCAGCGCGTCTCTCAAAGGCAACCAGCGGCGGCGGGGCGTTCCACATACGCCAGAGATAAAGGCGCAGATTGCTGAGACTGTGAAACGCGCCCGCGCCGCCCGCTTCTGGTCAACCAAGAAGAAGTAGGATCAACTTTCTGCGCTAGTTCCCCACTGCGGGGCGCTGCTGCCAGGGAACACGCGGAACTTGGCGCTGTACTTGCCCGCGCCGGGGTCCACGGTGTACTCGGTGCAGAGAAACCCGACGGTGCTGGACGAGGTGAGCCCGAACTGCGGCTCGCCGCTTTCCCAGGCGTGCCGGATGCCGATCTGCACGTCGAGCGACAGGGGCGTGACGCCGCCACAGACGCCCGACAGCACAATGTGGCTGCCGGTCGAAGCGGTGGTGTCCAGCGGCCCGGTGATGTCGATGACGCAATCGGGGCGGTCGGGCAGGACGCCCTTCACGGCGTCATAGAAGGCGGTCAGGTCTACTTCGTCGTAGGTCAGCCCGACGCCGTTGATGCTGTCCACCGCGATAGACCGCAGCGTGCCGCCGCTGTCATCGACGTTGAACGTTACCCACTTACTGACGGTGCGGCCGGTGTTAGCGGTCATGGTTCACTACTCCTTAGAACAAGGCCCGATGGAAGGACAAAACGAAGGTCACGCTGGTGGCCGTCCCCAGGCTTAGTTGCCAGCGCAGGTAGCGGTTGACGGTGCCAGCGACGGCCACGATGCCGCTGACGCCCGCCGTGACGGTGATGCTGCCGGTCGTCGCGCCCGAGAGCGCGTTGTAGGTGCTGTCGTCGGCGCTGTCGTCAATCGAGATGGTGGCCGTGTGCAGAGCGCCAGACGACGCTAGGACGTGATAGGCCATAAAGCCGCCGAAGGCCGTAGACAAGCCCCAATCCGGCCCGCCGGTGGCGCTGTTAGCGCCGGTGCGGGCCGTGCCAGCGTTCAGCAGCACGCCCCAGGGCTTGCCATAGGCGCGCGTAGTGGCCGCGGCGCTGGTCTTGTCGAAGGGCACGGTGGCGAACACCATGCCGTTGTTCGGCTCGGCCACATAGCCCGCCTGCTCGAAGTGGCCCGCGTAGCACGGATCTCCGATGGCGGGCGCGGCGCGGATGCCCTGCGCGACGGTGACGATGTGGCGGCTGCCCGCGCCAGCCGTCGCCAGGACGTGCAGGCCCGACGTGGCCGTGTTGTCAAACAGGCCATTGAGGGTGCCCACACCCAGCTCGCCGTGGTTGGGCAGGTAGCCCTTCACGCCGTCGGTCAGCGCGGCCTCGCCCGCTTCGTCGTAGCGCTCCAGCAGCGGGCCGATGCTGCGCGTGTAGCCGGAAAGGTCGTAGCCGTCCACGTAAACGCGGGCGTGCTTGGAGGTCGTGCGGCCAGTTGCCATAGTTAGACTTCGCTAAACTCCACACACCGGATTGAGAACACCGCGCCGTGAAACCAATTTCCACTTGGGTCGCTGATACCCCCGAACTGCGGCACGTCTTCCGGGTTTACGTCGATGCTGCCACTCAGGGCGTCGTTGGCAATAAGGGCATCCAGCACGGCCAGCGCCTTCGTCACCAGCGTCGGGTACAGGTCGAGCAGGCCGCGCCCTTGCCCCACCGGGGCGGCGTACAGCTTCCAGTTCTGCGTGTAGCTGATCGTCTTTAGCCCGCCAAAGCTGTCGCGCGTGACGTTCAGCCCGGTCATAAACGGCGGGTCATTCACGCTGGGAGCCAGCACCGGGCACTCGCGCGGGTCGATGGCCGACGGCAGGGTGGTTAGCCCCTTCGTGGTCACGCCGCTGATACTCAGGGCGGCGATGCTGGCGGCGATGGTGTCAGCCGAGAGGCCCATCAGCCGAGCCTCACATACGGGGCCAGGAGTTGCTTGGCTTCCACTGGCAGCCCCTGCGGGGTGATGACAACGCCTGCCCCTGTCACCTGGGCCACGCCTTCGGTATTCACGCCGTAGCGCTTCTTGTAGGCGCTGGACGCGATGAGCAGGCAGGCCTCGGTGGTATTCAGGATGGCCTGCACGCTCTCCGGGTCGGTGGCCGTGCGGTCCACGTAGCCCCACGTCCCCAGAACGGTGATGGCCGCGTCGCGGTCGCTGGCCGTGCTTAGTTCCCAGACCGTCGCGCTGGACGGCAGCAGCTTGATGCGCGTCTTGTGCGGCCCGTTGTAGGGCCACAGCTTGTATTCGGTGCTGGCGATGGTCGCGCCGTCGCCGTTGGTCAGGGTCGTGACAGTCAGCAGCGGGGCATCCAGCGGCAAGTCGCGCCCGCGCGGCGTGTCGAAGTAGCGCGTCAGCGTGGCCGCGTAGAACCAGACGCCGCAGTAGTCGTCAATGGCCCGGCTGGCGCGTTCAATCAGGCTTTCGATGAACGTGTCGTCCGTAGCGTTGCTGGACGTGATCTCCGGCAGCGCCTTGAACTGCGTCAGCGTCGCGTAGCCGTTGGTAATTGCCACGGCCTAATCCCGCGTGCGATGGCTGGCAGCCGCGCGGCGCTTGACCTTCACCGGGTCAGGCGCGGAGGGCGCCACTGGCTCGGGGGCGCTTTCGATTACCAGTTCAACGCGCACCGCGCCCTCGGCCAGCAGCGCCCGCACCGCTTCCGCAGGCAGGTCAACCACTTCGCCCGCCTGGTAGTACTGCTCATTCGTCGCGCGGCCCCGGAAGTCGCGTGTGAAAGTGACTAGCACGCTGGGCCGCCTTAGTCGTCAAACAGCGAGTAGTCAAGCTCGACGTAGGCTTCGCCCGCCGCAGTGGAGGAGATGCCCGTGTGGCGCACGCTCACCATCGTGGAGGCCGCGACGTAGGTAATGACCAGCGTCATCGCGGTCGCGGTGCCGACGGTCTTGCTGTTCTCGTAGGCGGTGGCGGCCACAATCTCCGCGCCGCCGACGGTCGTGCCGATCTTGGCATTGGCGGCGGCCACGGTGCCGGCCGTTTCGGTCGTGTAGACGATGCGGGCCGCGTGCAGCCGGATCGGCCGCGAGGTGTACATGATGCAATCGTCCAGGGTCGTGCCGTTGCCGTTGTCGATGTTGAACAGGCGCGACCGGGCGGTTTTGATCTTGGCGTTCTTGCTATGCAGCAGTTCACTAGGCATGGTTCACCATGATTTCTCCGGCGGGGCGGCGGTGGTCTGCCGCCCCAACCGGACTAAGGGGTATCGGTTACGGTTACGACGCGGCCTAAACTCCCACGTAATAAGTGATGGCGCTGGCCTCTGTATCCCGCTGAACCATGCCGACGCGGGCGAAGGCGATGATCTGGGTGGCATCGGCATCGGGCAGTTCTTGCAGCTTGATGTCGAAGCGGCGCTTGTAGCCGAACAGCCACTGGTCGTAGCGCACGGCCAGGATCGCGCCGTACAGGTTGTTGCTGTCGGTGTCGGCGTCGATCTTCCCGGCGTTGTTGGTCATGCGCTTGGCGCTGGTGTAGTGCATCCGGTACGAGCGGCGCACGTTGTAGCCCCAGATGCCGGTCAGCTCGCCGTTTTCCAGCGTGGCGTTGGTGAACACATCGCGCGTCTTGAGGGAGGCCAGTTGCAGCGCCTTCCAGTAAGTGTTCGCGTCGATGATGAACTCGGTCATGTTGCGGTCGGCGGCGTTCAGGCCGGCCGTGCCCATAAGCTTCAACGTCTCCAGGAAGTCGGTGTCAGCCAGGCTGCCCGCGGCGCTGCGGCTGTTGGCGGTCGTGGTAATGAGCGGCGACTTGCGGAAGCCGTTCATCAGCAGGAACAGGGTCGAGGCGGCCGGGGTCGTGTCGATGGCGTTGATGTTGGTATTGGCCGACGCATCGGTGTCGCCGTCGATAATGACGCCTTCCAGCGCTTCTGCGCCGGAAACTTCGATCTGGCGGCGCAGCTGGGCGGCCCAGGGGATCAGGCTGTCTTCCACCAGCTCGCCCGAGTACTGGACGCGGGTGCCCATCTTGGCGACGGTCAGGGTCTTGCTGGCCGTGCCCATCTTGGACGAAGCGACGCTGGCGACGGGGCGCAGGTTGGTGCTGTCTTCCGCCGTGGTCTGCGCGACCTTGTACCAGGTCGGGTCGGTGTATTCCAGCGGGACGACGATGCTCTCCGCGCCCTGCGGCACTTCCACCGACGGCATTTTGTCGAGAACGAAGGTGCCGTAGCGGATGGCTTCCCACAGGCGGCGGCTGTATTCCACGCCCACCCACTCGTCGCCGTAGTTGGCCTGGGTGCTGTGGTTCAGCTCGTTGGCCTTCTGGGTGCCGTTCAGCACCTTGTGCGGGTCAAGGCCGATGCTCTTGAGGGTCGCGCGGCTCTGCTCGCCCAGGTCAATCTCGGTGTGGCCGTCGCGGCGCTTGATGACGGTCTTATCTTCGGCCATGCCAATCGCCAGCGCCTGCATCAGCTCGTCCGAGGGGCGCTCGGCGTGCGGGTCTTGCTTAGCCTTCGTCGCCAGGACGCCGGCCAGGAATGACAGGTCTTCCACGCCCAGACCGTCGAACTTCTGCAAACCGGCGAACTTGCTCTGCGCGGGCGCAGCGGCGGGCTCGTCCGGGGTGCCACCCAGGGGCAGGCGACCGGTCTTCTTCTCGGCTTCCTGCGCGACCTTCTGCGCGGCCTTCAAGGCGTCGGCGTTCTTCGCCAGCCCGGCCTTATAGGCAGCGGTGTAAATCTCCTGCTCTTTCTTGGCTTCGGCCTCGGCTCGCGCCTGCTCCGCAGCCACTTCCGCCTCAGCGGCGGCTTGCAATTCTTCGGGGGACATGATGGTTACTCCGTAGGACTTCACAGTGGTCGGATGTGCGACCGCACTGCGACGCGCTACGGCAACCGGGCGTTTAGCCCCTGCGGTGTCCGTCTGTGGCGTAGCTGGCGTGTCGGGGAAAACAGGCAGGACAAGGCCCGCCTGGTCGTAAACAGCTTTGAGCGCCGGGATCGCCACGGCGTAACCGTTGGCGGGGCGCTTGCCGGTGTCAGTCTCGAAAATGGAAATCTCGCCGTTCATCCACGAAAGGATTTCGCCGGTGGCGTTGTCTACCCGGTGGGTGGCCAGCACGACGCCGCTGGAGGCGCGGGCCACGCCGCGCTTGGCGGCTTCCCACACGCGCTGGGCAAACTTGCTGGCGCGGTTCAGGACGACGCGATACCACACGCCCTGGCCGTCCACGCGCGGCTGGCCGACGGTGCGGCCGATGAACTCGGGCTGGCCCATCGGCCGCTTGTCGTCACCGTAGCCGTGGTAATAGACGACGGGGGGATTGGGGTTCTGCTCAATGTGGAATTTCGTGCGGGGTGAGAAGAACTGTCCGTCAGTGTCGCGCCCGTTGTCAGGCCCGCCGTAGGGATTGGCAAGAACTTCCAGCTCCCAATCGCCTGCCGCCTTGACAACGCCAAAGATGACCGGCTGCTCGGCAGCGTCCGGTACACCGTCAGCTTTGATCGTCTGCACGCCGGGGTCGGGCAGCAAGTGGCCCAGGCCCAGCGCTTCGGCTTGAATTTCGCTGGCCTTCTCGTAGACGCGAGCCAGCCGCGCCATGTCGGCGGCATTGTGGCGAGCGCCTGCTTTTTCAGTTGTGGGGTCTTGTTCGGCCATGCCCACTTGGGGCGGGAATAAAAAAGGCCCGCCGTCCAAAGATTTGGACGCGAGCCATTGGGAGCGCGTTCGGGGTAGTCAGCCAGGGGCGCTAGGCCCAGGGCGGTTGAAGTTGTGCCTAAAGAATAAGGCTATTCAGCCTTTTGGTCAATGGGTGGCATTACTCGATGACAAGGCCATCGGCGGCAGCCTGCTCCAACATGGCAATTATGCGGTTGGCGCTGGCATCGAGTGAGCGCGAGGCAGCCTCAATGTCAATGTCGTCTGACTGGAACCTGTGAAAATACCCAGCATCGCGGAAGGCCGCAAAGTCTGGCGCGATGTCGTCGGCCATTTCTTGCGTCAACGGCGTAGTGGGCCACCGAACAGTGGGTCGCGGCGCTTCCGGCAGCGTCACCTTCGGCAGCAGCGCAACGGGGGCGAGGCCCAGCAGGGCGAGAAAGGCGCGGCGGGAGATGGTCATTGGGGCGGCTCCGCTGCCAGGTAGCGCGTAACCAAGTCGCGCCAGTCTATCGCGCTATCCGTCATCAGGTCACGGTTGATCGCAACCATTTTGACGAGATGCACGCCGGGGGCCTGCCGCCGACTTACCCGGAACATGGCATGGGTGGCGTCGGAGTATTGCCAGTCTTCGGCAAACCAGCACCCGTTATAGGCAAATGGGGGCATGGGTGGCGGCGTTGCGCTCATGCCCCTATGATACCCCGCTTTCGGCTTCGCTGACAACCATCCCGCGCGGCAGGAAGTCGGCCCAGCCCATGTGGTAGCGCCGCATCACCGCCCGCATGATGATGAGCAGCCCCTTGCGCACTTCCAGCGTAAATTCCCGGTCGGCCAGCGCCGTCGGGTTGGGCGGCGGGGCGGGGTTGGTAAGCTGCGGCTGGCGGGCTAAGTCACCGAGTTCCATTAGGCAGGCTCCGTGGCACGCTCTCCGCGAATGGCGAAAATCTTAGCTATCGTGGCGGCGTCTACTTGGTGGCCCGGCTTGCCTTCGCAAACAATGCACGGTCGCCACAAGGCGCTGCGCGGGATAGTCGTCTCCGCGAAATTCCCTAGCGCAAAGCACTCGTCACATACCACGCCGTAATAAAGCGCCTTCGGTGCCGGGCGGTCAGATTCCATGCTACAGCCCCAGCCTTTCAATGAGCCTATCGACCCATTTTTGGTACACCGCGCTAATCTCGTCCAACTTCTCCTCGGCCACGTCGATCATGCGCCGCCAGCCGATGCCGGCCATTGCCCCGGCCTGCTTCTCGCCCACCACATGCTCGGCGTAGCTGGCCCGGTTGCCGATCTCCGCGCCGTAGGCGGTGGGCTGGACGTAGAACTGCGTCCCCAATTTCTGGCTGGTACGCTTGAGATAGCTCGCGTACTGCGTGCCCTGCCCGCGCACGTAGTAGGGCGTGGGCGGTGCGTTGGCGGCAGTGGCGTCGGGATAACTGTGCAGGCCGGTGGTGTTCAAAATCTCCTCGCTGGCTTCGGTGCTGGCGTCTCGCATCATCTGCGTAATCTCGTTGGGGAAGCGGTTTAGCGCCGCCTGCACGCGGTCGAGGCCGTGGACGACGATGGTGATGTTGTTAGGCATGGGTAGCCTTTGCATTGCGTGGCTTGAAACCAACAGCACCAATAGGCTCTAATTTGCCGACGGGTCGAAATACAGTCTGCCATTCGGTAATGTTATGTTCCTGTTTGTGACAATCACGACACAGAATTTCTAGGTCTTCCATGCGCTCACGTCCCCGGCGCTCGTAGGTCAGATGATGCACCTGTAAATAGGTTGTTCGATTGCAACGCTCACACTTTCGACCGCGCTCCTTGAAAACGCGCTCGCGCAGGTTCTTCCAGTAGCGTGTTCGCAGAAAATCGGCATATGGGATGGTGGCTAATTCGTACTCATATTTGGCTGGATAGTCGTAATACTCAGGTTGATTACATGCTAATTCTTCTTCCAATCCGCCAAAACACCCCTCGCACAGCATATAAAGCTTGCCATCGCGCCTCGCTTGGTAGGTCTTGCCGCAGCGGTCGCAAAACCAAACAAGGTCCGTCTTGGACTTCTCAGAAGCTTCAAGAAAGCTGTAAAACTCGGCATCAGTCCATGTCATATCCGCGTCCTGTAGCTCACCCAGCATCGACATCCCGGGTGGGCTGGCGGTCCATCGAACTCGCTGTCAAATAAGTCGCCCTCGTCCACTTCCTGCCCGTTCAGTGGCCCACAGATGGGACACACGCGGTCGTCGTTGTTCGTCCACCACGTCTTCACCACGCGCACGTCGGGGTACTGCTCTTTGAGCGCCGCACCCGCCGCGGCCTGCCCGGTGGCGTAGGCGCGCGTGATCTCCGTCGTGGCAATCAGCGCCGCCCGCTGCTCGGAGAAGGGCAGGCGGTCGATTACGTCGCCCAGCGTCATGCCGGGCGTCGCCACAAACTCGCTGATAACGTCTTGCAGCGTCTGCCGCGCCGTCTCAGTCAGGTCTTTGACGAGGCTGTAGGCGTACTCCCGCGCGGCCTGCTCGGCTTCCTTGTTGGTCGCCGTCAGGTTCAAGTCCAGGCCCAGCAGGTCGGGCAGCGACAGCACGCCCAGCCGCGTCGCCGCCGTCAGCAGTTTGAGCAGGTCGGCCAGGAAGTCGCGGTCATCGAAGAAATCAGCGTCAAACTCGTCATCGACATAGGCCACTTTGGCGGCGTGCTGCTGCGGTGGGCGGGCCTGGAGCCGCGCCACGGCCCGGCGCTGGAGCCGCGCGAAGTAGCCGCGCAGGACGCGGGCCAACTGCGCCTCAGCGGTCAGTTTCTCGGCGGCGTCCGGCTCGGCGGGGCGACGGCGGGCCTTGTGCAGCGCCAGCACGCGGCCGGCCAGCGCCAGCAGTTCGCGCAGGTGGGCGCGGGGGTCAATCACGGCGTGACGATGTACAGCACGCAGCCGCCGGTCTTCGTGTCGCCGCCGCTGGAGATCACCAGGCGCGGCACGCCCGACACTACCGGGGCCACGCGGTCGCCGCCCGCCGTGCCGGTCAGGGCCGTGCCGGTGTCGTCATGCGTTAGGGCGCGGGGATAGTAGCGCGCGTCGCTGTTGGCGTTGGTCAGCGTCAGCAGCGTGGTCGCCGCCGCGCTCTCGCCCGCGACACTCTGCACAGACAGAACGGCGTCATTGCCGTCGGCCAGGTCGCCGTCGATCCACTCCACCATGTAGAGCAGCCCCTGCACGGTGGTCGTGTGGTTCACCGTCACGTCGCCGCTGCTGTCAGTCGTGCCAATCAGTCGAACAATTTGCAAGCCCATGTCAATCTGCTCCTATAACTTTGCAGTAGCCGCTTCGATGACGGCGGCCAATCGGTCTATCTCGCTGCCCGCCTGCCGCTGCGAGGCGAACACGGCCCGCACCGCCTCGCGCGTGCGGGCCTTGCCTAGCGCCGCCTTGATGCGGGCGGCGGTGAAAACGTCGATGATGCGCGGCTCGAACTCACGCCCGCCCCGGTCGAGCCGGTTCAGCGCAAACTTCTCCCACTTCGCCATTTCCGCGTCGGCCGCCTGGGCGTCGGCGGGCTGGGCCGTCTCGGGCAGCGTGTCGCCCGGCTGCTGCATCATGGGCGGCGTGGCGGGCGGCGGCGGGCTGGGCGCTTTCTCGCCCGGCAGCGGCGTGGATGGCCCGATCTGCGCCGCAAACAGCAACCCGCGCGGGTCTAGCTTGGGCGTCGCCGCCTTGCCCGCCTGGGCCTGCATCGCGGCCGGCAGCGCGTCCCGGCGCTCCTGCGCCTGGGCTTCTTCCTCGGCCATGTGCGCGGCCTGCTCGGGCGTCAGGTACAGCGGTTCTTCGTCGTAATACTCAGCACGCACTTCGTTGACGGTGTGATACTTGGCGTACTGCTCCATCTCTTGCAGGTCAAGGATGCGGTTCGTCACCCGAATGTCGTCAAACTCGCCAATCAGGTTGTCGCCGTACAGCGGCAGTAGATCGCTGGTGAACTTGTCGGCCAACTGTTGCAGCAGCGGGTAAACGCCCGCTTCAATCAGCGTCGCCTTGCCCGCGATGGCGTTGGCCTCGGTGGCGTTGACGGCCAGGATGGACGACAGGCCGGGGGCCAGCTTGTCGTAGATTTCCTGCTTGGTGAATGTGCGGCCCTCCAGGAACTCCATTTCCTTCTGCGACAGCGCCGCGGGCAGCCACTGCACCAGGTCGCCCACGCCGCGCAGCATGGTGACGGCCGGGCGGTTGGTGCCGCCCCATTCTTCGTCGCGCTGACGCAGCAGTTCCTTCCACTGCGGGTCGTCAATGCGGTGCTTGAACGCCAGGATGCCGGGAAACTTGCCGTTGTTCTTGCCGAACAGCGCCAGGTTCCACTTCTGCTGTTCCAGGTCGCCAAAGGCGTCCAGCGCCAGCGATTGCAGCGGCGACAGGCCCACGAAGGGGTTGAGGGGGTTGAACGTCTTCAAGTGCAGCACGCGCCACGGCTCCAGCGCCACGGGCGTCTTGTTGGGCGCGGTGAACTCGTAGCCCGCGATGTAGCTGCGCCCGTCGGGGATGGGCCGCATCATGGTCGAGGGCATCACCCACAACTCGTCCGGCGTGGCCGTCTCGCTGGTCTTGTTCAGGTAGATATAGCCGTTGCCCGACACCTTGTACCAGCTCAGGAAGTCGCGCTTGAACTCAGCCCCCGACTGGCTCGGGTTGGGGCGGCGCAGCAGCACTTCGAGCGGGTGGTTGGGCAGGTCTTCGTCGTCCGCGCCGCCCGGCTCGCCCGACACGCGCCGCACGCTGAACGGCACCGGCGCCCCAATGGTGGCGCAGTGATCGACGGCCGTGGCAATCCACGTTAGGGCCGCGTACAGCCGCGCTTGCTTCTCGGCTTCGTAGGCGGCGGGCATTTCCCACCGGCTGCCCTGCGCCATCGCCATCAGCGGCGCGGGCGGCTTGGGCTGGGCCTTGAGGTAGCCCAGGGGGGCCAGGATGCGGTCTAGAAGGGTCATAGGTTCACCATGCGATTAGCGAGGTGCCGGTCAGGCCCTCGGACAACTCAGTCAATGCCCACACCGCCGCGTCTAAGCGGTTGGGGCTGCGCCCTTCGCCCGGCACCCAGGTACACAACTCGTCTTCCAGGCTCGGCAGCGTTCCGACGTGATGCACCTTGCCCTGTTGATATAAGGCGCTGATAGGTTCGGCGCGCGTCCACTTGCCCCGGCTGGCCCACACCATCGAATAGGACACATTCAGGTTGCGCGTGGCCGCCACTGAGCGCACCACGGCCTCGACCATCTCGCCGCCGTTGTTCCCCTCACCGATCACCCGGTCAGCGCGATGGTGCTGGTAGGCATCCAGGGCGGTACTGGCCCAGCCTTGCGGCGTGTCGCGCTTGCTGTCATCGGCCAGCACAAAGGCGTGCAGTTCGAGCGTCCCCTTGCAACTGCACGACCCAAGCCCCGCCGTGACAATGCCCGCCTCGTCGCTGGTGTCGCCGCTGGTAGCGCTCGGGTCGATGGCCGTTACCACGCGCACCAGCTCCGGCGCAACGTCCACGCGCTGCCGGTCAATGTCGTCCCGCTGCCACAACGCACCCGGCACGTCTTCTAGCAATTCGGCGTTTAGCTCTTGGCGGCCCAGGCGCGTGCCTTCGTAGCGCGTGACGATCTGCTCAAAAAATGCGGCGGCCAGATTGCCGCGATTGTCATAGGTGCTGCCACGCTGTACGCTGGTCGTGGGCGACTTAAGCAGGTCGTGGATAACCTTCACTGGCCGCGGCGTGGTTGTCACTACCGCCTGCGGGTTGTCGCCCAGGCGCAGGCCGAACATCGCCATGTCCCACGTCGCCTGTGGGTACTTCCACGCGCCCAACTCATCGGCCCACAGTTTGTAGTGCTGCGGCCCGCGCAAGCGTTCCGGCTCGTCGGCGCTAAACAGCTTGCACCGCGCGCCATTGGAGAACTCCAATTCGCCCAGGCTGCGATTCCAGCGGGCTACCTCGCCCGCCGCGCAAATCGAGCGCAGGCCGCTGTCACCTTCCACGCAGATGTCGCGGGCGTCAGCATAGGTCGGCGCGATGATGCCAATGCGCGGGCTGGTGTCTTTCCACTCGCGCACCGCCTCCGCGCCAGTGCGGGTCTTCCCCCAGCCGCGCCCAGCCAGGATGAGCCAGGTACGCCAATCACCGACCGGCAGTAGTTGCTCCGGTCGGGCGATGGAGCGCCAGGGCTTAGGCGCTTGCTCGGCTTGCCGTTGTTGAAGTTCCGCCGCTATCGCTTTCGCCCGCGCGCGTTCGTGCGGCGTCAACGATAGATTGGAACTCACGGATAAGCTCATCATCTGGCTTGTCCCGCAGGTCGTTCACTTCCAGCCGATCAACGTACAGCCCGAGTATCTTGGCGAGTTGCACGGTAGCCGCCTGGGCGTCGTAAAGCTCCAATTCAATCTCGTGCGTCTCGTAGTCTTCGCCCTTCTCTTTCGAGATCGTCGTAGTGCGCTGCTTGATTTTCTTGACTAGATGGGACTTGCCACGGCGGCGCACCGCGTCCAGGTCAATCAACCCCATCGGCGTTAGAAACTCGCCCATGTCACCGCGCGAGTGCGACGCCAGCCGCAGCAGCACTTCGTCGCTGTTGGCCTTCAATTCGCCTATGCGCTTATCAACCGCTGCCTTTATCCCAACATTTCGCAACATGCGCGGGCCGGTCACGTCGGCGTTGTCGGCCTTGTACCCAGCCCGGCGCGCGGCTTCGCTG
>ERZ869929.695-NODE-695-length-16668-cov-8.135015_pt1 | contig 16668 bp, 38 predicted proteins | sample MGYA00579312_ERZ869929 | MGnify/ENA primary metagenome ERZ869929 (study PRJEB32216, sample SAMN09231818) | wastewater metagenome | place: USA: Maryland | collected 2016-08-09 | study: EMG produced TPA metagenomics assembly of the PRJNA472060 data set (Reclaimed... | reverse complement strand
CGATGCCGAGCTGCGGCATCACCAGACTGTCCGTGTGTTTGCGTGGTTCTTCGTAACAAACGGCCATGAGCCCGAACGCGTCTGCAGCGTGTGACGCCCAGTCGTGCTCCGGTCCTTTGCCTATGTTGCGGTCGTCGTCCCAAGCCTCGTGATAGGCTGCGAGCGCATTGCGCCCCGATTCCGTGGTCGATCGGTTGAACCACATGCGGGGCAATAACCGCCGCACCGCCTCGATGCGCTGCAGGTCAGCCCCTTGGCGCCCGCTGCCCTTGCCTCTGTACGGCTCGTCACACTCAAAGCCCGCGGCCCGGTAGTGATCCACGTAGCGAAGATGTGTCGGGTTATCCGCGCTCGTGTTCACCCCGTCATGCGGGAAGACCAAGAGCGCCCGGCCATGCCCGCGCTGCTGGAGCACGTCGCAATAATAGCCCACCGTCTGCCCGCTCGCCTCGATGTAGTCGAGCACGCGGATCTCACGGTCCACGAACTGAACAATCCAGATCGCAGTAGCGTCCCGCCGGCCGATGTCGAAGAACGCCCGCTTCCGTATCACCGGATCAACGCTGACGTTCCCTACGCGCCCCTCGCGCTCTGCATCCGTCAGCAGATCAGCGAAGTACGCGCCTTTGATCGCCGCATCGAACGAGCATTCCATTTCCTGCTCGTACTGATTGCGGCTCATGCCGACACGCATGTCGGCAAGCTCCTTCGGGGCTATCAGCCCGCTTTCGCTGGCCCTGAGGGTCAGCGTATACCAGTCCTCCGGGTTGGCCTCGGCCAACTTGTGCTGGTCGTAAAAGGCGTTCTTGCCCTTCGGCGTCCCAATGAACGTGAACCAACCCTGGTAGTCCGCCAGCATCGGGCGAATGACCAACGGGAAGACGCTAGGCCCCCAATCGCCAAACTCATCGCCCACGCCGCCGTCAAGGTAATCACCCCGCAAGCTGTCCGGGTTGTCTGCCCCGAAAAGCCTGATCTCGGCCCCGTTGGGATACGTGAGCTTTAGGTCGCTTTCGTTGAACTCACGACCCGGTACTGGATCCGCGTAGTGCTTGGCGTAGTTCCAAGCGATCCGCTTGGCCTGGTTGTAGTACGGCGCGATGTACGCATACCGCGGCGGCGGCCATGAGCGCGTATTCTGTAGCGCTCGCTTCTGTAGGTCGTTGATCGTCGCAACGGTCTTCCCGCCCCGGCGATGCACTACCAAGCTGGCCCATCGCTGCTGGCGATTGTGGAACGCCAGAAACGGCCGGCGCGGCGTGTACGGGATTACTACCCTTCGCTCGCCGTCTGCCACGCTATGACCAGCTTGCCGCCCTCGTGATCGCCGTGGTTCACCTGCATAGGTAGAACCTTGCCGACGAGGCCCATGAACGCGGTCGGGTTCTCGTCCGCCTGCCGCGTCAGATAATCCACGCCACCCGCCTTGGTGAGCGCCTGCTCGATCATGGCTTTGATGGCGGCGTTATCTTTGTTCGGTGTGCCTTTAACTCTGCCGCCGAACTTCTGTCCGCCCTTAGGTCGGGCCATTACTACACCACACTACTTTAGTAACCTAGTTACTGCGCCGCGCGTCGCCCGGCTCTCTCGGATTGTCCCGCGGATAGCTTGTCGGTGCTTCTTCGTATTGAAGTACTGGGACAGCAGCAGCGGGCGTGCGCGCTACGTTAACGTTTGTAATGACCACTTCACGAAGCACGGTCCATGTCGCAAGGCCTACGCAGATAGCTGCGATCATGCCTAGGATTATGCCTTGAAGGAGGCCGTCTCTGTGTGCGGCTCGAGATACGATCTTGCCGGAGCGGTTGAGTTCGTCCGTGTGAGCTTGTTTGATGCCGTCGATCTGGCCGGCCACTTCGCCTTCGCGCTTGGCCAGTGCGACTGCCTGCGCTTCCTTCTCGCGGCGGCGACCTTCACGGATCCCAGCAGCTATGCGGCCCCGGTCTGTCTTAGGGTCGTTCAGGTCTTCGGGAACGTCTGCTAGGCGGAACTTGGCGACTTCACCCATCACAGCGCCCCGAATGCTTGGAGGGCCAGAAGGAACAGCAATAGGCCGATGAAAGCGCCTAGAGCGTGGCCCATGTTAGCTGGTCGCCTCGTTGAACGCGCCGTTCAGCTTCTCTTCTGAGCGGGCCATGAGACGTTGTGCAAGGCTGTCGGGGTCGTCGCCTTGCCAGAACGAAGCCGTTGGCTCTGGAAGCTCCAGCGGGTCGCCTACCTTGCGGACCAGCGTAGCGATATGATCCGCCAACTGCTCGCGCTCAGACTCAAGCGCGATGCAGTGAGCGGTCGCCTTCTCATGAGCCTCAGCGGCGATTTGGGCGATATGGAACTTCGCCTGATGGTCGGCCACACAGTCCGCCTCATGGGCGCGCGCGGCTTTGAGTTCACCGCTGAGGTCCTTAGTTCGCTCTATGGCTTGGGTGAGGGTGTAGTTCATTTTCCGCGACCCTGCGAACGCACAGCCTTGGCTTTCTTCGGCGCGGTCTTCTTCGCTGCCTTCTTTGCTTTCTTCGCCATAGGTCTGTCTCCTGGGTTGGGAATGGTCAGCGCCCGCCGACTGGGGGAGGTCCAGCCAGCGCGCCACAAGAACGAACCGCGCTTTGCTGACGCTGATAGGGATTCTGGCGAACGGGTGCGCGGACGATCACGGGCCGAGAGGGGGTGACAAAATTGCGTCGCCCACCAGAGCCGCCGCCAGAAACTATGGCGCCCGAAAAGCGGTTAAGCTCTCCGGGCGCGCAATTTGTGACTATGACAATTTCATGGGGTGATTTGCGTTGTCGTGTCAAGCGAGCGCCACGAACAATTCCTGCTCACCGCGGCACAGGTCGTCGTACTCCTGAACCGCGATCATGGTGAGCTGAACCAGGCGCTTGGCCGTGCCGTGTGAGCCGCGTGCGTACTCGCAAGCCCGGATCGTCTCGGCAAGGCTCTGGCCCCATGCGATCGACCAGAAGCACCGTGAGCCGTTGGCGCCGAGTCTGGAGCGCACAGCCGCATCAAAGCCGTTCAGCGCCCGCATGGCGTCACAGCGCGCAGCCATGGCCCCTTCGCGGCTGTTGCCGCCGCCCTGTACGCGCTCATAGCCTGCGAGCTTCACGCCCTCGGCTGTGGCGTGGAGGTCCATCAGACGGTTAGCGAGGTGGACGTGATCCAGCGGGAGCGCCTTGCGCATCTGCTCGATGACCCACTCGGACTTGCGGCGGCGGGTGATGCCCTGCTCGGCTCTCTCCGCCCACTGAGCCTGACGGTCTTTTTCGAGTAGCTGGCTCATGCTGCTTGCTCCCCTCTTGCGAGCCGCGCGGCTTCGCGTTGTGCGATGTCGTGCCGCCACATGCGCTGACGCACCGTGGTTTCGTTCAGCTTCAGCTTGCGAGCGATGCGCCCGTAGATGCCCCAGACACGCATCTCAATGAACCGCTGGCGTTCAGCCAAAAGCGTCTCAATCGGGATTGCGCTAAAGCTTGGCGACTTCGGCAAGCGAGCAGGAACCGGAGCGCCCTTCTTGCGAGCGCGCGTCAGCAGCGAGCGGACGCTCTGGCGTGTTGAGCCGGTGAGAGTCGCGATCTGCTTGACGTTCAAGCGGTCTTCCGTCGCCAGCTTGACGATCTCTTTTTCTCGCGGGCTTAGCTTGCTGTCATCGCCCGCCGAGCCAGCCGCGCCGTGCTTGCGCACCATATGGGCTTCGAGATTCACGTAGCGAACGCCGCAATACCGGCAGCGCGCCGCGTGCTTCAGGGGAACGTAACCGTCCTTCATTTGCCCCTCCCGCGCTTGCTGATCTCGACCACCTCAATGCCGTGAATGGCCTTCATCAGCTTGGCCTTGATGGCGAAGACAGGGGTTCGCATCCCCTTCACGTCCTCGACGACTTGCTGGCTTGTGGCTTGGTCCCAGTAGCGGAAGTCAGCTTTGTAAAAGCCGATCTTCACGCCGTTGACTTCCAAGTCGTAGCGAACTTGGCGCTCTAGGTTCTTGATGCGGCCAGAGCGTTCGAGCAGGCGAAGCTCACCGTAGCGGCGCGCTTCCGCTTTCGAGTCAAACTCGATGCCGTCAACGGTCGTTTTGACGGCGCCGAACTTGGAGCGATTGGAGAACCTCATGCGCGCCTCCGCTTCGGCTCGTACTTCCCGATCCCGTTGCGCTCGATGTAGTCCACGAGCAGCTTCGCAATGTCGTCATCGACAACGATTGCCACGCCGTACTCGTTGATGAGGTTGGACACGTCACGCCAGAGCCGGTCATGGCCGACTTGGTTCACATACACGTAGCGCTCCGTGAACATGCAGGTGACGCCGCCACGAAGCCACGAGCGCGCGTAGGCTTCGCCCTTGATGCGAGCCACGGCTTCCCAGAAATGCTTGGTCATGCCGAAAGGCTTGTCGCTTCGACCCTTGGTGTCTTTCTCGCCGCTGGCCTTGTCGTTGTTCAGCTTCACGTAATCGAGAACGTTGCGAAGTTCTTTCTCGGTCGGAAACCACTCGCTGTTGCGCGGCCAATCGTTCAGCGCTGCGATGGCGACAGGTTCGGCGTACTCGCCCAGCACACGCCACAGACGGCGCGCGCCAGCTTCCATCATGCCTTCATCCTGATCCGGGCGCGGTCGGCAGACGGCGCAAAGCTCGTTGAAGGCGCTCTCCAGTGCGTCGCTCATGTCAGCTTCCCTTCGGCTCTCATGCGGGTGACGACCGTCGCCATGCTGGGGCGGCGGTTGGTGGCGGTGCGCTGCGGCTGACCGTCGGCGGCAACCTTGACCGCAGGCAGCCCGGCAATCCGTCGGTCGCGGTTTTCGATCGCTCGGTCTTTGACCCCGTTCCATGTTCGGAAGGGTCGCCCGCTGGCGCGGCACGCAGCAGCGAGGGCATCGACGGCTGGCAGCACGTCCAAGTCCCAATCGCAGGGCTCGCCGATCACCGGCTCGCAGAGGGCTGTGAAGATGGCGAGGTGGTGAACCTCACCGCTGGTCATGTTGATGCCGCCGTCGGCTCTGGCCCAGGCTTCCTTGAGCCTTGCTGCCCAAACGATCTTCCAAGCGTCATCCCGCGCCATCGCGCGTCTCATCACATTTGACGGTTCAGTGGTTGGTTCAAACGTAGTGGGTCCGGCAAACGGTGCCGCTGGCTTTGGCAAATCCTGCCGTTGGCAGATTTTGCCGTCGGCAGGATTTGCCGTCGGCTCAGATTGCCGCTGGACCCCACCGGCAGATTTTGCCGCTGGCTTCATTTGGAGGCTGATCCCGTCGGTTGTGAACGTCCGATCTGGGCGGCGGCGCTCAGTGCGAGCGATGATCCCGGCGTCTTCCAGATCGGACAGAACGTTGCGAACGGTGCGCTCAGAACACGCCGCCTGCTTGGCCACGGTCTTCTGTGATGGCCAGCAAAAGCCGTCGGCGTCGGCGTAGTTGGCGATCACTATCAGCACCGCCTTGTGGGCTGCCGATTTGACCTCAACGTTGAGCGCCCAAGTGATTGCCTGTACGCTCACGCCGCCACCTTGAACGTGCGCTTATCGAGCCAGTTTGCGAGGCGAACCGTAGCGTCGTGTGTGCGCTTTTTCACAGGGACGTAGGCCAGCTTATGATGCTGGACGCAGTACGGGTTTTCTACGTTGTTGCAGGTGCGTCCGCAGAACGTGAAGTCAGGCGCAACAGGGTCGCCAATCGGGAAGCGGCAGGTGAAATTCGTCAGGCCGTGAATGGTGAGCGCGGGGTCGATCGGCTCCAGATCAGCGATGCGCTTCAGCTCGCTTTGAAGCGGCGGCGCCTTCTCGGCTTTGATCTTCGGGACGGCTTTGAGCATCGAAGCGCGGCGCCGGATTTTCTGTATGCGCCGCACCGTCTCGTTGCCGATTGGCGTCTTGCGGCCTGGAAGCCCGATGCGGTGCACCTTGCCGATCACGGAATTGCGTGAGCGCCCCGTTCCCAGCAATCTTGCGATCTGTGAAGCGCTGAAGCCTTCGGCCCAGTACTTAGCCAGTGACGCGTCTTCGCTGACACTCCACGGGCGTATAGTCGTTTGCATGTTCGCCTCCCCTCGTGATTTGAACGTGGTTCGGCCCCGCAGCGGGCTTCCCCACGCGGTTGCTAGTTCTTGTTTTGCTGGCTCCGTCCTTGAACGATAACGCCAGCGCAGAAGCCCCATGCGAGGCCTATGATGAGAGCGAATGTCGCGATCATTTCCCATAACCCGTGTGGAACGAGTTATTAACAGCCAGCGTCGGCGTGCTATCATCGCCCTGCATGGGGCGGGTATCGCTTGGCGCTTTCATCGTTTCCCATAATCCGATGGCGTTTTGTGAACTGGCTCGGTCGGCGGTGAGAGGCTGGCCGGGCCGCTTATTTTGTGCGCCTCGTTTGGCGCAGTCGTCAACGTTTGGTTAAAGGCGCTTCAGGCCCGTAACCGCTAAAATTTTGTTTCGTGTCTCTTCGCTCATGTAAACGTGCGAGCCGGTCTTCAGGCGCGAGATGATCGCCATTGACACACCGGTCTTTTCCGAAAGCTGCTTGCCAGACACGCCGAAGCGAAACATCCATTTCGCAAGCGGGGTCCGGGTGACTTCGTTAAGGCTCATGCGGCGCATCGTAACCATTTCTTAAATTGTTTGTCTAGACCCTTGCAAGCGAATTTACTTTATGCAAAGGTTTGACGGTGATGATTTGGAGCTTAGACATGGGCCTAGCCTACTCATACGAAGCCGACCAGCTCTGGTCAGACAAGACCGAGTTCGACCGTAACCGCTGGTTCAACCGGCACTCAGAAGAACTCGCTCTAAAGCGCGGCGCTGCGATCAACGCGCTCCGCGATCTGGCTGCGTGCATCAAAGCTACGAAGGCGCATGAGCGCCACGAGTTTGATGCTGACGATTACGTCAACAACTGCATCGACACGTTTGACGCGACGCTCGCGCCGGAAGTGCGGGAGTGGTTTGAGTGAGCGCCGTTCGCGAGGTCTTGAGCGACAGCGCTTATGAAGCGCAAGGCGCGCTCACCACCATCAAGTCATTCGCATACGGCGGCATCGCCACAGAGCACGAAGCGCGCGCGTCGATCGCGCAACTGCGTGCGCAGGCCGAAGCAATGGAGCGCGTCGTCAATGGGCAAGCTCAAGAACTTTTATCACGATGAAATCTGCAAACGAACTGAAGGAGATGACGACATGAGACTGCCCGAGGAATCCAATTTCACCCCGCCGCCCGCTGGCGCCCACACTGCCGTGTGTATCGGCTTCGTGGACATGGGTACGCAACCGAAGTCGCCGTTCTACGAAGACAGTTCGCCCGCTCACAAGGTCCGCATCACGTGGGAGCTTGATGAGCAGATGGAAGATGGACGCCCGTTCACCGCATCGAAGACCTACACGTGGTCGATGAGCGATCGGGCAACGCTGCGCAGCCACTTGGAAAGCTGGCGTGGTCGCCCGTTCAAGAAGGAAGACTTCGGCCCCGGTGGCTTCGATACGAAGAACCTTCTCGGCAAGCCTTGCACGCTGACGATCCAGCACAAGGAAGTCGGCGGCAATGAACGTGCGGTGGTTGCGGGCGTTGCGCCGCTGATGAAGGGCCTCAAGGCCTTCACGCCGCACAATCCGCAAACGTACTTGACGCTCGCGCGCGACGGCTTCGACCAAGCCGCGTTCGACGCGCTGGGCGAGAAGACGAAGGAGCTCATCAAGGCGTCGCCCGAGTACGCGGCGCTCACGTCCGCGACGAACGGCAAGGACCGCTACAGCGACGTTCAACACACTGAAGACCTGGACGATGAGATTCCGTTCTGATGAGCACGAAACGCGACATCGCCTCGGAGGTCCAATCATGGATCAAGCGCGAGAAAGCGCGCGCTGATGCGTGTCGCGCCCAAATCACCGACCTTGAACGCAAGGAACGTGACAGCCTGCGGCGCGCGGAGTCGTTAGCGGTCCTCCTAGACGCAAGCGATTTTCTCAACGCGCCAACGGCAGACGAAGAGGCGGGCTTTTGATGGAGCAACGCACCCTACCCCTGGTGTCCCCCACCCATCGGAAGTTCGCCGCTTCGTGGTGTTTAGAAGCGCCCGAAGGCTGGACGGTTACGTTCCGCCCCGTGCGCCGTAGCGATGAGCAAAACCGGAAGATGCATGCGATGGCGCGCGACCTTTCAGAGCAAGTGAAGTGGAGCGGCGAGAAGCTGACTACCGAACAGTGGAAGCGCTTTGCCACGGCCATGCTCAAAAAGGACAAGCTGATTATGGCGTGCGACGAGTTTGGGCGCCCATCCGAGACGGACGTAATCAACCTCGCCGCCTACACGCGCGACATGGGCTCGCGCACGATTGGCCTAATCATCTCATGGTTCGAGTGGTTCGGCGCGCAACACAATGTCGTCTGGACCTTCCGAGATCAGGTGGAAGCGTTGGAGCATTGCCGGTGACGCCGTGTCTGCGCACCAGTCTTTGTGATGGCTCAGCCGCCATCAGCTTGGAAGGCTGCGGCTCTACCATTGAGCTATACCCGCATTTCAAGCGCTTAGCCCTTGCGCTGACCCCCGCGTTTACAGCCCGTTTACAGTACGCGCAACCGCGCCCGCACATCATACCGCGGGGCGTGCGCTTGATCCACGCCCAATCCAGAGAGGACGACATCCGATGCTGAGAACTGAGGAAGAGGCGAAGAAGTGCTGGTGTCCGCTCGCGCGCGCCGCCGTCTCTGACGACCACCAGTCGGCCAACTTTGGCGACAACCTCATGCGCGGACGTTCCAGCATGGCATGCATCGCCTCTGAGTGCATGGCGTGGCAGTGGAGTGGCTACCGCGACAAGGACGGCGTGTGGTGGGTGCCAGACCCACGCTGGCCAGGATCGCACAACGCTCTCGGTGCTGGCGAGGCTCGCTCCGGTTTCTGCGGCCTCGCAGGCAAGTCCTCCTAACCCCTATCCCTAACTAAAGGAAACGAGCGTGGAAGAGAGAAATGAATTTACGCCGGGGCCGTGGAAAGCGTTCGACGTTTCCGAGATGCATGACGAGCCTCGGTTCATGGTGGGGCCGCGCGAGTTTTGCAGCATCGCGGAAGTGCGCGCCGGGTCCACAGAAGCTGAGGAAACGGGCGATGTTGCCGCCAACGCGCGCCTGATAGCCGCCGCTCCTGCTCTCTATGAAGCGCTACGCGAACTGCTGAGCGGTCACGACAACCTCTATGTCGCGCACTTCGGGCCGAACTCCAATCCGCTGGACGACATCGCCGCGAAAGCCGCCCGTTCCGCTCTCCTCCTCGCTAATACGGGAGGGACGGAGAATGGGTGAGTGGAAATCACACAAGAACGATGCTCGCATAGCTGTGCTCATGGATACTCCACCCGGCGAGACGGTCGAGGAGCAGCGTGTGCGCTGCGCTGAGTACGGCAAGCTCGTTGCCGAGCGTGGCCGCGATCTCGGACATAGCGCTTTCACCATGGCCGTTGACCGTGAGCGCGAGCCGCATTGGTGGCGCGACCTGGGCTTCGTCCTGAAAGAGCACGACTCGCCGCAAGCCCTTTCCACTTTGAGCACTGAGACAGGAGAGAAAGCGAATGGCTGAGGTTCAGCGCAGGGCGGGCAAGTCGCGCTATGTCTATAACAAGGCGACGCGCAGCATTGACATCGTTGGCTCTGGCTCTCCGATGCCGTCACTGCAGCGAATGCTAACGGCGCTCTATCAGGCGGAAGTTGACTTCAACATTACGAGCGCGTGGGACGCTGGCTTCCGCATCGCCATTCACAAGCCACGCAGCGATGGCTGGACGGATCGCGGATTCACGGTCGGCAAAGCGTCGCACGATCATCCCGACTGGACTTCGTGCTGGGACGCCGCCGTGTTGTTCATTTGCGAGACCGTAGTGAACGATTGGGACAATCTTGAGGATGGCGCACCGGTCGATATTGGTTGCCTCGATTGCACGCTGAACACGACGCCAGTTGATCTGACCACAGGCCTTTGCGTCTACCACATCGCGCGTCACGTCCTGCAAACACACTTCTCAGCACAGGAACCACGCGAATGAGATTCAGTTTTGAAGTTTGGTTGCTTGCCGCCGTCTCTGTTTGGTGGGGCGTTTGCGCGGTGCTGCAACTTACGTGGCGTCACAATTGGATGTGGTTCTGGCTCGATTTGTTTCTCTGCGTGGTGATGATCGCGATGGCCTTCATTCGACATGCTCGCGACCTGCGCCGCAGAGCGCCCCCACCCCACCGCTAACGGCAGAGAAGAAATAGATGAACCTGCGTTGCTTCTTTGGCCTGCACGAGTGGCGGTTCTACGTGCTGGGAGATCGCTGGCACTGCACGCGATGCAACAGCCTGCGCGACTGGAAGGGTCGCATCTTCACGGCGCTAACGGCAGAGGAGAAATAGATGGCGGGACAAGCCGTAAAGCTCAGCGATATGGACGACGACGAGATTGATCGTCGTGCGGACCGCTTGAGCACGCTGCATTGGCGCGTTCTCTCCGCAATGCGTGACGAGCCGGTTGCCTTGAAGAAAGGCGGCGCGATGGCGCGGGCCGCATGGGAGCTTCAACAACTCGCGTTCGCGTGGCCGAAGCGGTCGCCTTGGTGGACGATCACCAAGCACGGACGGCAGGCAATCATCTTGCGCGAAAGTCGCCTTGCAAAGGCGAATGCCAGCGAATGAAGTTGACTGTATGCCCCCTCGATTTGGCTGAAGCGAACGCAATGGTTCGCACGCTTCACCGGCATCACGTGCCGGTCGTGGGGCATAAATTCAGCTTGGGTGCGGTGCTAAACGGCGAAGTCGTTGGCGCGGTGATCGTCGGCCGTCCGGTTTCACGGATGCGCGATGACGGTCACACGCTTGAGGTTACGAGATGCGCGACCAACGGCACAAAGAACGCGTGCTCGTTCCTCTATGGCGCAGCGGCGCGAGCTGCGTTCGCGCTCGGATACAGGCGTATCGGCACTTACACGCTGCCAGAGGAAGGCGGCGCATCGCTTCGCGGCGCGGGCTGGCGATTGATTGGCGCGCGCGGCGGCGGATCATGGGATCGCGATGAACGTCCGCGTGTCGATAAGCACCCGACGCAAGGCAAACTTTTGTGGGAGCGCACATGATCTCGCCAGTACACGACATCCAGAAGGCGCAGTCCGAGGTTCCGAAATGAACACGCAACCGCTCGCAGAATACGTTCACCACCTAACCGATTGCCCCACGCGAGAGATTGGGCGCGGCGACGAGGGTTGCACTTGCGGTGCGCCCAAGATCATCGCTGACATCGAACTCGCCTACGGCCTCTTGTGGTGCGTTCTCGGCACGGACGAACGGACACACCGCGCGCGCATGTTGTTAGCAAAAGCAATCGGTCCCGATGGGATGAAGCGCGGATTGCAATCCGTTCCGACATGGGATCGCCCGAGCGACAAGCAGATGATCGAACTATTCCTACAAGGCGACGGTCCGAAATGAGTGATGCATTCGATCAGATGTTCTTTCGCGCCGTTGATCCAACGGTCCAGATCGACGGGCGCCCCGTCCCGATGGGAACGACGCTTCTCTATCGCGTTTGCAAGGAGGATCAGACGCTGTTCGAGGAAGCACTTCGGCTGATGCGGATTGTGTTCGATGACGCCATCGCCGCCGAGCGTGAAGCCTGCGCCAAGATCGCAGAGGGCTTCGACATTGAAGGCGTCCGCAACCATGGCAGTTTCATCGCGCGCAAGATCAGAACTCAAAACGAGCACGTCCCGAAACAGGAAGGCCCCTAAGAATGTCGGATTGGACATGCAAAGCGCGCGCGTCATCGCTTCCAGACCCGCAAGATTGTGATTGGCCGCACTGCGGTTGCGACCCGCACGCACCCAAAGTGCTAGAGGCGCTTCAAGAGGAAGGCTATCTGTCGCCCCGCGAAGCCGATGCGTTGCGCGTGCAGGTTCGCGCTGAGGCGCTAGAGGAAGCGGCGCAGATGGCGGAGATCGACGCCCGCGCGATCAGCAAAGGCACGCACGGGCGCATGGGGTCCACCACAGCCGTAGGCGAACACATAGCGCAGGCCATTCGCGCAATCGCGAGCATAGAAGCGGCCGAGCATCGAAACAAGACCGCTCCCCGGAGGACGTGTGATGATCTGGAAATTCTCTGACGAGTCTATCGTCCACGAAATCGAGAAACGCATGAAGCGCGTTCGCGAGTTCTCGACATTCGACCGCCTGAAAGAACTCGACCCCGACGCCTACATGGCGGTTGAAATGATCGCACGCGAAGTGTGTCGTCAGCGCGATCCCGAGTTTGGCGAAGGCTGGACCGTGGAGCATGACGATCAGCACGCCTGGGGTGAGATGTCCCGAGCCGCATCTTGCTATTCGCACCTAGCCGGTTTGCAAATCAGAGCCGAGGCGCGAGCGCGTCGCGATCAGGTGGACACTACGGCCCCGAGCATGGCCGTTCCCGGCGATTGGCCGTGGGATGAAAAGTGGTGGAAGCCCAAGAACATCAACCGCGATTTGATCCGCGCTGGCGCTCTCATCGCTTCCGAGTGGGGAAGATGGAAGCGCGCTAACATTGCGGAATACGTCTCAACCAGAGCGGCCCCTGCGACGGCGCGTGACGAAAGCGGATCAGCACAGTGAAGACGCAACTCACCTTGGATGAAGCGCCGGCCCTTGACCTGGGCAAGCCATCACACCGGCGCATGCGCGCCGCTGGCTACTACATCAACACACGAAGCGTCTGGAATGACGTGTGGTCGCACGAATGGCGCCACGATATGTTTCTGCGCCGCATGGCTGAACTGCGAGACGTACCGGCAGAGTGGCTGGCGGAGCAAGCCGATCGCCTCAAGGGCAATTTGCGCGCCTGCATGATGGACGCGGAGCCGTGTAACGACTTCACCGTGCATTACTCGTGGCCCTGGCCTGTGGTCAAAATCCTAGCAGGCCGGAAGCTGATGTATCCGCTGAACAGCGATGACGTGTTGTCGCTGACAGGGCGCGGCTGGGGCGTGCGGCTACTGCTCCAGGGGATTGAGCCTTTCTCGCACGGCTTCCGCGACTTCACGCACATTCATTGGGAAACGTGGTGGCCACCGGCGGAGATGCAAACTCTATCCGCGCAGGCCCCGAAACAGGAAGCAGACGAGGTTCCACATGACTGACACTCAAGTCCGCCCATCAACGCTAGCCGAACGCCTCGAAGGTATCGCGGAGGTTTTCGAGTTGCGCGCGCATGTCATCGCGGAGCGCTATGACGAAATCGACGGCTGGGAATTGAAGATGGAGCTTGCGCAGTCACGCGCAGCAACCGTGCGCGAGGCAATCGCGGCGCTCGCGCATGTCCCTGCGACGGCGCATGACGAAGGCGGATCAGCACAGTGAAGACGACTTCCTACTTGACATGGCATGTAGGATATCCTACATCTGGTCATCAACGGAGTGACGACAGATGAAGCTTCACCAAGCCAAGGCCCTGATAGCGGAAGCCACGGGCCGCCTCGTAACAGATCACGAAGAAGGCATCGCAGTGCTGGTGTGCGGCGACGAGCCTCAGAACGTCGATGCGGTGGCGCAGATGCTCTCTGGCGCGGGCATTCCATTCCGCCGCGCTCGCAAGGCGAAGCACTTCGCCGGTGCGCTCTACATTGTGCCGCTGAAGAACGTCGGGACTGCTTTTCATGCCAACTGGCAGTTCGCCTAATAAAGGAGACCACCATGCAACCGCTCGACTTCGTGAACGCGCTCGACGAAACCAAGAAACGTTTCAAGGCACATCCGCACTGGAAAATGCTTGACGGCACGCCGTGGGCCAATGACGGGCCAGTAATCACGGCGGAGTTGATGCGACTTGCCTATTTGCGCGGCTTGCAAGACGCGGCGATCACCGCAGAAAATGCGGACCTTACAGACATCAACACGCGGCAGGGCGCGCTGTGGGCTGCAGCGGCGGCCATTCGCGCCCTAGCTCCTATTGGTCATGAGACTGACGATGACCTGCCTCGCGGTGTGGCTGGCGCAGTTGGTCCCGATACTGACGGCCCAAGCGAAGCCATGCGCAATGCCGACTGACGCTGAGACCCGTCGCCGCAAGAAGCAAGACGCCACCCGGAAACGGGTGGCGCTCTGGCTTGAGGCCGCTGACGCCAAGGCGCTCGCACGCATTCAGCGTGCTCAGCGTCTCCCCTCTCGTATCGCCACGGTGCGCTGGCTTATCGATCAGAACCTGGACCGCTCATGACTAATCCCGTCATAAACCCGTCAAACCCGTCACCGTTCGAGGTTCTGAAATGAGCATTGAGCCTGATGACGACCGAGAATTTGATGATCCCGACGATTGCTACCGCTGCAATGGCGAGGGCTTTGTGTGGGATTGCTTCGACGGCTTCTGTGTGAATGCCGAGGATGGCTGCGACGACTGCACGCGCGCTTGTCCCGAGTGTGCGCGGCGCAAGCGCGAGAACCCTCAGCCGCCATTGGGGCAGACATTGGGTGACGTGCTGGCCGAAGCGTTGAACGAATCTCAAGCCGAGCATGTCCTCAAGGCAGCGCATGACGGTTTGGGTTCAGTGCAGGAGAATAACTGATTTTGACGGAGGTGGCTGCGCTCGTGGAAAAGGCAGCACAAGGAATGCTGGGACCGCCTGTAAAATTCCTCGTCCGGTGCAATTCCGGCGCCTTCGACCAATTGGAGAAAAGTGATGGTTGAATCTGTTGTCGATTACGAAGCATGGAAGAAGGGCTACATGCCGCCAGCCAAGCGTGTGGTGGCGTCGTCCCACGCTCTTGACGGCGTCGGCGCCGGCTGGTGGCTCGTGATTGAGGGCGAGCTTTTCTATGACGAGGACTACGAGATTATCGAGATGGCCTGTCACCGCCTGAAGGTTCACGCGAAGGCGAATGTTGATGCTGCGCGAGCCGTTGGCGCAATAGCGATGACGCTAGTCGGTGACGGAGGCTGACATGGACGACTACCCCATTGACCTAATCTATTGGGATCAACTGGACGCGCAGCGAAAGAACTGGTTGCGCCTGTGCGCGATGGTAGCCGTCTTGGCGTTCGGTGGCGGCGTATTTGTCGGAGCAATCTGGCTGTGACAGATCGTGTGGTCGAGTTTCGCTCCGTGTCGCGGATGTCCTACCCGCCAGAGCCAGCGGACCCAGCGTGGTCCTATGACATGAACATTGTGCGCGCCGAACTGAACCGCGCTTGTACTGACCCGCAAGATGAGGCGGAGCGCGTTGCTGTGCGATTGCTCGCGAGCCTTTATGTGCCGGCGCCTAATGACATAGAGGCAGACCGCGCGGTGATTCAGAACTTCTTCGCGATACGCAAAACCCTGCGCGAATACTTCCCGGATAAGGCAGGCTCCGAATGAGAAAACACTATCGCGTTCACGTTGCCTGCAACGATCCAGACAACGGCTACTTCGCCGGCAAGGCGCAAGCGTTGCAGCTTGACTTTGGCAGCGGCGACTATCTGGAGCTTGGAATGTGCGGCGCTCGCGAGCCGATCTTTCGCGTCGAGGCTTCGCGCTTCCGGCTGGGGCGGCTTTGGTATCCGTTCCAAGCAAGCAGCGATTGGGTTGGGAACTGGTGTTGGAACGCTTACGACCTAGACGGTTTAACCGCTGCGAAGTTTGTGTTCGATCTCATGCGGGACAAACGCTGGGCTTGTGAGGGCGGGCTTGTGGTGGCGTGCGACGCCTATGACGCGAAGGACAATGCTGGCTTCATGCGTGCCTGGCACTCGTCGCTATACCCGCCCAAGCCTGTCCAGCTTGTTGGCTCAGATGAGCATGGCTCTCCAGAAGTCCGTGACGGAGACTGACATGGCCGACGTATATGTGACCCACAAGCAAACGGGCGAGACGCGATGCTGGGACGGCTACCAGATCGCGGGGCGCGGCATCCCTGACGATTGGCGCGAAGCCACCGATGCAGAGATCACGCGCTATCGTGAGCACAAGTCGCTGGAGGAGCGGGTCGCCATCCTTGAGCGGCGTCTTGATGCCGTGGAGTTTGGGTCGTGACGGACGCTATCGAGGACCAACGCGGAGAGAACGAATGACGGACGGACCAGAACACGAGCACGAGCACGAGTTTGGACTCGTGGTTTCCTTTCCAGATCAGTCAGCCAGTTTCACGCACGGCTTTGAAGTTGGGCGTATCGATCAGCGCATGAGCGCGTCTGAGACGCCGATCGAGGAGTGCGTTCACACCGACAACGAAGAAGTGTTTCGCAGGCTCGCCAACCATCAAGGTTACGCGGTCGAATGGCGGTCAAGCGAAGTCGAGGGTTGGAGCTACATTGAACTTCGGAAAGTCCGCCCTTCCGGCAAGCGGAAGAATCCGCACGGCCTACGCGTGGTCGGAGAGGACGCTCTCAAGGCCCGTGACGAGTAATGTGCATGACGTGCAAACTATGGACCCGGCTCCCGCGTAGACGTGGCGCACGCATGCCTAACTACGGGCGCTGTGTCGCGAAGCCAGCGGACAATCCGTTCTGGATGACGCCGTGGAGCCCGACGCAATTGCCGGTTCCAGAGAAGCCGTGCGTCACCACGCACGCAACAGGACATGGCGCTGACTGCACTGCGTATCAGCCGCGTCGGACACAGGGAGAGACCGCACCATGACGGATTATGCTGACCTTGAGAAACGCTTGGAAGCACAGGCTGCTGACATTGATCCAGCAACCATGCACCAACGCGCGGAAG
>ERZ869929.694-NODE-694-length-16698-cov-7.108214_pt1 | contig 16698 bp, 14 predicted proteins | sample MGYA00579312_ERZ869929 | MGnify/ENA primary metagenome ERZ869929 (study PRJEB32216, sample SAMN09231818) | wastewater metagenome | place: USA: Maryland | collected 2016-08-09 | study: EMG produced TPA metagenomics assembly of the PRJNA472060 data set (Reclaimed... | reverse complement strand
GCCGCCGACTATTACACGACCGGCAAACTCGACAAGCAGATGCTGGACATGGGTGACGGGTTCTTCATCAACGTGGACTCGCCTGTGGCGCAACTGCGGCGGGACTGGGATTCCCAGATGCTCGGGTATGGGGCGACCACGGAGTTCTCCCGCGTGGAGGAAGTGGAAGAGACGCAGCCGGACGGGTCCACGAAGAAGGTTCGCCGGGTGGTGAATGACGCTCCCGCGACCTTGGGCCAGGGGCTGGCGGAGGGTGTGTTCGGGCAGACGCCCGGTTCGACGGCGTACTCGATCATTTCCGGTGTCGCCGATTTGGCGACCCGTGCAGCGGACCCGTCCATGTACGTGTCCGGTAGGAACGTGACGAGCGCGTTCGTCACGGGCGAGAACATTGTCCGAGGCAAGGTGTTGGGCCAGTCGTCTGACAAGTTGCTGCCGTCGCTGGACAACGTGACCCGCGTGCAGGGCACTGAGGGCGCGGTGGTGGACATCGCGGAAGAGGCAACGGGACGTGTCGCCAAGTCTCGGGAGGCGGAAGCCCCCGCCTTGGCGAACTTGACGGAGAACGAGAAGCGGCTCCTACAGGCTGACGAGGAACTGAAGGCGCTGCGCTCCCAGTTGGATGAGTCTCCGGTTCCCCCGGATGCGGCGAAGGCGGAACGCCAAGCGGCGGCACGGAGGGCGTTGGCGCATGGCGCGTCGCAGTACCGGCGTGGCCGTGACCTTGAGGGTCTGGCTCGTTCGACGGCGATGGTGTACGGGGATGAGGCGGCGAAGGCTGAGGCTGGGTTGAAGTCGCTGCGTCGGCAGGACTTGGATGAGCGGTTCACGCCGAAACCGAAAGAGGAACCGACTGCTGCCGCAGACGATGCCGTAGACGTAGTACCCACCCCGCAGGATGGATCCGTTCACGCGGTGCTGCGGGAGGACGGCAAGTTCGACCTGATTCATCGTGCCACCGGGGCGCGTGTAGCAGAACGCAACACTCTCGAGGAAGCCGAACTGCTCGCGGATGACATGAGCCGCACCCCCGGATACGCGGACGACGTGCCGTTGGAAGACCTGCGGTCCTGGGATCATGTACAGGCCGAGCGGGAACTCGCTGCCGCTGACGACGCCGGCGAGGCGGTAGTGCGGGAAGACCCCCCCGCCGTGGAGAAGGTGGCTGAACCAGAACCACGCCCTGAAGTGACAGACGTGACCGACCGGGCGCGCCTACAGAGGCAGATTGACGAGAAGCAGAAGGTTGTGGACGCGCTGAAGGAGGCGCGGAGAGCACTCGAAGGCGAAGCGGAACTGCTCACGAAGAAGCGGGCAGGGGACGAAGCGCACCTCATGTACGAGGCTCGCCGGATCGCGGAAGTGCTCGGCAAGCCGATGGCCGAGACGCCCGATGAGGCGATGGATCTCATGCGCCGCGCGGCAGGCCTCGAACTGGGACTGTCCACAGTGGACGTGGACAAGGCTGTCTCGTTCCTGACCCGCAACAGCGAGGCGACCACGCAGCGGCTGATCAAGTCGATGGCGTTGATTGACGATTCTGCGGTGTTGCATGAGATGACTCGCGGCAAGTGGTCTACCGCGCTGCGGCGTGACGTGGCGAAAGCGAAGACCGAGGCAGAAGTGAGAGCGGTGCTCGCACGTCACATCGCGCAAGGCGACTTCACGCAGAACGTGGGCCGGTTGCGGGGCGTGCGTATCGCAGCGCAAGCCCGGTTCAACAAGGATCCCGATGCGATGCTGTCCCGCTACGGGCAGGTGTTCGGCGAAGGCGGCATGAAGACGGTCGCATGGGGCAAGCAGATGAAACTGTCTGCTGTCCCGTGGGCGAACGCACGCCACATTGAAGACGCGGACGGCATGGCCGACCTCGTGTCCGACACCGCCACCTACGTGCTGTCCATGAACAAGCCGAAGGCGAAAGCCGGGCGAGGATTCGAGGACGCTCACGCCTTCCGCGCGCACTGGATCCGCCAGATGGACGAGGCGGAGGACGGGTTCTCTCGGCGTGCGGTGTGGAACAAGTTCCAGACGGCGATGGTGGAACGCGCCGGGCGTGAACACGGACTGGACGATGACACGCTGAAAGAGTTCAAGATCGCCATGTCCATGTCGGACAAGAAGGTGACGCAACTACAGAACTACTTGGCTGAGGCGCGCGCGTCCGCACCGGGACAGAAGACGGTCCTGATCGACGGCAAGGAGTGGGAGTGGGCTGATGTCGCTGCGCTCGAATCCCAGTTGTCGTACCGGGTGCTGTCCCCGAACTGGGATGAACTGCGGCGGTCGATGAAGTCCGCGAAGGAAATCAAGTCCATCATGGGGGGCGACCCCCGCTGGCAGGACACCCTGTCTGACATTACGGGCAGCGTGTTCGAGCGGTACTGGCGTGCGTCGGTGATCGCGTTCCGTGGCGCGTACATCCTCCGCAACATGGGCGACATCCAGTTGCGTATGTACCTGAAGGGGCACCCTTCAGCGTTCACCAACCCGCAGGGTGTGCTGGCGTTGGCGTTCAGCCACCTGGCGAAACCGGACACTTGGTCCGGTAAGCGGCTCGAGAAGTTGAATGAGCTCGTGGGGAAGATGCTGCATTCCCGTGTCCGCGCTGACGGGCGGCTCGACGGTCACGCGCTCATGCCTGACGACCCGGACGGCGACCTGGTGGAAAGCATGGCGGGCGGCTGGCTGGATCTGGTGTCGCAGCGTAACGCCAGTTGGGGTGACGTGGGCCAGGCAGCGAAGCCCGACCAGTCCCTATTCAAGAACATGGGCTATCCGACTGCTCGCGTGCAGGACGACGGCACGCTGGACGCAGAGTTCTTCAACGGGTGGGAGTTCGAGGTGGGGATGATGCAGTCGTCCCCGATGGCTCGAGCCGTACTTGACGTGGCATCCGGTGAGGTTCCCGACCACATCCGGAAGATCATGGACGATACGGGCATGGAAGCCCGCGATGCAGTTGTCGAGTATTACGCGCATGGTGCCGGTCGCCGCCACCTTGACCAAGCCCGCTCCGGTGGCGCGTTCATCCGTGAAGCGACAGGTGACCCAGACGTGGACACGAGGCCGCTGTACGAGTTCCTGTTCGGCGACATGCCGATCAGCATGAAGTCCCGCTGGCAGCGCCTCACCCTAGGTGGCGACCCGGCTGTCATGAACGGCGCATTGAAGCGCCGCCCCATCGACGCGAAGGAGTGGCGCGCACAGAAGGCGGAGATGCGGAACACGCTCCGCCAGCGTGCCCGCGAAGACGGGTATCTGATCAAGGACGAGAAGGGGCGGTGGGTTGAGAACCCGGACAAGAAGCTGCCCGTCCGTGAAGTGCAGTACGACAAACTGGATCGCGCCGCGGAGGCAGGGTTCGGTCGGTTCTTGGACAAGGGACTGGACTGGTTCTTCACGAAGTCGGGCCGGTTCGAGCATGCCGCCGGGTACCTGCCCGAGTTCCGTTACGCGAAGTGGGATCAGGCTGCCGACTTTGTGAAAGCCCTGTCCCCGGAGGACGCGCAGATTCTGGTGCGGAACGCGGAAGAGATCCTGGGTGGGAAGCAACTACCCAACTCGTGGGCAGCATCCACGCTGCGGCGGTTGAAGTCGAACGCGAAGAAGGCGCAAGGTAGCGGCCTGTTCAAACTGGCTGACTTGGATGATGCGACTGACGCTTACGCGGCGAAGGAAGTGCAGTCCCTGTTCTACAACGCCTTGAACCGTAACCAGTTCGCGCACGCTATCCGCCTCCTGGCCCCGTTCGCGCAACCGTGGGCTAACACGTTGAAGGAGTGGGGCCGTCTCGGGGTACAGAACCCGAACCGCGTGTATGCGGCGGGTGTGGTTTACACGGCAGGGTCGGGCAAGGGGTCGAACTGGTTGCAGGACGATCCGACGAACCCGAACGACTCGTTCTTCTACCGGCATCCGAAGTCGGGGCAGATGATGATCGGCGTGCCCGGCATGGGTCCAGCGATCGCTGCACTCGCATCGGGGTTGTCGGGCATGCGTGGCGGGCCGACGATCGGTGCGGACATGGTGGAGGGCGCGGTGCCCTTGCAGTCCATGAACCTTGCGATCCAGAACAGTCTCCTGCCGGGCGCTGGCCCGGTCGTGTCGATCAGCGCGGGGCTACTCGAGGACACGGGCTGGTACCAGTCTCGGGTACCTGACGTGTTGAAGACGTTCCTACAGCCGTACACGAACATTGACCCGGACGCTGACCCGACTGTCGCATCGACACTGGTTCCGGCGTGGTTGCAGGGGATCCTCGGTGGGGCACTGGGTGTGCCTGATTTCGCGGAGAAGGCGAAGAAGTACCTTCAGCCGACGATGGGGTACTTGATGCAGAAGAACCCTGACGGACGCTACGGCGGGGTGGACGAGAACGGGAACTTCATTCAGAACACGGATCAGCAGAGGGCTTTGTTGCGGGACGCGGAGACGCTGGCATCGGCGCTGCTGTTCGGGCGGTCGGTGATCCAGAATGTGTCTCCGGGTTCCCCGATGCCGGAAGTGTTGGCGAAAGCGGACGATGGCCGGATCCTGTCTACGACGGTGATCACGCAGGAGTACATGGACTTCTTGGGTGAGACGGGGGACCGGGGTGAGGCGATGCTTCGCATGGCCGACCAGTACGGGACGGGCATCCTGTTCACGCTGCTACCGACACGAGGCAAGTCGATCACGCCCACGGACGACGCCTACCAGTTCTTGACTTCCAACCCGGATGCTGCGGAGCGGACCAGTTCGACGCTGCCCCTGTTTGCTCCGGGTGGCGGGTACAGCCAGCGGTATGACAGGTTCGCTCGCCTGGTCGGGGACAACCCGGCGTTGTCGGGTGAGGAGATGGCGCGTGAAGTGAACACGCTGATGAAGACGGCGAAGGAAGCGGAACTGGACCGCAAGCTGGCTCGTGAGGAGATCACGGCGGATGAGCATGAGGCGCAGGTTCAGGCGTTGCAGGATTCGTATGAGGGTGTGCCGTTGACGGACTATGACACGGGTTCGTCGGACGTGTTGCGTGCGGACTTGAAGCGGAACGCTGCTGACCCGGTTATTCGGGAGTCGTTCCCTAGTGTGTCTCGCGCGGTGTTGCAGTACGAGCGGTACCGGGAGTATGCGTTCGCGAACAATGCGACTGAGGGTTTGACGGGTGCGGGGAACGTGGAGTGGCGTTCGTGGTTGCGGAAGAAGGGTGCGGAGTTGGTGGCGGCGGAGCCTGATTTCGCTGTGGCTTGGGTGAAGGCGTACGCGCCTGAAGTGCGAGAGGACGACTGACATGGGTTTCTTTGAGGACTTCTGGGGTGTTGTCTCTGGTGGCGGGATGGGCCTTGGGTCTGGCGATGTCCAGCCTCCACTGACACCTGAAGCGTCGCAGGCTGCTGCCGCTGCCAGTAAGGGCGAGTTTGCCGACGCCCCCACGTCTGCTACGGCGGATGAGGACAAGCCGGTCTACTTGGGGTTCGAGGACATTCCGGGGTTTGACCCGGCAACGGACGCACCGTTCTTGACGGTGGGGAAGAAGAAGCAGAAGGGTCGCCTCGCCTACACGAAGGGCATGGAACTGTCCGAGTGGTCGGACATGACGGAAGAGCAGATCAACAACGCGAAGGCGTTGCTGTATCAGGGCGGATACTACGGGTCGAAGGTTCCTAATCAGAACGGTCTGCCGTCTACGAAGGACGCTGACGCGCTGGCGAAGGCTATGGCTGACGCGAACATGGCGGGCGGGCTGGGCTGGAAGCTCTACATTCAGCGGGCCGCGCCGAAGGCTGGAGCGACTGGGACAGGCGGGGCTGATGCTGGCACTGTCCGCGCTGACCGTATCGCCGCAGCCTCGTCCATCCGGGCGTACGCCTACAACCAGGGCATCCGGTTGCCTGACGAGTTCGTGAAGCGTAAGGCGGAGCAGATCGCTGCGGGCCAGTTGACCTCGGATGAGGTGGCGAACACGCTCACGAACAAGTTCGTTGCCAGGTCGTATCCGGCGTTCGAGGAAGAGTTGAAGGCGGGGATGACGATGCGGGATCTTGCCGCACCGTACATCGCGTCGTATGCGTCGCTGCTTGAGGTGCCGGAGGGGCAAGTGGACTTGCAGGATCCGCTGTTGAAGCGTGCGCTGCAAGGGCAGGACGACAAGGGCAACCCGTCGTACATGCCGGTGTGGAAGTTCGAGGAAGAACTGAAGCAGGACAAGCGGTGGCAGTACACGGATAACGCTTGGGAAGAGGTCGGTTCGCAGGCGTATGAAGTGATGCGGCTATTCGGGATGCAGGCTTAGGAGTAACTATGGCTGAACGTAACGCGCCTATCGCGGACTGGTTCTCAACGGCGTGGCCGGACAGTGCGGACGACTTGTGGCCGGACGACGTGGGCAGTTTCTTCGGTTCCGGCGACAGCACGGGCAGGAGTTCGGGCAGTGGTGCCCCCATTTACGGGGGCGCGTCCCCTGACTGGCGGGGCGCGGCGGATCAGTATTGGGATGGTCGCGAGCAGGGCTCGTACCCTCGCGGGCTCCGTGTCCCCCGTGGGACGGGTATTGGCGGTGGGGTGAACACGACCCCAAACGCTGGTGCTGGTGGTTCGACTGGTGCCAGCACTGGCGGGGGTGGTGGGTTCCGTAACCCGCTAGACCCGTTCATGAACCAAGGCAACAAGCGCGGCGGTAACGGCAACGGCGGTGGCAGCAACGGTGGCGGTGGTGGCGGTAAACCCCGGGGTATGTCACTGCGGGAGTACATCGAATACCAGGAGCAGGCCGCGCAGTCCGCTGCACGGGCGCAAGCCCGCGAGACGCGCCTCGGTGTGTACGACTGGGTGCGGTCCTCGTTCCAACAGTGGGGCATGCCTGACGGGTTCGCTAACGACGTGATCGGGATCGTGAAGGATGCACGCTCCCCCGAGCAGGCGATGACGATGATCCGCGACACGGACGCATACCGCACCCGCTTCGCCGGCAATATCGCTCGAGCGGAGGCAGGGTTCGGGATGCTGTCGGAAGCCGAGTACCTGAATCTGGAGTCGTCGTATCGCCAGTCGATGCGGGCAGCCGGACTACCGGAAGGGTTCTATGACGACCCTAACGATTTCGCTGACTTCATTTCGAAGGACGTGTCCCCGGAAGAGATCGCTGCGCGGGCGGAGATCGCTGGCAGTCTCGCGCAGCAGAAGGATCCCCAGTTGTGGAAGGAGTTGGAGTCTCGGGGGATCACGAAGGGTGATGCTGCCGCATACATGCTGGACCCTGACCGTGCCCTGCCTGCGATCCAACGGAAACTCGCCGGTGCTGATATTGGTCGCGCTGCCCGCGAGGCCGGGATCAAGGTGAAGAACAAGTTCGAGAACAAACTGGTCGATAAGGGCGTTTCGACGGAGGCCGCGAAGGCCGCGTTCGTGAGCGTGAAAGCGGAAGAGAAAGACCTGGACGCGCTCGCCGCCCGGTACGGGGAGAAGGAGTTCGGGAAGAAGGGTCTGATCAAGGGCGAACTTGGACTAGATAAGGGCAAGACGGTGGCTCGACGTAAGTCGCTGGCGTCGCGTGAGCGTGCCGAATGGTCCGGTCAGGCCGGTTCCGCGTCTATGGCGTTCGGCCAGTCCGAAGAGTAACCCTTGTGGGTTGCGTCAGGTGAGCCTTGAAAACTCGCCTGATCGCCGTATCAAGGACTGCCCTTCCCCTTGGTGCGGCACTACCTGACCGGGATCGAGCGGCCCCCGGCAGCGTAAAGACCGCTAGTGGGAGCTGTCCCACCAACCTCCGGGTTGGGACACGGCCCGCGTTCAAGGTAAGTGAATGGAGTGACAAGTGGATACCGACGACACGTACGAGGCTGACGACTCGAATCTGGTGAAGGATCTTCGGAAGCAACTGAACGACGCTCTCAAGGCGAAGAAGCAGTACGAAGAAGAACTGGGCCAGTACAAGACGCAGCTTCGTGAGCGTACGGTCGCTGAGGTTCTGACGGCTAAGGGGGTCAACCCCAAGGTCGCGAAGTTCCTGCCTTCCGATGTGGAAGGCGATGAGGCGATCAGTGCGTGGCTGGAAGAGAACAGCGAACTGTTTGGTGCGCCTGCCTCTTCCGAGTCTGAGCCGGCGGTATCTGAGGAAACCCGTATTGAGATGTCGAGGGCTAGTTCCCTTGCGGCTCAGTCGGTTCCTGCGGGCAGGACCGCTGACTTTGAGCAGAGGATCGCTAACGCGAACTCGGTGGATGAGTTGAACGGGATCCTGGCCGAGTACCAGAAGTTCCAACTCTAAGCTTCCTTGAAAGGGGGGCAACATGCCTGATGTGTATACAGACACTAGTACTGTCCCGAATCTTGTAACGGCTGCCTATGACCGTTACTTGCGTCTGGCTCTGCGGTCGATGCCGCAGTTCCGTTCGTTCGCGGACACCCGCGCGGTGCAGCAAACCCATCCCGGTTCCAGCGTGATCTTCTCGCTGTACTCGGATCTTGCTGACGCTACTTCCACCATTAATGAGGTGACGGACCCTGACATTGTTCAGATTCCGGATCCGACTCGGGTGACTGTCACTCTCGGCGAGTACGGCAACTACACGGTGTTGACGAAGCGTTTGAAGGCTTTCAGCCTGGATGCTGCGGTGGACACTAACGCTGCTGACATGATCGCGTTCAACATGGCGTCGAGTATCGACTCTGTGGTGCAGGCGAAGTTGGCTGCTACGACTCAGTTCATTCGTGAGTCTGCTGGTTCGCTGTCTACGTCCGCGAACGTGAACACTGTGACCGCTACGGATACTGCGAAGGCGCGTGACTTCCGTTACGCGGTGACTAAGTTGCGTGCGGGGAACATTGTTCCTACTCGTGGCGAGCATTACGCGACTGTGGTTCACCCTTCGGTGGCTCACGACCTGCGTATTGAGACGGGTTCGACCGGATGGCGTACGCCTCACGAGTACGTGAACACGGACAAGATTTTCGCTGGCGAGATCGGCACCTTTGAGGGTGCCGCGTTTGTGGAGTCTCCGCGTTGCACGAACGCGACTGTCGGCTCGGGTTCGGCTCGCGTCTACAACTCGTACGTGATGGGCAAGGAGGCTCTGGCTGAGGCTGTGGCCGCCGAGTTCGGTGTTGTTGTTGGCGGCACTATCGCTGACCCGCTCAATCGTAAGATGAGCCTGGGTTGGACGGGTATTGCTGGCTGGTCGCTGTTCCGTACTACTGCGATGTGGATGGTTCAGACTGCGGCCACTGTGAACTGACCTTAGTAAAGGTCGGAACCTGGGAATCGCTACCTTAGGTGCCACCCCCCGATTCACATCCGGACGGTTGTTGGGTCGGGGGGTGTCCTATGCCTACTGAATGGTATGAAGCCTAGGCGAGCGCAAGAGGACCACACGCACGCCGGGTTCGCAGTTGTGCGCGGCTCGGATGACGTGTTCATGTACGCGACCGGCTGGGGCGGGGGGCTTTATGCGGGGGTGAACCCCTTCTCCGGTACGGCGCAGAACCCGGCTACGACGGGGACTCGGGTGGAGCAGTCCCACCGCTACATTCAGAAGCCCCTAGCAACCCCGAACGGGTGGTTAGGTTCGGCTACGGCCCCAGTGTTCTTGGGTGACGAGGGCATGGACATATCGTTCATGTTCGGTGGTGAGGATCTGTTGACGGGGACGCTGGCCTATAAGCAACTGCATTGGGTGGGGTTGCGTAACTCGACTTCGCACGTTGCCCTGGACACGGGGGAGCCGGAGGATACGGCGTTCGACGGTTACGGGTTCGGCACCGATTACTGCATCCCGGCTGGCCGTCCCGATAGTTACACGACGACGGATGTGACGACGTGGAACACGGTGAGTGCGGCGAGTTGGAATGGCGCGGACCTTGAGGTAACGACCCGTTCGGGGACGATAAACACGATGATGGGTGTGGCCGCGTTCGCTGACGGGACGTGTGAGGCGGTCGGGTTCTCTGGGCGGACGGGGACGACTGCGACGACTTACAGTTTCCCGGCGACGAACAGTTTCGGTAGTGCGTTGGCTGCGGTGAAGATGATGTACCTGCCGGGGGTCACGGCCTACACACCCGGAAACAACTGGGTGTATAGCACGGAGAACGCGGACTTGGGTTGGGTGCATTGCGCGTCGATGGTGTCGTCCATGGGGACGAGCAACAACGTGAACTGGACGCCTGGGCCTGAGTTGGGTGGCACGTTCTACCCGTCCCAGTTGGGCGTGTGGTATGCCACGGAGTCGTCTGGGCCTGCCGATCCTCCGGTGAGGACGGACACGACGATGCGGTTCGAGTTGGGGCACGTTTATCAGGCGACGTTCCATCAGGAGCCGGGAGCTTCGACAGTGGAGGCCCAGTTGACTGACGTGAACACTGGTGTCTCGGTGTCACAAGTGTTCACGGCTAGGACTGACGCATTGAATCCGATGGTGAGCACTCGGGCGGTGGCTTCCACGTCGGGGTACCCGTACGTGTTGTCCCAGTTGTCTTTCCGGGCATTGCTGAGGTACAGCGAATGAGGCCACGCTGGGCACAGGAGGACCACACCCACGCCGGGTTGGGTGGCGACTCGTTCCTCCCCGTGAAGGACTCGGCTAGGTTCCAGGCGCGGGCGAGCGCGTCGGGCGGGGATTCGCTGCTGGTGGATTCTGGTACTGGGTCGCTCACTAACGCCTCCGTCTCCTCGTCGGTGTCCGACATTCGGGCGCAGCCCAGGACTACGGCGACCGCCGCTTCGACGGTGAAACACGGCTTGTACGTGACGACTGTGCTGAACTTCGCAACGCTGACGGAAGGTGCGACGTTCCGTTCGGTGTTCGGGTTGGAGGCGACACTGAATGCGAGCACTCGTGGGGCGTTCGGGTTCTTGGATGACGCTTACGCTTCTCCCACCCCGGCGACACCGATGGGGACGTTCTTGAACACGGACCCCACCTCGGGGACGACCCCTTTCGTCGGGGTCGTGTTTGATGCCGGTGGGGATTGGTATTGGTACGACAATGGCACGTCGTCTACGACGGGGATCACCCCAACTGAGAACAATGCGTTGCGGTTGACGATGGAGTACACGGTCGCTGGCGGGTTTGACTGCACGTTCGAGGACTTGGATGGTGCCGCATCCTCGACCGCGACTCTGTCGTATGTGCCAGCGCAGAAGGCGATGCTGGCGTGGTGGGTGTATGCGTCTGGGGCGACAGCGAAGGTGGCGCTCTCTAGGTCGGAGTGGGTGATGGAATGGTGAGGCCACGCTGGGCGCAGGAGGATCACACGCACCCTGGCGCGGGGGGTGGGACGATCACGCCGAGCGAGTCGTCTGTGGCTTACGGGGTGCCTAGGCTTGCCGCTGGTGCGTCCCTCACGGGCGCACTGTCTCAGACTCCCTCCGGTACGGCGCTGACCCTGCCGACGCCGACATCGGGCGGCTCAGTGTTTGACACCCGCATCCGGGTGGGCCGCTCCATCACAGCGACAACGGCGGGGTTCGTCTCGGGGAACTTGACGTTCCACATGACGCGGGGGTTCGCTACGTTGCAGCGGTTCGGGTTCTCCAACTTGCAGACAGACAACAGGGTGTGGGCGGGGCTTACCAAGTCAACGTCAATCTCGTCGGGCGCGGTGCCGTTCACGAGCATGGTTGGGGTGTGGCAGGACGGCGGGAACATCATGGTCGGGACGGGCGGGGGCGACCATACAGATTCGGGGGTCACGTTCCAAGAGGACTTGGAGTACGTGGTGACGACGTATTGCGCGCCGGGCGCGTCGGCGGTGTCGGTGACGTTCACGTGCGAGAACGGGGACACGGGTTCGCACGTGGTGACGGATGTGGCGCATTCCACGGGGGCGTATTCGATGCAGGTGGGCGCGAACAAGGATACGGGTGCTACCGGCGCTGAGGTGTGGTTCATCTACTGGGGTGCTGTGCAGCCGGACTGACCCCTATTGGGGTGCATGAACACTTTCCATGTGGTGGCGGTGAAGGACGACAACAAGGCGCATCTGGTGATGCGACGCCGGGGCCAGTCCCCGCGCGGGTTGGCGTTCACAATCTGGCGGGCGTTGACGGACATTGACGACCGTGATGGCGCGTTGGATGCGCGGCAGGCTGCTGCCGCAGTGAAGTGGGTGAAGAAGAAGGGGTGGCGTCCGCGTCTGGTCCGCAACAAGTACCCGTTCATCATGAAGGCGGAGGGCGTGGTCCTGCCGGGGGACGACGCACTGTTGACGAAACTGAATCGGATCGGTCGGGAGTTGCGCCGGCTGGTGGTGGTGAAGTCTGGGTACCGCAACAACTACCAGCAGTGGGTGTTGCGTATGCGGTATCTGCGGGGTGAGGGGAATCTGGCGGCCCGGTGTTGCCGGAGTTTCGGGGAGCGTGTGCAGCATTCGTGGGCTGCGTGCGGGAAAGCATCGGAGTCGAACCATTCGTACCCGCCGAAGGGTCGGGCGGTGGATTGCGGGATCCTACTGGGGTCGGGGTACACGTCGATCGGGAATGTCCCGGCGGCGCGGAAACTGATGCAGGATTACGGGCTGTGCCTTGAGGTACCCGGCGAAAAATGGCACGTCACGACCGGGACCACTTGGCGTTCCTAAAGTAGTGCCATGACTCCTATTGGGGTGCATGTTGCGAAACACTTGCTCCCACCCAACATGCGACCTGCCCCGAGGCGAGGGGATGTGCGACGCGCACAAGTGGCGGGCCAGGAACGGCAAGGACATGGACGCGCCTGTGTCGCGCACGGTTCCTCGAGGTGCAACGCTCTCCGAGAGACTGTATGCGCGGCTCACGCCGCGACACCCCGGTGAGTGCTGGGAATGGGAAGGGCATCGCAGGCCCGATAAGAGCAAGACGGGCAAGTCTGTTGTCGGCGGGTACGGGCGCATGAGCGTCGGTGGCGGCAAAACTCAATACGCTCACATTGTCAGTTACGAGGTCCACTTCGGCCCGGTTCCAGAGGGCCGGGAAGTGCGGCACATGTGCAATAACCCCCCGTGCTGCAACCCGCTCCACTTGACTTCCGGCACGCGGGAAGAGAACGTGCGCGACATGGTGGAAAGCGGGACGCACTACTCGTTCTGGCGCGACGGGCGACTGTAGATACGTGGCGGGCTTGAGTTCTGTCACGGTAGAACCCCTCCCTAATGGGGGGCATGGCTACTTCTGTCTCACGTAATCCGTCCCCCGAGGGCTGGTCTTTGGGCCAGTTCGTTCCCGTCCGTAGCGAGTCTACGGCGATCACAGTCCAGCCGGAGGACCGGATCCTGGTCCTGACTGGTACGACTGGCCGCACGTTCACGTTGCAGACTGCTGCACGTAACACGGGCCGGATCATCTGGTTCAAGAACGGCTGCTCGGCGGACGTGGATTTGACGATTGACGGTGCTGGTGACGAGACGATTGACGGTCTGGCGACGTTCGTACTGGATCAGCACGAGTCGGTGGCGATTGTGAGCGACGGGACTAACTGGCTCACCTTGGGTCGCGGCGGAATCAACGGTACGGCTGCTTGACCCTTCTAGTTTGAGATTGGGGGTCGCACGGTGACGACTTACTACGATGACATGTCTGAGAGTGCGGCTCTCAACTATCTGGCGGGTACTACCGATTTCGGTGATGCTGCGGCTATCCGGCTGATTGCTGCGTATATTGATGCGGCTACTGGTACTGGCTCCCCTGAGGGTGTGGTGACGGCCCCGGTGGGGTCCACGTACATCGACACTGCTGCGACGACGGGCGCGGTTAAGTGGATCAAAGCCACCGGGACGGGGAACACGGGCTGGGTGGTCGAGTACGGCGACACCGGCTGGCGGCAGTTGTCGAGCCTGCTGATCAACAGTTGGGCGGCAGGTGCGGACGGACTGTATGTCCGTCGCCGCAACGACTACGTGGAATGGCACTTCAACGGCGTGACGGGCGCAGCGAAGACGGCGCAGGACATGCTGGCCGCGATCAGTGGATTCAAGCCGCACAAGGTGCCCACCTACAGCTCGCCGTTCGTCTACAGCAACAACGGCAACACCGCTCAGGTGTGGCACTCCAACACTTCTACGATCCAGTCGTCCGCCACCGGCTCGATCTACGGGACCTTCGGGCATTTGACTGCCGACGCCTGGCCTAGTTCTTTACCGGGAACCGCCGCCTAACCACCACCACCGAAAGGCCCCCTCATGGCTCTGCCCACACTGAACCTCGACAAGACTGAGGCCGACAAGATCATCGCCGTATTCGGTGACGCTGACACGTACCTTGACTGGTTGGCCGGTGTGCTGCGTGACGAGTTGGAGCGTCGCGCCGCGCGCGCCGCTGACGAGGCCGCGAACGCTGCGAAACGTCAAGCCGTCGAGGTCGCTCTAGCGGACATCCCGACAGTGACGGCGAAGGTGGAAGCCGCGCGTGACGCGAAGGTCGTCGACGCGGGCGCCTGATCGGTACCCCGTGACGGCACCCCCTAGTGGGGTGCATGGCTTGTCGATCAGGATGTCCCACTCAAGACCACAGTTCTTGGGGTGAGTGCGCGCGCCAGTCTGTGAACTTCGCCCCCTGGTATTCGGAGGATTCGAAGAAGGGTAAGGACTGGTATGGGGAGTTGGCGGAGTACCGGGCCGCGAAGGCGCAGGGGATCCAGCCCGCGACGACGAAGCGTGCCGATATTCGTGCTGCGGTGAAGGTGTCGCAGATGGCGGATAAGCCGTTCAATGCGGGCACGGGGGGGTTTGACGACTGATGGCTTTCACTCGGGATGATCTTGTTGAGGAAGTTCTGATGAACTTCGGCGGCTACTTGGGGGATCAGGAACTGATCGGCAGCATCTCTGCCGGGTTGAGCAACAGTGCCACGTCGTTCACCGTGGCTGGTTCGACGTTCGGGGATAGTGCGGTGGCCGGGTTCCAGCCGGGCGTTGTCGAGGTCGGCTCGGAGCTGATCTATGTGGGTGCGGTGAACCCTTCGACTGGCGTGTTCTCGAACTGTATCCGCGGCTTCCGGGGGACGACTGCAGCGACACATTCGGCGAACGTGGTGGTGCGGGACCATCCGCGTATCCCGAAGATTCGGGTGATTCGAGCGTTGAACGAAACCCTGTCCACGTTGCATCCACGGTTGTATGCGGTGGCGACGGACCAGGACGTGTTGACGGACTGGACTGTGTTCGAGTTGCCGACGACGTGTGTGGACGTGTTGGGTGTGTCGCTGGTGACCCCGGATTCTCCGGAGATTTGGCGCCGGTCCCGCAGGTGGAAGTACGTGTCTCGAGCACCGGAGGTCACGTCAGGTAAGTGCATTCAGGTGTTTGATGCGTGGTCGGGGTGTGAGGTGCATGTGACGTACGCGAAGCGTGCGGGCACGTTCTCGGAGGCGTCGGGCACGAACGAGGATTTCGCTACACAGACCGGACTCGAGGAGTGGGTGCGGGAGGTGGTGGTGTTGGGCGCTTCGTACCGGATCGCCGGCTACTTGGATGCGGGGAAGATCGCGGAGCGTACGGCGGAGGGCGACTTGTTGGCGCAGCAGTCCCCGATCGGGCAGGGGCAGAAGCTGGCTGGCTTCTTCTATGCACAGTTTCAGGAGGCGCTTGCTGCGGCTGAGGTGCGGTTGCGTGACTTGAATGACGTGGGCCAGATCCACTACGAGCGGTGACTTATGGCAACGTACACGAACTCTCACGCGCAATACGATTGTGCGATCAATGGTGTCCCGTTCTTCTTCGGGCCTAGCGCGGAGTTCCCGCTGGTGCGGGAGTCGGCGGAGACGCAACGTCAACAGATCGACCAGTCCAGTGAACCTGGCGAGCAGTCGCTGACCTCGTGGTGGTACCGCTCGCAGTCTTCGTTCCATCTTGGCGCGGGGTTGAAGTTCTATGACCCGATCCGGGGGAACCAGAACGACCAGTACAGGTTCTATGACTCTGCTGGTGTGGACGTGTTCGCGCAGCGGGGCCAGGTGTCGCTGTTGCGGCAGACGACACGGATTGATACCACGTCTTCGTGGGGTGACATGGTGGGGTGGGCGAACGCTGGCGATAGTGGTTTGCTGTATGAGGACGGGTACGCCTTGTACTGCTACAAGGTGTCTACGGGCACGTCGTTCGAGGTGTCGTACGAGGATGGCAATCCGGGTACGGACAACATTTGGGACATTGACGTTTCGGGTGAGAAGTATTTCGTCATCAGCAATGACGGGATCTATGCGGGTGCGTTGCCGGGTGCGGGTGGTACGAAACGGTTCAACGTGGAAGCCTCCGATGACCGGGGGTACGTGAAGTGGGCGAAGGAGCGCCTGTTTGCGACGATCAATAATCGCATCTACGAGATCTCAGACTTGTCGCCGGCCAGCCCCACACTAGCCACGGACTATGCGGGTAACGGTGACTCGAGGTTGCTTTACACGCATGCGGAGGATGCGTGGGCGTGGAACGGTATTGAGGCTGGCCCGGACTGCATCTTCTTCTCCGGTTACGCGGGTACAGATTCTTCGATCCACGGGCATAAGTCGTGTGTGTACGCTTCGACGCTTGAGGTGGCGAATATTGATGATGCGCCTCAGGTGACGCAGCCTACGGTGGTGGCCGAGCTCCCGCATGGCGAGTTCATTCTCAGCATGTGCTCGTACCTTGGGACGTACCTGATTCTGACGACCACTAAGGGCGTGCGGGTGTGCGCTATCGGCGCCGGCGGGCAACTGCGTGTGGGGCCGTTGACGATTGAGTCGGACGACTACTCGTATCACGCGACCGT
>ERZ869929.691-NODE-691-length-16749-cov-4.176051_pt1 | contig 16749 bp, 17 predicted proteins | sample MGYA00579312_ERZ869929 | MGnify/ENA primary metagenome ERZ869929 (study PRJEB32216, sample SAMN09231818) | wastewater metagenome | place: USA: Maryland | collected 2016-08-09 | study: EMG produced TPA metagenomics assembly of the PRJNA472060 data set (Reclaimed... | reverse complement strand
AGCACTTCAGGCTAAAAAGAAGGCGATAGATGCAAAATTAAACGCAGTAGCATCTGGTAAAGATGATATGGCTGAAATGGCACGTATAGCAAAAGGTTTCCAATTAGCAGACCCAGAAACAGATTCATCTCGTTTCTCTACTAAAAGTGTATCTGGTGTTTCATTGGATAGAGTAATTGACTTCTTCCGTGAAAACCCAGGTGCTGAAAAAGCACAACTACAAGCAGAATTTGGGTTTAAGCGTCCACAAATTGCAAATGCTATTGTAAATGCTTTAAAAGATTCTGGTGTGTTAGTAAAAGTAGGTGGTGAAGGTGAAGTAGAACCTAGTGAACCATCAGCTCCAAAAGCAACAGACCCAGAAGATTTATTCATGGGTGGTGCTGACGATGCTTTATCAATGTATTTTGATAATGAACCAAACAATGATGGTAGTGAAGAATTCAATGATGAAGAAGAACCTACTATTGGTGATTTAGAAACAAATCCTGTACCTGCTTCAACTATGTCTGATGAAGATTACGAAGCATTTGATAAATACACTACATTAAAGCAACGTTTAGATGCTACAACTAGTAACATTCTAAAATTAAGACGTTCAAAAGGTGCTGCTGGTGATATTAAAGATAAACCATCAACAGAAGTAGAACGTTTACGTGACCTTAAGAAATCACTTCAAGATAGAATTGATGCATTAGTTAATAGTTCTTCATATCTACAAAAGAGATTAGGTATTGAACCTACAGCTCCTGAAATTGAAGATATTGATGTTGAAGAACCAGTAAACGAAGTGATGGATGATTTCGAAATTAGAAGATTAAAATATTATGCTGGTATTATCAAGTAAAATTAAAAGAATATTATTAATAGTTGTATTTGCTGTTACAACAATATTAATAGGTAGTGTAGTGTTTGATAAATGTAATGACAAACCACACCAACAAATTGAAAACAAAATCGATAGCTTAAATAAAGTTAACGATAGTTTAAAACAACAAATAGACAAAAAAACAGCATCTATTGATTCAATTAAACAAGCTGATTACGAATTAATTGAAAAGATTCGTAAACAATATCCTAAAATTATTAAAGTAAAACAATACATTGCTTTAAAAAAGGATAGTGTTAATAAGTTAAATGATAGTGGATTTGTAAGATTTTTTGAAACTAGATATCCAAAAGATACAATTTCAAAACCATTAGTTTTAGCTAGACCAGTATTACAATCAGCAGCTAATGATTTAATTGAATATGATGGTTTAAAAGAGCATGTAACTAATTTAGATAGCATAATAGAGTGGCAAGATAAAAGAATTGCTCTTAAGGATTCAGTCATAAAAAAACAAGATTCTAAATTTGGTGATTTAATGAAAATTTCAAGTAATAAAGATCTTCAAATGGATGGAATGAGATTAATGATTGATGACCTTAAAAAGGATAATAAGAAATTAAATAGACAAGTTAAAACATACAAAACAATTGGATATGTTTTACTAGGTGGCGTTGCTACAGCTATTATTATAAAATAACCCTTGCATACCCATACATAAGGCCTAACCCCATGCGGTTAGGTCTTTTTTTATATATTTATATATAAACAACCATGTATGAGTCAAGCTCAAGTAAAAGAATTAATTAAACAAGAATATATAAAATGTGCGGTTGACCCGTTACATTTTTTTAGAAAATATTGCTACATTTCACATCCAACAAAAGGAAGAATATTATTCCATTTATACCCATTTCAGGAAGATGTACTTGTAGATTTCAGAAATAATCGTTTTGTAATTATAAACAAATCACGCCAGTTAGGTATCTCAACATTAGTAGCAGGTTTCGCTTTATGGACAATGTTGTTTAACAAGGATAAAACAGTACTTTGTATAGCAACTAAACAAGAAACTGCTAGAGGGATGGTTGAAAAAGTACAATTCATGTATGAAAATTTACCTTCATGGCTTAAAGGTAAAGAAAAACCCATCTCAAATAACAAATTATCATTCCAATTAGCAAATAACTCTAGAATTGTAGCAACTTCAGCTGCATCAGATGCTGGTAGATCTTACGCAGTATCTTTATTAATTGTGGACGAGGCTGCGTTTATTGAAGGTATTGATAAAATTTACACCTCAATTAAACCAACAATTGCAACTGGTGGTGGAATTATTGCATTATCATCACCAAACGGAATTGGTAACTGGTTCCATAGAATGTATACTGGAGCCGAAACACAGACAGGTGAAGGTAAAGGTTTTAAAGCAATTAGATTACCATGGAATTTACACCCAGATAGAGTAGCTCCTATTGACCCAGGATGGGAAGAAAGAGAAAGAATGAACATGTCTCCTCGTGAATTTGCACAGGAATATGATTGTGACTTTTTAGGTTCAGGTAACTCAGTAGTTGAACCTTCTACATTATCATTCTATGAAGAAACATTTATTCAAGAACCTATAGAACGAAGATTTCTAGGTGGTGATTTTTGGATATGGCAATATCCTGATTACTCTAGACAATATATGGTTTGTGCCGATGTCGCCCGAGGAGATGGTAGTGACTTTTCAGCGTTTCACGTTATAGATGTATTATCTTGTGAACAAGTAGCTGAATATAAATCGCAAATTGATACAAGAACGTTTGGTAATATGTTAGTATCTGTTGCTACTGAATATAATAACGCAACATTAGTTATTGAAAATGCTAACGTAGGATGGGACGTAGTTAATACAGTAATAGAAAAAGGATATCCTAATTTATTCTATTCTCCACGTGCTTATGGTGAAATAAACATGGATAAATGGATATCTAAAATTGAAAATGACCAAACAGTTCCTGGATTTACTACATCAACTAAAACAAGACCCCTTGTTATCTCCAAAATGGAAGCGTATATTAGAGAGAAAGCATTCGTCTTTCGTTCTAAACGTTTGTTAGAAGAATTACGTGTATTTGTGTGGATAAATGGTAAAGCACAAGCACAAAACAAATTTAATGATGATTTAGTAATGTCTTTAGCTATTGGACTATTCGTTAGAGACACATCCTTGAAATTTTTTGAACAATCACAACAATTAACAAGACATTCATTGAACAATATGTCTCAAAACAGACTAGAAATAAGTTCTGGTGACCATTTAGGCGCTGCTAATCCATACCAAATAACTACTCCATATGGTGTTGAAGATATAAAGTGGTTGCTAGGATAATAAATATTTATACATATACAATAAAACATAAAATGGCTGAACAAAAACAACAAGGTGGTATATTCAGTAGACTAACTAGATTATTTAGTACTGATGTAATCATCCGTAACGTTGGTGGTAATCAACTTAAAGTAGCTGATGTTGATAAAATTCAAGCTTACGGTAACGTAAAAACAAACGCTTTAATAGATAGATTCACAAAATTACATCGTTATGGTGCAAATATGCCCTATAATCCAACGATGAATTATCAAACACTTCGTGTTCAATTATATACTGACTATGAAGCTATGGATACAGAATCTATTATCGCTTCTGCACTTGATATAGTAGCCGACGAATCTACTCTTAAAAATGAAACTGGAGAAGTATTACAAATCAAATCTCCAGATGAAAATATTCAACGCATATTATATAACTTATTCTACGATATTTGTAATATTGAGTTCAATTTATGGGTATGGGTTAGAAATATGTGTAAGTATGGTGATTTTTATTTACACTTAGAAATAGCAGACAAATTCGGTGTTTATAGTGTAACACCAATGTCTGTATATGACATGGTTCGTGAAGAAGGTTTAGACCCAAATAACCCTTCATATGTGCGTTTCAGAATTGATCCTATGGTTATGGCATCAACTGGAACTTATATTTCACGTCCTACAGATAAAGAAGGAAAGATTACATTTGAAAATTATGAAATTGCTCACTTCCGTTTAATAGCTGATGCAAACTATTTACCTTATGGTAGATCTTATATTGAACCAGCTCGTAAAACATATAAGCAATATACATTGATGAAAGATGCGATGTTATTACATCGTATTACTCGTGCCCCAGAAAAACGTATTTTCTATATTGATGTTGGTACTTTACCTCCAAATGAGGTTGATGGATATATGGAGCGTTTAAAGCAAAAAATGAAAAAGACTCCTCACATTGATCAACAAACAGGTGAATATAACCTAAGATACAATATGATGAATCTAATGGAAGATTATTATGTTGCTCAACGTGGTCCTAACAGTGGTACTAAAATTGATACATTAAAAGGTTTAGAATATAATGCAATTGATGACGTAAACTTTTTACGTGATGAAATGTTAGTTGCTCTAAAGGTACCTAAAGCATTCTTTGGTTTTGAAAAAGATCTTGAAGGTAAAGCTACATTAGCAGCAGAAGATATTCGTTTTGCTCGTACAATTGAACGTATTCAAAGAATTGTTGTATCTGAATTATACAAAATTGCTTTAGTTCACTTATATACTCAAGGATATGATGGTGAAGCATTAACAAACTTTGAATTAAGCTTAACTAATCCATCTACAATCTATGAACAAGAAAAGATAGCATTGTGGAAAGAAAAAGTTGGTTTAATGAAAGATATGCAAGATACTAAATTAATCCCTTCAGATTGGATGTACAATAATATCATGCAGATTAGTGAAGACCAATACGATGAAATGAGAGACCTTGTTATAGAAGATATGAAGCGTACATTCAGATTATCTCAAATTGAAAACGAAGGTAATGACCCAGCAGAATCAGGTAAATCATATGGTACACCACACGACCTAGCAACATTATACGGAGCAGGTAGAAATGGACAAAATGGACCTGTTCCACCAGGATATGATGAAAATCAACCAGTAGGTCGTCCTAAGGAAAAAGATTCTATAATAGGTACACAAAGAGACCCACTAGGAAAAGATAGAACCGGTAGAGTAGGTAATAATACTTTATCAACCCCTAACGAAACAGGTGAAGGAACACCAAAAGGTGGTTCACCATTAGCCATAAGTGAACAAAATAGAAATAAAGCTAAAGCTATATTAGAGGGTCTTAAGGGTTTATCTGAAAAAAAGATAGTATTTGGAAATAAACAAGAAGATACGTTATTAGACGAAAAAAACATTAAAGACATAGAATAATCACATATTTATAAGTAGTGCACACTATTCAAATTATGAAAGTTAAACATTCAAAATTCAGAAATACAGGAGTACTGTTCGAATTATTAATTCGCCAGATTACTTCTGATACAATCTCTGGTAAAAACTCTCCGGCATTAACCATAGTTAAAGAATACTTTGGTAAAACGGAATTAGCTAAAGAATACAAATTGTATCAAACATTAGCTGAAAGTAAGTCATTATCTGAAACAAAAGCAGACATTTTGATTAATTCTGTATTAGAAGCTTCATTACGTTTAAACAAGCGTGCTTTACGTAACGAAAAATACAATTTAATTAAAGAAATTCGCAAGCATTATGACTTAGAAGAATTCTTTAAGGCTAAAATTAAAAACTACAAGCAACACGCTGCTATTTATAATTTAATAGAGGCACACAATTCACTAGAATTTGTGGATCCTTCACAAGTGATTAATAATAAGGTTACATTACTCGAACACATCACACGTAAGGAAGTTGATAAAGAACAAGTTAAAGACCGTGTGTTAGAAGAATACAGTAAGATGGATTCTGGAACACGTATTTTAGCTTACAAATTGATGTTAGAGAAATTTAATAGTAAGTATTCTAACTTAAACGAAAATCAAAAGAAAGTATTACAAGAATATATTAATAATATTTCTAATACCGTTAAATTAAAAGAATTTGTTAATGACAGTTACGCTAAAATAAGTAAAGAATTAAAAGAATTAATTCCTACTGTAACTGATACAACAACTCAGATTAAATTAACCGAAGTACTTACTTTCCTTACTCCATTAGATAAAACTCAAAGTGTAAAGGACGAAAATATTATTTCGTTACTACAATATCATCAATTAATTGAAGAAATAAAATCTATTAAATAAATGGATTTAAAAGAATTTATAAAAGATCTAGTTCGTAAAGAATTAGAAGAAATGTCAGTAACTGGAGGGGGAGAAGCTTATTCTACCCCATTTGCCTTTGCTAAAAAAGGTCAAAAAACAAATGCTGCTACAAAACAAGCTGAAAAATCTGGTTGGTCACCTGTAAAAAAACCAACAACATCTAAAGTTGTTGATTATAAAAAAATCTTTGAAAACCCTATGAACGAGTCAAAAATAAGCAAAATTATTAAAGAAGAATTATTAAGTGAAGTAACTTATAATAAATTCAAAAATGAAGTAAAGTACAGAACCAAATCTGAACAATTACACAAAGCAATTCGTGAAGTTAAGAAAAAATTAGCTGAAATTGATCGTATTGTAGAATATACTTCTCGTATGAAGCAAGAATTAAGCGAAGGAGAAGAGGGATTAAAGTATTGGAAGGCTACACAGAAAAATGTAGGTCAAATTTCTGAGATGGTAAATCAATTAAATAACAAAATTAAAAATCTTCATCAGTAACATGAATATAGAAATTAAAAGAATGCAGGAATTGGCAGGGATAAAAATAAATGAAAGTTCCACATTGCAAAAAATTTTACGCAAAATTGGATGGGCTGGTGAAAATTGGTCTCCAAAAGAATTTGCATCTCAGATTAAAAAATTACCAGATGATGTTTTAATTCTTTGGAGCAAGGATAATAATGGTATTCCTGGTACTCCTTTAGAATTTCAACAAAAATTAGTTAAAATAGAAATGGAAAAAAGAGGATTGAACAATTAAAATAAGTTGAATAATGGCAAAATCTAAATCTACTAGTAATAGCAAAAAAAAAATATACAAGAAATAGCAATAAAGTGTATTTTGGTAAGCGTAAAAAAGGTAAAGCAACCAAATCACATAATAAACACGATAAAAAAGAAAAAAATTATAGAGGACAGGGAAGAGTTTAAGATGGCTATAGTATATTGTACACATAATAAAGTAAATGGGAAAAAATATATAGGTAGCCATAGTGCTAATAATCCTAAATATTTAGGGAGTGGGATTAGATTAAAAATAGCTATTAAAAAGTATGGTAAAGAAAATTTTGAAAGAGAAATATTATGGGAAGGACCTGAAGATTATAAAAGAGAAATGGAAGAATATTGGATTAATTATTTTAATGCTTATAAAAATCCATTATTTTATAATATGAGTGAAAAAGGAGTAGGTATGCCCACTAACACATATAAATTCCCCAAATCTGAAGAAATTAAACAAAAAATTAGTAAATCAATGATTGGGAAAAATACATGGAGTGTTGGTGGATATACTTCTAAATCTGTGCATCAATATGATTTAAACAATAATTATATCAAAACATATCCTTCTGTATCAGAAGCAATACGCCAAACAAATATTAAAACTATTTTCTTTTGTGTGATTGGTAAAACCAAAAAAGCAGGTGGATTTATTTGGAAATATTAATAAATATAAACATGAAAAGTATAACAAATCAATACCGTGATTTAAAAGAGGGTAAAATGAGTCAATCGAACTTTATGAGAAATGTTCGTATGGCTTTTCCTCAATATGTTACTAATACAACTTCATTTGATGATGCTATAAGAATTTTAAAGCACAAATCATTACTTTCTGAAGCAATAGAACCATCTGCTGCTCCATCAAATGATGAAGATGCTGAAGTTGAAGCTATCATTAAGAAGATTGAACAAGAATTAGAAGGTGAAGAAGCAGTAATGGGTCAATACGATTTAGAAGAAAAATACCCACAAGCTGGTAAAGATGGATACATTAAAGTAAGCCAATTAAAAAGGGGTGATACTTTAGGAGGTTCAGGACTAGAAGTAGTAAGCGTATCAGCAGGTGCGAATACACCATCAGGTAAAGTAGAAGTAACTGTTAAAGATCCTCAAACCGGAAAAGAATTAACAAAGACTTGGAATAAAAGTACAACTGTTAGACTTAAAGAAGGTAAGGAATTAAATCCAAATCAAATCCACCCATCAGAATTACGTATGGGTATTCAAGTAGAAATGGAACATACAGATGATCCAGAAAAAGCAAAGAAAATTGCTTTAGATCATTTAGCTGAAAATCCATTCTATTATACAGCTTTAAAATTATCTGGTATTGATTCACCATCAAAACCAAAAGCAAAACCAGTTAAGGAAAAAAAGTCTAAGAAGAAAAAAGACCAAACTGAATTAGTTGATAAAGACAACCAGATGAAAAAAATTAAAGTTGTTAAAGAAAATCAACTAAACGAAGCTGGTGGTGAATATACATTCAATGGGTATTTCAAAACAGCAGAAGAAAAACAAAAATTACTTAATATGATTCCTGATGCTGAAATTGATACAGATGCAGAAGAAGGACAATCAGTAAAAACAACTGTATCTTCATTTAAGTATAATGATGTTACCATCAAAAAAGCTGTTGAAAATGCTTTAGGTATGAATCAAAGTAGACCACAAGCAGGTGGTGAAGGCGTTGCTAGCTTTTTAAATAAATTAAGAGAAGTTATTCGTGAAGTAGTAGACGAATATTACGATGGTAGAGATAATTTAACCGATTTAGAAGATATCAAATAATATGGATAAACAATTATTAATAGATCATACTCCCGCAACCCAAGCTAGAATTTCTATCTTTGAAAGTAAAGTAGTAGGTGGTCGTTCTTTAGTTAGACTTCGTGGTAAATTGCAAGAAGCTGAACAAAAGAATGGTAATGGTCGTGTATATCCTCGCGAAGTTTTAATGCGTGAGGTAAAGAAATATACAGATGGACCTGTAAAAACACGTACAGCTTTAGGAGAATTAGACCACCCAGATGCATCTGTGGTAAACTTAGCAAACACTTCACACGTAATTACTAAAGTATGGTGGGAAGGAAATGACTTAATGGGTGAACTTGAATTATTACCAACACCATCAGGTAACATTGCTAAAGCATTAGTTGAAGCAGGTATTCCACTTGGTATTTCATCTCGTGGTATGGGTTCAGTACGTCAAATTGGTGAAACTGTTGAAGTACAACCAGATTTTGAATTACTATGTTGGGATTTAGTATCAGTTCCATCAACACCTCAAGCATATATGCGCATTGCTGAAGGAAAGAGTATTGGTGGATTAAAAGATTATAACAAAATTAACAACTTAATTACTGAAATTATTTGTAACCAAACAGGAGTTTGTCCTATTTGTTGAGACTAGTTGCGGTTTTTAATGTTCGCATATATTTATGGGTAGCCCGAATGAGCTACCCACTTTTATTCTTATGTAGCTCGGTATTTTATAACCCACCTATTAAGCTTTCTACTAATAAGCTTATTTCCGAAATTAAATTTAAGGAGAAAATCAAAATGTCAAAAAACAAAGACTTGTTTAAGGACGCTATTGCCGACGCTAAAGCAGTACGCGAAGCAGCTATGGCAAATGCAAAAGCAGCTCTTGAAGAAGCATTAACTCCAAAAATTCAATCAATGATTGCAGCAAAATTACAAGAAATGGAATCAGATGATGAATTGGACGAAGCTAAAGAGAGCGAAGACGATAAGGTTGAAGAAACCTTAGACATCACTGAAGGTGATGACGAATTAGAAGAAGATTTCGATTTATCAGAAATCTTAGCTGAATTAGAATCTGAAGATAAGATCGAAGAAGCTAAGGATGATAAAGAAGAAATCGAAGAAGCTAAAGAAGATGAAGAAGCTGAGGAAGAAGAAGCTGAAGAAGAAGGCGAAGAAGCTGAAACTGAAGAAGCTGAAGAAGAAAGCGAAAAAATCACTGACTTAACCGTTGATGAATTAAAAGACTTAATCGCAGACATCATTGCAACTGAAATGGGAGCTGGCTCAGAAATGGGTGGCGAAGAAATGGAAGTTGGTGGTGAAGAAGATATGAGTGTTGACATGGGCGGTGAAGATGCTGAAGTAGACTTCGGTGGTGAAGAAGAAATCGCTGAAGAATCAGAAGAAATTGATTTAGAAGAATTATTAGCTGAATTAGATGCTTTAGACGAAGCTAAGGACGAGGAAGAACTTGACGAAGCTAAGAAAAAGGCACCTAAGAAAGAAAAAGAAGAAAAAGAAGAAATGAAGGAAGCAATTGAAACTATCAATGCACTTCGTAAAGAGTTAAATGAAGTAAACTTATTAAACGCTAAGTTACTTTACGTTAACAAAATCTTCAAAGCTAAGAATTTAAGTGAATCACAAAAAGTTAAAGTAATCGCTTCATTCGACAAAGCAACAACTCCAAAGCAAGCTAAAGAATTGTATGAATCAATTCAAAAGTCTTCATTTGGTACTGCTAAAAAGACAATCAAAGAATCTTTAGGATTCGCGTCTAAGGCAGCTGGAGTAGCTAAGAAGCCAGCAATTGTTGAAACGAACGAAGTTGTAGCTCGTTTCCAAAAATTAGCAAACATCAAATAATTAAAAACAAAAAAACAATTTAAAAATGAACATTCAAACATTATTAGAATCATCTAATCAGTTCAAGTCTGTAATGGATGATGCTAAGAAATTAAGCTCTAAATGGAGCAATTCAGGTTTGCTTGAAGGTTTAAAGAGTGAGAACGATAAGAATATTATGTCTCAATTACTTGAAAACCAAGCTAAGCAATTAGTACGTGAATCTAACGTAACTGGTGGTACAAATTCTATGTCAGGTGGTGGTTACAACAGTGAAAACTGGGCAGGTGTAGCTTTACCATTAGTACGCCGTGTATTCGGTGAAATCGCTGCTAAAGAATTCGTTTCTGTACAGCCGATGAATTTACCTTCAGGTCTTGTATTCTACTTAGACTTCAAGTATGCAAGCACTAAGGCTCCATTCGTTGCAGGTGAATCATTATATGGTGCTAATGCAACAACTAACGTAACTGACTTAAATGGTAGCTTATATGAAGCTGGTCGTTTCAGTTACTCAATTAACACTGCAACAGCATCTGTAGCAGCTGTAACTGGTTCAGTATCTTTCGCTGATGTGAACTATGATTCTAACTTCATCGCTACTGGTAGCTTAAAGAAGGTAGTTGCTACTGTAACTAGCTTAACTAGCTCAATGGATCTTAACGCTGTTAGATCATTCGTAGTATCTGCTTCTGGTGTAACTCCAGCTGATATCTTACAACAATTCACTAGCTTAAGTGCTGGTCAATTAACTTTAATCGTTACTGGTTCTTCAGTATCAAGTGCAGTTAACGGTAACGTAGTATTAACTTACTCTAAGGCTACTGCTCCTGATGCACGTGGTGATTTCGAAGATGGTGGTTCATTATCTCAAGCAAATCCAATCGTTATCCCTTCAGTAGACGTACAATTAAAGTCTGAAGCTATTACTGCTAAGACTCGTAAGTTAAAAGCACAATGGACTCCAGAGTTCGCTCAGGATCTTAATGCTTACCACAGCATCGATGCTGAGGCTGAATTAACTGGTATCTTATCTCAGTACATTTCTATGGAAATTGATCTTGAGATCTTAGATATGTTAATCCAAAATGCTTACACAGTTGATTACTGGTCAGCAGTTAACAACGAACAGTGGAATGGTAGTGGATTCACTCAAACTTCTGCAACAACAGGTGGTTTCTATAATACTCAAGGTGGTTGGTTCCAAACTATTGGTACTAAATTACAAAAGGTATCTAACAAGATTCACCAGTTAACTTTACGTGGTGGTGCTAACTTCATGGTAGTATCTCCAAGCGTAGCAACTATCTTAGAATCAATCCCAGGATTCGCTTCTGATGGTGATGGTGATAAGATGGAATTCAACTTCGGTGTTCAGAAGATTGGTAGCATCAACAGCCGTTATAAGGTTTACAAGAACCCATACATGACTGAAAACGTAATCTTAATGGGTTACAAAGGTGCTCAATTCTTAGAGTGCGGTGCTGTATTCGCTCCATATGTACCATTAATCATGACTCCGCTATTATACGATCCACAAACATTTACTCCACGTAAAGGTTTAATGACTCGTTACGCTAAGAAGATGATCCGCCCAGATTATTATGGAAAGGTTTATGTTAGTGGTTTAAATACTATCTAATATAAATTAGAATAATTAGCTTAAGGCTATAAAAATTGACCGGACTACTTGTTAGTCCGGTCTTTTTTTCGTATATTTATACTTGTATGAAAACATGTAAACGCTGTAATATAGAAAAACCATTAGACCGATATTGGAATAAAAAAACTGAAAAAGATGGTAAACATAGATATTGTATCGATTGTCAAAAAGTAGAGGGTAAACAATATTATTCTACTCATAAAGAAGAACATAACGCTCGTAGTAGTAAGTGGATTACCAAAAATAAAGAAAGACATTCTAAAATGGTAAATAACCACTACCACTCAAATAAAGATTACTACCGTGAATGGAACAAAAACAAAATGAAAACAGATCCGTTATTTCGTCTACGCCATTCAATTAATGCTTTGATAAACCACCACCTTAAAGAAGGTAAATCACAAAGCAGCATCGACTATCTAGGATGCACAATACAAGAATATAAAGAATATCTTGAACCAATGTTCACACCCGAAATGAATTGGGACAATTATGGAACATATTGGGAAATAGATCACATCCACCCATTAGCTAAAGGTGGTTCATTTCATTATACCAATACACAACCTCTTACTATAACTGAAAATAGAGTAAAATCTGACAATATTTATATATATGAAAATGAGTAAATTAAAACAAATTATTAAGGAAGAATTAGAAAAATATAAAGGTGGTTTATACCAAGCTAAAGTGGGAGATACTTTATGGATAGGAATGTCAGGAATGAATGGAAAAGACAGATCTAAAGTAACAAAACTTTACCCAGATGGAAAAATAGGAGATTCTGAAGGAAATATTTTTAACCCTGATGGAAGACTTTACAAAAGTACCAATATAAGATATCAGAAAAAATCAAACCCAGGTAAAATAATATCTGCTAAATTAGCTACTCAATCTGATTTTAATAAAGAACATAAACAAATAAAAGTAGATTTTTTACGAAAATTTGATTGGGATAAAATGGATATATTTGAGTTAGAAAAAATAATAGATCAATTACCTATAAAACAAGCTAATCGAGTAGGAACATCCCGATTTTCCTAATATAATTTAACCTCATAAGGTTAATAATAAATTGAGACTCAAGTGAAAACTTGGGTCTCTTTTTTTATATTTATAGGAAACAACAACTATTATATGAGAGAACCAAATCGCGAACGCAAGTCGGAGATTAAAGCAATCAACAATGTACAACTTAATGAAGAACAAAAAGAAGCAAAAAGATTAATAGTTGAAAATCAAATAGTTATAGTGACAGGAAGAGCAGGTTCGGGTAAATCGTTAGTATGTGCCCAAGCTGCTCTTGATTTTTTAAAGAAAAAACAAATTAGTTGCATATACAATACAAGAGCAGCAGTTGAAGTAGGTAAAAGTTTAGGCTTCCTACCAGGTGCTTTAAATGAAAAATTTGACCCATACATGGAGGCTCTTGTTGAAAATTTAAACAAATGTTGTTCTGACAAAAATGAAGTTCCGAAATTAATTGAAGAAGGAAAAATTAAAGCATTACCTGTTCAATTTATTCGTGGTAAAACAGTTGATGATATTTTAATTGTAGAAGAAGCTCAAAACTTAACCAAAGGTGAAATGTTAGCTATTCTAACCCGCCTTGGAAAAACTGGTAAAATTGTTATAAACGGTGATAACGAACAAACTGATATTAATCCAAAAACCGGCGAAATAAATGGTTTAACATATGCCATTGAGTTATCTAAAAAAATCGAAGAAATTAAGTGGATTAAATTAAAGGAAAATCATAGATCCGACCTGGTGGGTAAGATACTTGAATATGAATATGGAAAGTAATTACTTTCTAATATTTATACATGTTAAATACTAGTCAATGGCGAATATACCAATATGGAATGGTTCATCATTATTCACAACAGGTTCAACACCATTTGGATTTTATGATAATGACCCAGAGTTTCAAATAGAAGCAGATAAAGCTGCACAATGGTGTGCATCTCGTTTAGGATGGCCTATAGTGAATGTTGAATTACCCTCAGGTTCATTTTATGCTGCTTTAGAAGAAGCTGTTACAACTTACGGAAACGAAGTTTATCAATATAAAGTAAGAGAGAATTTTCTTTCAATGGAAGGAAATATTCTTACTGGTGATACATTCAATGATAAATTAATTACACCAAACCTTGGTTCTACTATTCGTATTTCTGAAACATATGCTTCTGAAGCTGGTGTAGGTGGTAGTATAACTTACCATACTGGTTCTTTAGAATTAACAGCAGGAGTACAAGATTATGACTTAAATGCTTGGGCATCAGCAAGTGGAATTTCTGGTTCAGGTATTGAAATCAAACGTGTATTCTTCCAAGCACCACCAGCTATTGTTCGTTATTTTGACCCATATGCTGGTACTGGTACAGGTATTCAATCATTATTAGAAACATTTGGATTTGGACAATTCTCCCCAGGTATCAACTTCTTGTTAATGCCTATTTATTTTGATGTTCAAAAACTACAAGCAATTGAATTAAACGACCAAATTAGAAAGGCGGCGTTCTCATTTGACTTAGTAAACAACCAGTTGAGATTGTTCCCTATACCACAGTATATTACCCCAGGATTTAATGATAAACTATACTTCCATTATATATTAAAAGATGATAGAAATAACGTAGCAACAGCTGTTAATTCACCATCAGGTTCAATTAATACAATAATGGATGTACCATATACAAACCCAACATATAATAAAATTAATACTATTGGTAAACAATGGATTAGACAATATATGTTAGCTATTTGTAAAGAAATGTTAGCTTATATTAGAGGAAAGTATGCGACAACTCCAATACCAGGAGCTGAAGTTACTCTAAATCAAAGTGATTTATTAACTGATGCTCGTAATGAAAAGGAAAAGTTATTAGAACAACTTCGTAATACTTTAGAACAAACCTCTCGTAAAGCATTATTAGAAAATCAAGCTCTAGAAGCTGAATCTATACAAAAAACATTCAATAACGTTCCTTTAACTATTTATATTTTCTAATATGAATTTATCTAATCTACTATTAGAAGGGCTTACTCTATTTAAAATAGATATATTAATAAAAACATCAACAGATGAAAACCAAGTATTCATTTATAATGAAATTCGTGGTTTAAAAGATGTTGTAGTTGTAACTGTTGAGCAAAACGATTATTTAAAAACAAAACAAACAGATAAATTTCAATACGCTCTTTTAAAAACTAAATTTTTAGCAGGTGGTGATCCTAAAGAAGCAGTTAACAACATCAAAAAAGATGCTATGGTGACAACAAGAATTAGAGGATTACTACAATTTATTCCTCGTTTTCAAACAATTCAAAAAGTAGGAGAATATTAATGTCATTATTTGGTGGAAATAGAGATATAAGTTTATTTAGACATCTAAATAGAGAATTGCTTAATAATATTATTGAGCAAAAGGTAGGTTATTACAAAATAATTTTAGATAAAACAAATACTAATTTATACGGTGAATCATCTGGTAAAAAATATTTTTACGACCCTGTTTTAATTAACTGCTTAATTGAAAGAGCAGATAAACAAGCAACTATAGATGAATTTGGATATGATTTTACTAAAAATCTTGTATTCAAATTTTTACGTGATGATTTGGCAGGTATAGATTTAAGTACTGAATTAGGACCAGACGGAAAAGGATTTGCACATGGTATCGTTCCTGAAGTAGGAGATATTGTGTTATTCAATGATGATTACTATGAAATAGATAGTATAGTAGAAAACCAATTTATAGTAGGTAAAAATCCAGATTATTCATATTCAGATTCTACAGATAATTTTGGTTCATCTTGGTCTATAATTTGTTCAGGACATTATACCCGTCCAGAAAAATGGGGTATTACACAAGAAAGATTATAATTAAATGGCTAAAAGTAGATTAAAACCCTTACCAAAAACTCCTTTAGACATTAGTCAAGAAGAAATTAAACCATATCTTACTAATGAAGGTAAAGCTATTAGTCAGACTCCTTTTAATAGAAATAAGGGATATGATTATTCAATGAAGGATGATGAAGTAAAGGATATTTCAATTGGTTTAGAAGACATTGATAATGCTATTATGTATTATTTCAAAAATGTAATTAAACCAAATGTAATACAAAATGGCCAACGTTTAGAAGTACCTGTGTTGTATGGTTCTCCTGAATTATGGAAATCAGTACAAGCAGATGGATGGTATCGTGATAAGAATGGTAAATTAATGGTACCACTTATTGTGTTTAAAAGAAATAATATTGTTAAAAATAGAGAATTAGGTAATAAATTAGATGGTAATAATGTTAATTTATACCAAATTGTAGGAACAAAATATAATAGAAGAAATGCTTATGATAAGTTTTCTGTTTTAAATAATAGAATACCATCAGAACAATACTATGTAAGTGCCGTTCCTGATTATATAACTGTAAATTATAGTTGTATAATATTTACTGATTATGTTGAACAAAACAATAAATTAGTTGAAGCTGTACAATTTGCTTCTGACTCTTATTGGGGTGACCCTAATAGATTTAAGTTTAAATCAAGAATTGATACTATTGCTACTACAACTATTTTAGAACAAGGTGAAGATAGAGCTGCTAAAAGTACATTTGATATTACTGTA
>ERZ869929.690-NODE-690-length-16752-cov-72.394682_pt1 | contig 16752 bp, 15 predicted proteins | sample MGYA00579312_ERZ869929 | MGnify/ENA primary metagenome ERZ869929 (study PRJEB32216, sample SAMN09231818) | wastewater metagenome | place: USA: Maryland | collected 2016-08-09 | study: EMG produced TPA metagenomics assembly of the PRJNA472060 data set (Reclaimed... | reverse complement strand
GTTGTTTTGAGATGACGACGCGACCATCGGAATCGACCGAAGCGCCATATTCTTTCGCCAGCGACCGATACAGGGCTGCGGTACCTTCGGTGATTTCCTTATCGGACTTCACCGACACGCCGAGTTCATCCAGGAGGTATTTGTAGAACGCCTTGCCGTAGCCCGAACCACGGGCGTCCTCGGTGAATGCGATCATGTTCACCGACGCCTGATCTCGCGTCTTGGTCAATCGAGCAAATCCGATTGGCTCGTCGCTGTTGTCGTAGAAATAGAACTCGTGCGGCCCAGCTTCGCGGACATCTTCACCCTTCACGTAGACGTGGAAACCGCCCGACCCCACTGAGTTTGCGCCCAGCTTTTTGACATACCCAAGGTCTTCGGAATCAACATCCGGGAGGGGCTTGGAAAAAACCTGGTCGTCCTCAAGGTCGTCACGAGTAAGGGTGTTGAGCGCGAGCCCAACATCCCCACCCTGATCCAACCGCTCCCCCTGCCCCGGCAGCTTGGCCTCGACGCGCAGGTTGTAGCGGGCAAATAGCTCCTCGGGCGTGGTGCCCAGGAGTTGCGCCATGACGCTGAAAAAGCTCGATTGCAGCGTGGCGTAGGCCTCGTTGACCTCTGGCGAGAAACGACCCGCGCTGTTGAGCTGGTCGAGCACGCCTTGCTTGACCTTGTTGGTGCTGTCCTGCCAAGCCGTCGCGTCTTGTGCTTCAGCCAGAACACGCTCGGCTTCGGTCTTGATGAACTCGCCAGCCTGATCGCCCGCTTGCTGCGCCTCGATCGCTGACAGCCCATCCGGTGTAGCGCGGGCGTTGTCGATCAGCACTTGCGCAGCCGGTGTGCCCGGCGCGTGTGTGAGCAAGTCCGACAACTTGACCTCGACAGACGAGTTCGCGGCGAGCGCTTCGGGCAGGCTCTCGGCCACGCCAAGCGCTTGCAACTGCTCGGGCGGCAACTGGTTGAGCACCTGCGCATAGACGTACACCTTGCCGTCTTGGGCCAAGTGCTCCATGACAGCGCGGAACTCATCGGGGTTGTTGGTGCGCAGCGTCGAGGCCTCGGCGGCTTGCATGGCAGCCGTGAGCTTTTGGACTTGCACTTGCGCGGCGTTCTGGTCGTCGGCTTGTTTGGTCAGTCGGCGCGCACCTTCGGACACCCCGCCCATTATCGCGCTTTGCGTCAGAGTTGAGATCAGGGTCTCGTAAGCGGCACCCGGACGCTCGGCAACGAACTGCTCCCAAGTCTTGTCGGGGTTGGCGACAGCGGTGTCGATCGCGTCCTGCAAGAACGTGGCGACCTGCTCCATTGGTAATTCGCGGGCAAGCAGGCCCGAGACAAATTCGCCTGCACCTGTGCGACCGAGCGCACCGGTCAAGAACTTCATGGCCGGCATTTCGGTCACGACTTCGACCACTGCCTCGCCCGTGCCGCCCGCCAGTGCTTCCAGTGGGGTGCCGCCGCGCGCGCGATACTTACCGTAAGCCTCGGCCTGCGTCTGCACACCGATGGATGCCATCAAGGGCACCGAGCTGCGCGTTGCGACAGAGCCGGCCAAACCGGGCAGCATGCGCAAGGTGCTATCGACCCCGCCATAAATTGCACCGGCTGTGCTGCTTTCAAAGTTGGGCGTCGTGAAGTCCTTGGCCCCGACGGCTTGCGCGAGCTTGCGCTGCTGGTCTGCCTTGTAAACGGGGTCAGGTGTGACCAGCCCGGTCCACTCCAAGAAGTCGCCCATTTGCGCCTGCATACCGGCGCGCATCGAACGAAAGCCCTGCGGGAGGGATTGCGCCAAACCGCTGACGATGTTGCGCGCAGTGGGCTCGGGACCGTTCCACGCTTTCAACTCGCCGTTGATCTTGATGAGGTTGTCCAGGTCGTCATGTGCCTGCTTGAGCGCAAACGGGCTGGTGCGCATGTAGTCGGCCAAGCGTGGCGAGGTTTGCAGCTTCTTGTCAGCTTCGGCAACGGCGTCACGTAGCTTGACGTCCTGCAAGTTGCGCAGCAAAACCTCGTCCGGCGTCTCGTACTTCTTTGCCAAGCGCGCAGCCTCGGCGGCTTGCTGCGGGTTGGTGCGCACTGCACTTTCCAGGTTGACGCGCAAGTCCTGACGCTGGTCACGCTGGATGGCGCCCAAGGCGAACGGGTTGTCCGAAGCCGGGGCGCTGTCTTGTTGAGGCTCGATGTTGCTCAGTGCAAACGGGTTGTCGCTCACTTGATTCCCTTCGCCAGCTTGAAGCGGGCATTGATCTGCTCGTCGGTAGGCTGGGCGACGCCCTCAGCTTGGAGGGCCTTGACGATCAGCGCCCGATCACCTGTTGAGATTGTAGGGGCGAACCGTTGGCGCTCATCGGGTGTGGTCTCGTAGAGTTTTTTGTTGGGGTCGTTGGCATACCACTTGCCCGACAGCACCTCACCGTCGAGCATCAGGCGATCGCCGATCTCGCGCTTTTCCTTGTAATTGGCAGGGCGCCCTTTTTCCTTCTCGAAGCGGTCAAGCTCGTCGTAAAACGAGGAGCTGAAAGCCGCCTTTTTCTCAGGCTCCCACCCGCCCGTGTAGGTGCCGAGCAGCTGCGAAGACGTAGCGACATCCTTTTCGCGGTCGGGCTTGAGCATGTCGCGCTGAATGCGTGCGATCTGCTCGATGTCGTTGGGCGCGATGTGGTTGGTCAGCGAGACCATGCGCAGCTTTTTGAACTCGGCGGGGTCGTCGCGCATCAGGTCGTAGACGCGGGCGAGATCCGAGGGGTTGGTCTTGACCTGTGCACCAGATGCCACGCGCTCGGCGCGGGTCTTGAGGTAGTCCTGCAATTGAACGCGATCTTCTTTGCCAAGTTGGCCGAGCACCATCTCGGGCACGCGCTGACCCTTGGCAACCCTCCGCCAAGCGTTGGCGGAGGCTTGGCTCTCTACTTGAGCCTGAGCCTCCTTGACCAGGGCGTGGTTGAGCTTGACCTCTCGCAGGGTCTTGTCGCGTCGCTGCGGATCTGTGATCTTGCCCGCCTCGGCCAACTGCTCAGACAAAGGTTTAGCGGCAACGTCTGCGGCAAACTTTCGTGAGAACTGGTTATCGGCTTCACCCTTGATGGCCTCCTCGATTTTGCTTTGCTGCGCGAAACTGATCTCGCCCCGGTTCTGGGTGAAATAGGTCTGCGCGGCTTCCGCGTTGGACTCGGCCAGTTTGGCAAGGTGTGCAACGTGCAGGTTTGACAGGTTGCGCTGCGTTGCGTCCTGTACCTGCTCGGTTGTCCAGCCCTTGCGTGCGCCTTGTGCCGCAACCAGTCCACGCACTTGATCGGCAGCGCTTGCGACCTCGCCCGAGGTGACACCGAACTGAATGGTGCTGGCGATGTTGGCGTTTGCCGCCTCGTCGGCGTGGCGTTCTTTCTCGGTCGAGGTGAACTGCAACACGTTGCCGAGCGCTTGGTTTTGCTTGCCCATCAGGCCGCGAGAGGCCAATGCCTTGGCGCGGGGGTTCAGGTCTTTGCCGTAGGTCTCGGCGCTGTCCTTCCACCACTGCTGGGCGGCTGCCTCGTAGCCGTCTACGTTTGCGCCTCGGAACTGCTGGCGCGCCTGCGAGTCCCACTTGAGCCATTCCTGTGTGATCTGCGCCTCGGTCTCGAAGGCCTTGGTCTGGTCATCGCGCAGGGCGATCTTGTCAAACCCTTCGCTGACTTCGCCCAACCCTCGGGCAACGGCTTGCAACCCGCTGCTGACATCGGGCGTCTGCATGCGGGTTGGGTTGACGGCTTGGCGCTCAATTTGCGGGCCGCCGTAGACGGGGACTTTTGGCATTATCAGCCTCAGATCGAACGGTTAGAGATCGGCGCGGCAGACTGCGTGCCAGAGAACCCGGGCGAGCCACGGCTGTACCAACCGCCTGCAACCTGACCAGCCGATGCGAGCAACGACCCGGTCGCTTGCAAGTTCGCATTGCGTCGCGCCATGTTGCCGCTGTAGCGCTCCTGCATGGCCTGTGCCTGCAAGTTCCAGCCTTGGCGCCCGGCGTTGAATCGCGCCATGTTGGCGTCTGACTGTCCGAAAAAGTCAGTTTGTTCCTGCAAGTCTGACGCGGTGCCGTAGGTCAGATCCAAGCCGTTGGACGCCATGCCGACGCGCTGCGCACCCTTGAGCGCTGCGGTCTGTCGGTTGACTTGCTGCGCCTGATCTTCGCCCGCACGCACGGCGTCGGCGGCTGCGCGCTCGGCCATCGTGGCGTTGTAGTTGGCGGTTTTCTGGGCGACCTTGCCTTGCTGAATAGCGCTGTAGGCAGATACGCCCCCAGCGGCCGCCATCGAAACCATTGCGATGGTCATCGGTTCACACATATTCAGGCTCGCATTTCAAACGGGTAAAACGTCTCCCCGCTTCGCGGGTGGGCAAAGGGCTCACCGAACACAAAGCCCAACCGCTTGAGCCATCGAACGCTTGTGACGTTGTCGGCGTGGACGTAGTTGAGCAAATGGGGGAAAGCCCCGAGCATTTTGGAAATGTACTCGGGCGTTCTGCGCACAAGGACACGACTGGCTTTGTCGAGCACGGGGGTGCCGAGCATCCAGGGGGCGCCAAGCCCGCCGAGCAAGGACAGCGGGGCAACCCCGATGATGCACGCGATCTGCCCGTCAACAAACGCAGCCCAGCACATCGAGGACACGCGCACGCTGCGGGCAACCACCTCATCGAGGTCGCTGTGCCCGCACGCGTGCAGCTCGGCGATGTCAGCGGGGCGCAAGCCCTGTGCCAGGTCGATCGCGTCCTGCGCTGTGGCGGGGCGGATCTCAACCTCCAACTTGGAACTCCAAGGTCATCGAGGCGATGGTCAAGGGTAGCGGGCGGTCTTGACGGATGCAGACGCTACCCTCTTGGCCCCAAACCGGGTCAATCGACAGGCTCAGAACACCGTCGCGCATGGCAGGCGGTGAGCCGTAGGGGTCTGTGACGGCACGTGCCGGGTGTTCGCGCAAGCGCGTGAAGGTGGGGCCGGCCTGCACGACCGAGGACTGAGAGACGCGCAGGTGTACGCGGCTGATGTTCTTGGTCGTGCCCTGCCCGCCTGCCGGTGCACCTTCGAGTGCGAGCGGCAAAGTCTGCATGTCCGCCGTAATTGGCAAGCCGACATGCACCTTGCTGGCAGCGCTGGCGAGCGTGATCTGCCCGCCTGTGACTGTGAACGTCCCGGCGTCGGCGCCGTCTGCCAGCGCGTCGACCTCTTGGCCTTCGAGATGGTAGAGCCCGCTGATCACCGTGGCCGGTGTGCCGTCATAGGTCAGGCCCGAGTCAACAAAGAACGCATCTTCCAAGTCGGTGAAGATGCGCGAGCGCAGACGCTCGACATAACGTACGGTGCGCGAGTTGACCTCACGCTGCACAACCACGTAGAGCACGTCCTCGTTGTCTTCAGCGACTACGGCAACGCTCTCGATCAGACCATCGGTGTCGTGCGCGTGCCAGCCGTACACCTGCTGGTCGGGAACGTAGGTCAAACCCAGCAGCACGCCATCAGAGCGCACAGCCCACAGCAGTTGATCGGGCGCCCGGCTGTAGGCCAGTTGCTTGATCGAGTAGCCGTTGAAACGGTGCGGGGTCATGATCGAGATGTCCATCGTGCGGTAGGCCTGCGCCTCCCACGAATAGGCCAACTCGCGCACCCGCGAGCCCTGCGCCTGCACGTACAACACCGAGCCCGAGGTCACGACCGGGTTGACGTTGTTGGCGCCCGTGTACCCCTGAGGTTTGATCGACACCGTGGTCGGGGTGATCGCTGCGCTGTCGGAGTAGATGCGGAACTCGCCGCCTGCGGTGAGGGCGAGCAGGTCGGAGAGCACGACCAGGTGGCGGATCTGGTTGTTCTGGCTGGCTGCGAGCTTAAGTTCCATCCCGTCGTCGTCCCGGGTGGGGAGCGAGCTGGTCAGGTTGGACTCGGTGCCCGTGCGCGTGGCCCACAGCACTTGGGGTTTGTCATCCGTGCCGGCAAACCATCGGCGTTGCTCGTGGTACGTCACCGCGCTTGGGTAGTCACCTGCGCCCGTGTTGAGCGTGATGATGTCCTCGGGAGGTGATTGCGTGGTGTCGGGCAGGATGTTGTCGTCGAGCACCACCAGGCTGGGGATGCTGGCCGTGCCAATCACCGCGTTGGAGGTCGAGTCGGTGACGGAGGCGTAGGTAAACGTGTTCGCGCCGGTCACAGTGATGACCCACGCGCCGTTGAGCGACGAGATGCCGGTGCCGGCGACCAGCACCAGGTTGCCCGTGCTGTAGCCGTGCGCGGTCGAGGTGGTGACTGTGACGGTCAGGTTGCCCGCACCTGGGCGGTCGATCGTGCTGATTGTCTTGGTCGCTGCGCCCGCGTTGGGCCGGGTGCGTCCGATGTAGCCGAAGATCCCACCGCGCTTTTTGTACACGTTGTAGTGAAGCGCACCGCTCACCCCCGTCCATGTGACGGTGTTGTAGTTGCCGGCCAGGGTCAGGTTGTTGTTCGTGCTGACAATGCCACTTGCCAACGACTCGGTCACACCATCGGCGCCAACGGCGGTGACCACGTAGTCCTGCGCCGAGAGGTTTTGATTTTGGCTGACCGTGGACGTTGCCGACAATCCGGTCGGCACGTCGGTCGGTGCGCCAAAGGTGACGGTGGTCAGTGTCCAGTTGGTTGCACCCAAGCGCGACAGCTCGCGGGTCGCGTAGCTCGGATGGGTGAGCGTGACGACGTCCGAGCTTTGGGCAAAGTGCAGATCAAACAGATCGGTGCCCGAGTACGGTGACGCCAAAGTGTAGGCACGCGCTGCTGTCGTACCGGTGCAAGTGACGGCTGTGCCCCACAAGTCGGTCGTGGTGAACGTGTCCGCATCGACCACCGTGGCCTTGACGTAGCGCCCGCCGATGTACACCCAATCGCCCGTGCTGTAGCCGTGCGCGCCGGTTGTGTTGACGGTGCTGCCTGCGATCGAGGCAATCGCAACCGTCGATTCGAGCACAGTGGCGCCGTTGACGTGAAAGCGAAGGTACTGGTGACCGAACTCCAGCAGCACGGTCTGCGTGGCGCTGAAGTTGAACGGGATCAGGCGCACGGGGTTGGCGCTGTCCTTGGCCTCGTTGACGAACTCAAAGCCGGGGCGCCGTGCAGCGGGTCCGTGCGGGAGCGTCATGAAGTTGCGCGCCAAGGCGAGCCCGGTCTGGAACTTGGTCAGGTCAATGCGCCCATAAAGCTCGGGCGCAACCTCACCCCCGGCAAACGATCGGGTCAGCGTCTTGTTGCTCATGTGCGCGCTTTCACGCTCGATGGGGTGAACGTGGAGGACGTCGCGCCCGCGTTGGCCGAAGCCGTCGCCGACACATCGCCGATCGAGTAGGCGCGCTGTCGCATCGCATCCCCGACGCGGGTGCCCTCGCTGCCCTTGATGACGGGGCCGGCCAGGTAGCTCGACAGCAAGAAGCTCAAGGCCGAGACGAAGCTCGGGGTGAACTTGGTGGTGTCAGTGATGTCGCGCACGTAGACCAGTACCGCGTCGGGCTGGTTGCTGTAGATCACCTCACCCTCGATGTCGAACTCGGCAACGCCTCGGTCGTTGATCTGGATGTCGCTGTCGTCCACGTTGAACACGGTCAGCACATCCATCGCGCTGATGATGCGCACAGGGCGCAAGCACTCGGAGGGCTTGGCGTAGGCGTAAGCCCATGCGTCGCTGTCGTTGGTGACTTCAGCGAGCAAGGCGCGCTTGAGGCTGAACGCCCAGTTGCCGGGCTCAAGCAACTCGGTGCGCGACTGGTCGTAGAACGTGGCGCACAGACCCGCCTCGACGCTACCGTCCGGGGGCGAGATGCTCGCCACTGTCGTGTCGGCGCCGATATGGCTCAGGGCCATGTTGCAAATCTGAGGGACGGATGCCATGCGGGGATCTCCAATTCCCTCGCAGTGTAGAAGCGTGCACGCGCGCCACGGACACGCAAAAAGAAAGAGCGACCCGAAGGTCGCTCAAGGGAGCCATCTGGATGGCTTAGGCCAGGTTCTCGCCGTTCACTTCATTGAAGGTTTTGGCGGTGTCCTTGCCCGCTTCGCTCAAAGTCTTGGGCTCTTTGGCAGTCTTGACTGCGGGCTTGACTGCCTTGGACGATTCGCCCACTGCTACAAACCACGAGGCTTTTGTGCCTTCGGAGACCTCGAACTCGCTGCCTGCACGGTGGCGAAAGCCACCATGAAAGCCGTCGCGTAGTGCTCGTACTTTCATGGCTTACCGATCACAACTGGAACGGAGCGTCGTAGGACTTCCATGCGGCGACGTCGGTGGTCAAGAAAGCATTGACCTTGCCGGCGTTGATCGCGGTGGTGCCTGTGACTTGCTGCACGGACAGGTAGCGCTCGTAGGCGGTGGAGCCTTCCAGCGGAACCTGCACGGCCATCAGAACCGAGCCCGCAGCGATAGCCGTGGTGCTGGTTGCGTGGGCCTTGCTGATCGCGTGGATCGACTGCGTGCCGTTGGTGGCGATCGTGTCGGTGCCGTCAGATACCAACTGGAACTGCACCGTACCGGTGGACGCGGCCACGGTGATACCCGTGTCCACAGTCACGACCAGATACAGGGCCTGATCGCCGCCGAGGTTGCGAGCAACGCCCAGGTCGATCACGTCACCGATGTTGTAGGTGCCAGCGGCACCCGTGTTCAGCGAGGTTGCGTCGCAGAACTCATTGCGTTCGTCGAGAATCATTTTGATTGCCTTTCTGTCAGGGTTCTGCGGATCAGACCACGCGGGCTTCGGAGTTGACCAGGGCGTCGCAACGACGGACAGGGATGTCGTCGAAGGTCATGACGCGCTTGCCTTCCACGGTTTCCCAGTTCAGGTTGCTGGAGACCTTTTCCAAGATACCCAAGCGCAGGTTTTCGCGGATGTTGCGTGGCACGTACCAAACGGCACGACCCTTGCCCAGGTGAGGGATGCGCTCAGAGGCTTTGATCATCGCGGTGATCAGGGCTTTCTGTGCGGTGATCGCGCCGGCATCGCCTGCGTTGATCACGCTGTAGTCGATGTTGGCGATGCGCACGAAGTAACGCCAGTCCTTGACGGTCAAGCCCATGTCCTGACGGTAGTGGGTGCGATAGCCTTCCATGCGACCGCCTGCACCGTCGATGTTCTCGATGGTGACTTGACCCTTGTCGGTCATCTGCAAGCCAGCCTTCGAGCCCTTGGGGAAGATACCGAAGCCAGTCTGAGGACCCCACACGCACAACCAGATCGACATGTTGTCGGAGCCGGTGCCGCCGAAGTCGATGATGTTGTCGGCGTTCTGTGCGGACAGCGAGTTGTAACGAGGAGCCAGGCCGGTGAAGGCTTCGGGCTCAGTGCCTTCGTTGCCGTAGAAGGTGGTCGAGGCCAGTTCCTGCGCCATGCCTTCGATGTGGGCAGCGTCTTCGGACAGACGGAAGGCAGCGGTGTTGCCGTTCAGGTCGGCCAGGGCCTTGTCCACTTCGGCGTAGGCTTCCAGCATACCGCACGAGTCAGTGACCTGCGCGGTTGTGGACTTACCGGGCTGAACGCCGCCGTACAGCTTGCGCCATGTGGGCGTTGGCAAGCCGGTGCGCACGGTCGTCTTGTGGCCGGTAGGCAGGTTGCCTTCGACGAAGGTCATGTCTTCCAGCACAGGGTTGACGGCTGCCATCATTTCGACGATGTCGGAGATGTTGCCGCTTGGATCCAAGCGGCGCGACATGTCCAGCAGGGTTGGGTGGGTAGACGCGAGAGTGGTCATTTCGTACCTTTCAGTTCATGTTTGGGAAAAATCGCTTTGCCGGATCGCTCTGGCTACCGTTAGGGGCGGCACCCGTCACAAAACGGTCTTCGCTGATAGCTTGGCCCGCTTTGAAAAACGCCTTGATCAGCGCGGGGTGGTTGCCCAAACCCGTTGCGTTCAACATGTCTTTCAGCTCAGGCGACCCGAAGGTCTCCAGGGCTTTGCGCGACACGGCCATGTTCGCGTCGAACTTATCGCCACCAAAGTCCTTGTCTGCTTTGATCTCACCGATCCAGCCCTCAACCGTGCGGGCGTGCGCTTCGGCCTGACGCTGGGCCATCTTGGCACCAATGTCGGCGACCTTTTGCGCCTGCTCCTGATTGAGCTTGAGGTCTTTGGCGATGGCCGTGAACTCGTCGGCGGCAGCTTTGTCGAGGGTCACACCCTCGGGCATCTGGAACTCGTAAGACTCGGGCACCTGAGGCTCGTCGGCCTTGGTCTCCGTTGTCTGTGCGGTCTCAGTGGCGGGCGCGGTTGCGCTGTCCACCGCTGTCGTCGGCGTTGCTTCGGTTGCGCTATCAGTCGGCGCGTTCCCAGCGTCAGTGGAAGGTGTGCTGGTCACCGCTGTCGTGTCAGTCATCTTTGCCTTGATATTCTTTCAAGAGCTTGAAATAACCCTCGGGCGCAGCTTCGAGCACTTCCGCCTGGATGAACAAGCCCATGTCGCGGCGCCCTTCGTTGAACGCCATAACGCTACCGCTATGGCTGAACGAGGTGCGACTGACACCAGCCTGATCCAGCAGACGCGCAACGATGCGACGACCCTGGGGGTGTGCCATCAACCATTTGAGATCGTTGACCTCTCGCTCGCGTCGTGCGCGTGCCCCCACCTCTTCGGTTTCGGCGTCACGCTCTTGGCCGCGTAGGTCAGTGGGATCTCGTTGGGTTGACATGCGCCTGCATTGTGGGACGCATGCCCGGTATCACGGACACGGGCAGGTGTAGGTCGAACTTGCGCAGCAAAGCAAGTGCCCGGCGTGACTCGTCCCTGATCGCTTCGACGAGCGAGTCAGGGACGGGGTTGGGTGCCTGATCAAGAAGCACCTCGGGGAGGGGGTACTTCTTGGGGCGGGGCATGGTTACTGGGCGACTAGCGCACCGATTTCAAGCACGCCCGATGCAGCAGGAACCGGCATCGGCTGGATGTGATCCACAAACCGCTCCTGCTGCTCAGGGGTTTTGGTTGGCATTGGCCGAAACACCTCCATCTGCTCAAAGCGGAGGTATTTCTTGCGCATGGGTTAGATCGCAGTCAGCACTCGCGCGATAAGATCCGCTTCCTCAGCGTAAAGCGCTTCAGTAGGGTGCAAGCTATCAAAGTAGTACCCAACGCGTTGCTCTGTTTGCGGCCCAAAGTAGGCGTCAAGATCGAGAAACGGACAATCAAAATTGACCGCCAAGGTGTCGCGCAAATTTGCGATGAACGTTGACGCTTTACCGTTGGAGTAACTAGCTGTGTTGAACGGATCCGCACTCAGCAGAAGCACATCGGACCCAGCAGACTTAATTCGACCGATCAATGTCTCCATGCCTGACTGATATGTAGCGAGTGATGTCGCACCATTCACATCATTTGTCATCAACTTAACAATGGTCAGCGATTGACCATCTATCCCGATGACATTCCCAGGGGACCAGGCATTGGAGGTGCCATTGAAGTCCGCAACCAATCCGCCCCAATGGGCCGCCGTCATGATGTCAACTGATCCGCGTGTTGATGAATAGCATTTGATCGACCGGATGTAGAACTGCGCATTCGCCGTGTTTGTGATGTTTACGGTATGAGTTCCCTCAGCGCAAGTGAAGCTGGCGGTCAACACTCCAGTCGCGCCATTGCCAACAATGGTGCCAAGTGATGCCCCACCATCAACGTCAATGTTGACGGTTGCTAACCCCGCGTTCCGAACGTAGGTAATGACTATCGTGTCGAACGATTGGGTTGGCGTCCAGCTTGCCTTTTCACCTGTTGCATTAAGTCTCAGCATCAACACACCAAGGGTTTGCTGACTCCAACCCGCCGTACCGGTGTAGGCTAACTGGGTACTGTATGAAGTGCCTGCCGTCCCATCGTATGTAATCGATGCGGCGCTAGTTACGTTGTTGTTTCCGCAGAAGTGACCGCCACGCGCCGGAACCCCCAACTTCTTCAGCGCTTGCGCAAGCTTCGTTTCGACATTGCGCGCCTTAGCTCCAATCAGGGCCGTTGTCCCTCCTGTGCCAGCACCCGCACCAGCAAAGGTAGAGTCTCCAAACATTGAAATCACAGGATGCCCGCCAGACCTTGCGCTTTCGCGTGCGGCAATCCACCTAGACATGTTTGACCGCTTAATGTTGTAGGCACACCAAGGCATACGCACAGCCGCCCGGCTCGCATCGTCCAGCCTTGCGACGCCGTCTGCTCCCGTCTCCACCAACAGTAGCCGAGCCTCGCTCCCGTCCGGGTCCACAATGCCGACGATGTCGTTGGTGGCAGAGTCGTACAAGAACGGCGTGCCGGATTTTCTGTAGGCCATTTGCTTACCTCATCAAGTTGTTTGGGCGCCGGATCAGACCGTCGCGGGGTTCACGGTGCCGTAGCCCATCAGGCCATTCATCACGTCGCCAAGGCCCTGCATGTCGATCTCGCTGGCAACCTTGGCGCTGTCCACCACTGCGGGCATAGCAGCGGCTTGCTGCTGGGCTTGCGCTGCTTGCGCCTCGGCTTGCATGCGCTCTTGCACCACGTCGTCGGGCACGATGATCTTGGGGTTGATCCCGTAGGCGTTGCCCAGGTCGTCCACCACTTGCAGCGGGTCGATCTTGTGACGGGCCTCGGGCCACAGCTGGGCCAACTGCATGACCGATGCAACCGTGCGGTCGATGCTCTGCGTTGCAACGGCGCGTTGTGCCTGTGCGAGCACCGAGATGAATTCGACGTTCAGGTCCAACCCTTCCAACTCGGGAGGGGCCGGGGGCAGGATGCCGGCTTGCACGCAGCGCTCGAACGTGATGTCGATCAGCGGCGACAGCAGCTCGTTGTGCAAACGCTCCAGTACGGGCCCGAGCATGAGGAGCTTTTCCTGGTGGCGTTCTGCGACCTCAGTGGCCGTGATACCGCTGCGGGTATCGTTTGCCAGCATCAGGAACAGATCGGCGTAGTACGCGCTGCGGATGCGCTCGCGCACGTCTTGGATGTCACCAAGCAAGTGCTGCAAGTTGAGGTTCACCTCGAACGCACTGCGCACGCCCGTACCTTGGCCCATGCTGTCAACGTAGAACACACCGCCCGGCAAGCGCGAGCGGGCAGCCTCTTTGTACTTGGTGGGCACTTGCAGGGGCGGGTTGACCTGGTAGTCGATGCCCTGCCCTTTGCGCAGCTGCTGGTGCTGCAACTGCTTGACATCACCCAAGCACTCCATGCCGGGGCTGGTGCCGTAGATGTCGTTGCCCGTGACCACCCAGCGGGGGCATAGGGCCGGAAAGCGGTCAAAGCCCGATTCGCCGAGGAACTTGTCGGAGTTGTCCCGGCCTGGTTCCATGTAGATCGAGGCAAAGCGCTTGTTCTTGGCGTCTTGCTTTTGGAAGTCGCGGTCTTTGCGTGGCTCGACCAAGTGGATCACGTCAACCCATTGGTCGTACGCGCCCTTGGCAAATAGGTTTTGCACCGTGGTCGAGCAATTCTCGCGACCAAACTGCTCGACCATCTGGCCGACTGTCATCTGGAACTCACGACACAGCGTGTTGACCTCACCCTTGTGGTTGGTCGCAACCGCGTACTCGCCAACGGTCAGGGGGTGGTTGTGGATGACGTTGTCGAAATCGGGCGTGACGATCGAGGCTGCTGTGCCGAAAAGGCCCAGTTCCTCATAGATCGTGTGCAGTGCGCGGTAGGTGTTGCTCGACGCAAAGATCGAGCGCAGCAGGGTCGCTGTGTCGTGCAGCCAGGCTTTGACCGAGGCGAACTCCATCAGATCCTTGTCGCGGATCTCCAAGCGGAACCATGGGCGGGCTGGGCTGGTGACGCCAGACATCAAGCCAGCAGCGAGCGTGCGCGAGGCAAACACCGCCGTGTTGTCGATGATGTGGTTTGCCCGCTTGTCGCCCTTGTTGCGGTCGGTTGCGACAAAGCGCCCCGAGCGGGGCTGCTGGTACTCGCTGATCTCGCGCCAGTGGGTGATCCACGAGGAGCGCTCAGACCACAGCGCGGCCTTGCGTGCGAGTGCTCGCTGTCGGCGGTTGATCGGCGTGTCGTCCATTACTGACCCAGCAAAGAGGTTTTACCGGTTGCCACGGTGGGCACGCCCGACGGGCTGGTCAGCAGCGAGCCGCCCACGATCCCTGAGCGCGCCTTCTTGGCGCTGTCCTTCAGGTTGGTGATGTCGGGCTGCTTGGCCTCCTGAGGCGCAGGTGGGGGTGCAGGGACGTCTGGGGCAGAACACATGAGGCGGACTCCGTTGAGGATGTCCGCATTGTGTCGGCGCCTTGGAACTACACGGACACGCCTACGCGTAGGGGTTCCATTCGAGGCATGGGTTGTCTGGTTCAGCTATAGCGCGGATGGCTCGCACCTTGGGGTAGTCGATCTGCGCCAGGATCACCGCCGTGGCCCGGTCAGGGCTTCGCCCAACGCGCTCGATGATCTGATCACGCGACTCGACCTTGATGGTCATGCCCGACAGCTCCCAGCGGGGTGCGCATAGCTCCTTGGCAAGCTCAGGGTCGGGCGGCAAGGCGATACCGTTGTCGGCGTTGGGGTCGAGCAACTCGCGGAACTGCCACCACAACTGACTGCGCAGGTTGAAAAACGACAGGCGCCCAGAGCGGTCCATCGCGTTGGCCTTCTCGGCGACGTTGATGCCGTGTACGTCTTGGCCTGCGTTGACCAGGATGTCGTAAGGGCTGGCGCCCACGCCGATCACGTCGAGCATGATGGGTGCGTGGTCGCGTCGCTCGGCGATCACCAGGCCTGCAACGGTGTTGCCGTCAGGTGTCTCCTTGCCGGGGTGGATCTTGAGCTTGTCAAACCACAGGTCCGTCTCGGGCGTCTTGTGCCGTGTTGCCAGCGTGGTGTTGTCGCGCCCGCCTCGGGCCACGTCCACACCCATCGCCAGCATCTCACCGCGTGGTGTGCGCTCCTTCCATCGTGCTTGTGCAATCTCGACCCACTTGGTCGGGATGACTTGCCATGGGTCGTCCTCCATGCCGGCCTCGAAGTCACCAAGCAGCATCTGACTGCGCAGTGGCTCGGGCATGGCCTGCAACTGCGCCATGTAGCCTGTGGAGACCAGAAACGGGTTGTCGGTGATGCGCGAGGGGATGAACGTGCGCGACTCGGGCTTGATGATCTCCTCGGGGCGATAGTCAAGCGGGTCGAAGGCGTAGCAGCGCTCGTCGTGGACGATCACGAACGGGGCACCGTTGTCGTCCAAGATCCAGACGTCTTTGCCCGTCTTGGGGTCAACATAGACGTAGCGCAGCTTACCCGGCTCGGTCGGGTAGAGCGCGTGCTTCTTGTCGAGCCACGGGGCAAAGAAGTCGATGACCCATCGGCCTTCGGCAGTGGTCGGCGGGTTGAACGTCAGCAGCGTGCGCGTGCGCTGACCTGGGCGAGTGGTGCGCACCCAGCCCTTGAGAAAGCGCACTTGCATCTCCAAGAAGTTCGCGGCCTCGTCAACGACCAGCAAGTCCTTGGGGCGCCCTTGGTACTTGGTCTCGTCGCCGAGGTTGGGCACCGAGTTGAACTCGACCTTGAGGTCTCGTCCATCGTCCCAGTACACGGTCGGCTTGCCGTTGATGTTGTCGCGGCTGCCAACGATCTCGGCCAAGCGGTCGATGATGCCCACCAACTGCGGGCCCTCGCGGCGAAACATCTGCGCACGGTGGTGCTGGTTGAGTGCCATGCCGATCGCCAAGTCGGTCTTGCCCCCACCCGCTGCCCCACCAAAGCCGATCACGTCGGCAGTGGACTCGTAGGCCATCGTTTGAGGGCCGGGCAGCGGGCGCCACGTGTACTCGGCGATATCCGCCTCGATCAACTCGGCAAGCTCGTCGCGCTCTGTTGGGGTCAGGTAGCGCTCAAGCTCCTGGGCTTCGCGTGGTGTCAAGCCAAGTCCCCAAACTCATCGAGCAGTTTGCGCTCCTCGGCAGCCAACTCCTTGCGGCGCTGTGCCAGGGCAAAGAGCTGCGCGGCGCGTGCGCTGCGCGCTGTCTCGTCCACCGCCTTGATCGGGCCCCCATCCGCGCCAGTGACCTCGGTGCGGTCCGAGTAGACCTTCTTGCGTCGACCTTTGAGGAAAAGGCTCAGGAGCGCGTCGGAGTGCTTGCGGGTAGTCAGGGGTATGGGCTGACCTTGTTCGTCGAGCACAGGGCGAAATGACTCGACTCCTGCCTCATCGACGATACGTTCGTACACGTAGCACAGCCGTCCCTTGTCAATCACGGGCTCCTCGTAGCCCACAACGGCGCGTCGGAAGGCCTCCTGCTCGGCGCGGTCAATGCCGGCTTCCATGGCTTCCTCGAACGCCGCTGCAAAGTCCTGATCGGCCTGACGACGCTGCCAAGCGACCGTGCGACTCACCCCAGCGGCCCGGCACGCGTGGGCGATGACAGGGACGTTGCGCAAGGCCTCCAGGAAGACCTCGGTCCAGTCGTAGGGTTTTTGATGGATGTAGGACATAGCAACGAGTGTAAATGCTTTATCGCCGTTTGAAGGACACGGCAGCGATCGACTGCCCTCGGCGCTCGCCCGTCAGGATCTTCCAGATACAACCCTTGGTGACGTCCATCTTGTCGGCGATGCACTGCAAGGACAGGCCAGCGGCGCGAAGCTCGAACACCAGGTCCACTTCGGCGTCGGTGAGCTTGGCGCCAGGATGCGACTCGCCGATCAGTCGGCCCGACTCGTTTTTGTAAACGCGCTGCATGTCGATCCCTTTCTGCAAACTTTGCGTAAAAGTTAGCTTCCATACGAACGTGCAAAATTTTGCGTGTTC
>ERZ869929.689-NODE-689-length-16759-cov-4.850874_pt1 | contig 16759 bp, 25 predicted proteins | sample MGYA00579312_ERZ869929 | MGnify/ENA primary metagenome ERZ869929 (study PRJEB32216, sample SAMN09231818) | wastewater metagenome | place: USA: Maryland | collected 2016-08-09 | study: EMG produced TPA metagenomics assembly of the PRJNA472060 data set (Reclaimed... | reverse complement strand
GAACCGCTCTTCCGATCTAATTCCCGTTTCCGTTTGAGGTAAAGCCCGCCGCCTCGTTGCTGTAGGCGAGATTACCAATGACGATATTATTCCCCCCTGTTGTTCCCCCGCCTAATTTATAGCCGTTCCCGTCACCCGTTCCGCCGTTGTCGTGGGATACGTTGTACTCAATCCGATTGCCGCCGCTAGTCCATGTGTCAATCCCATCATCAGCGCAACCATAAACCTCATTGTGATGGATGTACGCGGTCACTACTGCGGGCGATACAAGGTCAATGCAATCCGCGTCACCAGTGGCCTTTGTGTGGCTGTAGACTGTATTCTGCGCCACTTCGATATTCGTTCCACCGGAAAGCCGAATACCGACATAGGCGTTATTGTAGACATCGTTATAGATAATCCGCGCGTTGTTTGATCGAGCGACGGCTATCCCCGATATTGTCCCGCCTAGATTATTGTGGACGCTGTTATAGCTTACCGTCGCCCCGTTGCAGGTATCCAATAATATCGCGCCAGAGTATGACCCGCTCCCGCCTGTCACCTCAAAGCCTGAGATAACCACATTGTCGGCACGGTAGCAAATAATCCGCCCTGCGATGTGGGGGGTTTCCCCATTGTATCCAAGCACGTTGACCGACTTCGAGACGGTGAATGCCGCATACTCCCCGTCCCGAACGTACACGGTATCCCCGGAACCAGCAACGGACAACGCCCGCGCAATCGTTTTGTACGGCGCGGTTATACTGCCGTTATTGGTATCACTCCCGCTGGGTGATACATAATAGGTATTGCTAGATAGCAGGGCATAGGCCGCGATTGCTATTATGGCGGCGGTGGTTATCTTTTTATTCACTGGCTTACCACTTTCCGCGCGGGTCTGTCCATCCCATTACAGAGACTCTGATTGTTGTGGTTGCCGCGCTCGCTCTTGCGCTTATCTGTGCGCTTGTGTTTGTGATCATTTTAACTTGACTAAAGAGCGTCGCAGTCGTATTTGAAGTCAAATTACTTAATGGCGTGGCTGTTGCGGACGGGGCGAGGTCTGTTAAATTAGGATTTGAAAAATACACGCGATTGGTCGCGGCGTTTGAAGAGACAACATTAGCAAGCGCATTTACAACCAAACCAGACGGGACTCCCGACAAGGTGTAATTCTTTTTTGTCGTGCTAAGTGTCGAATCATCCACATCTAAAAACGGGGGAGATTTCCAAATAAAATCATCACCATATTGAAGGAATGGAATAATCGCGCCAGCTGCATCTGTACGGATTGCGCCGATTCTGCGTTTCTTGGTGTAGTTTGTCGGCATGGTCGGGGCAGTTGCTGATGTCGAGAAAAGAATATCAACCACGTGCGTGTCCACGCGGCCAATAACCCACACGTGATACCACGTTGAATTGGCCTTTGAGCCTGTGTCCAAGCCGCCCTGATTTGTACCTACCGCCCATGTCGCGTCGAGTTGTTTTGTCAATGCGGATGTGAGGATTAAGTTATAGTCGCCCGTACCAGCACAGACGCGGCCTACTGCAATATCGATGTCGTTGTTTGCGTCGCTGCCGTTGTTCGAGAGTTTTAATCCTGTGATTGCGTTCTGTCCCATTGGCAGATAACGCTGGATATTGAGGCTTGTCACCTTGCGGTCTAACGGAGAGCCGCCTGGGTCAATGCCTGCGTAAAATAAATCTGTATCTAAAAACGAGGTTGCTTCTGTGAGTTGAGTAATATTTTTTGACATGTGTTTTATCCTGTTGCCCGAAGTGTGGGGTTATTCATTGGTTGGCCTGTGAAGCCGTTTACTAAATCGTAAACTGTGTCTAATGAGGTTAGAGCCGCGTTAAGTTTGGCTGTATAGCTATCATCATCCATGCCGCCGAAGAAAAACTTAAGGCCGTTCATGGGATAGGACGCGAATGGCAAGCGTGTGCCGCTGTTGTGGATGGTACTGATTTCAGTGGGGGTTAGTATGCGGTTGTAATAGGCGACATCCTCAACCTTACCTGTAAAACCAATGCCGGGGATTACAAAGTCTCTATAATTACCAACATTCAAATATTCCCCGTCCTCTAAACTGGGCGTTCCTGATGGGGTAATTGTCTCTGTGTTTGCCACTACGGAACCATTAAGATAAATTGTCGGGTCGTTGCCTGTTGAGGTTTGTTCATAAGTAACAGCAACATTACACCAAGCGCCTTGAGTGATACTACCTGTGTTTTGTTTCCACTGACCCGGTGTTGTTGAGAAATTCCTTTCAAATACCAGCTTGTATGAACCTAAGTACGGGGTTACATAAAATAATTCGCCGTAAATCCCTGTAATGGCATGACTTGCTATTGTCGCACCATCAAGATATATACGGGCGGTGATTGTGCGTTGATTTAAATTACAGACAGACGGTATGTATACAAATCTAACGCCTTGATTTGCACTTGTTTGATCTACTGCAATCTCTGTCACTCCAGCAACTGCACCCGCTAATGTCTCTGCGGTTATATAGTCGCATGTAATCGCCTCGCTGCCCGGCTGGATTGTGAATCTCGTGCCTTGAATGTAGTAAAGGCTGTCACTCTCTGGTTTCGTACTTGCCAGTCTGATTTGGTCGCCAATGTCGAGCGCGAGAAAGCCAGCCAAATGATTGAGAGTATCAAACCCGTTGAATTTCGGGTTACTGAATATCGTGCGAGGCTTGCGGTCACGCATGAGCAGGCGAAATGCAAACGGCTGAATATCATCGGAGCTTTGACCGTATTGTCTCGTAAATTGCAGAGAGTAATCCCCATAATCCCAAACAGAGCGCTCGTCACTGAACAACGTTTCTACTGGTGAGTAGCGATAAATCGGAACGCCGCGAACGTTGAATTTTGTAATATAGCCGGGTGTGCCTGAATTTATAATAATTGCCCTAAATCCAGACTGACCCGGTGTAAATGTCATCTTGATATTCGCGGATAAATCCGTACCGGTGCCATCTGCCTTGCTGTTGAATCTCCAATCTGTAGATACAACGGGTGTAACCACGGAAGAGCCTGAGATTTGAGCGCCGCCCGCTGTGGGGTCTTTATATTGTCCCTGTAAGATGTATGGATTACCATTATTATTCGATGGGACGAAAATCGCACTGCTACCCGTCGCAATATCAAACGGATACAAAACGGCGGTAGAACCACCAATTACCACAGGCACGGCGGATGCAAAAATTTGGTTAACCATTTGGTCGCCGTGATTGATGTCAAGGTTTGTATAGGTTTCCCCAAAGTTTGAATCAAAACTTGCTGCTGTTGGTTCGCCTTCAAGTAGAAAGTTTGTACCATCCAACAAAAGAAAATTCGTACCGTCCAACAGCATAAAATCTTCCGCAACTCCATCGTTGAGATAGAAATTCGTTGTCTTATAGTCCGAGCCGTCACCTGTGCGGGAAAGCGAGTTTTCAATTTTGAGTGTCTGCCCGCCGTCCTTCATGTAGACGTATCCCCATTCGCCCATGACTAAATTTTGCAGTTCACTGTACACCGTTGAACTGGGTGTTATTTGGTCGAATACGGACGGGAGAACAATATTGCCGATTTCAAAATCTATTTCCTCCGGCTGAATTTGCATCTGTGCCAGTAAAGCGGCAACTGCTAGGTCGATGGTGGTATTCGTCATTCCAGCCAATGCGCGAATCGGAGTAATCGCGGCGAGGGAAAGCCAGTCGATACAAACGACATGCGCCTGCTGCGCTCCCCATGTGCCAACGTCCAAGCCGATATGATCGATGTACCCGAAAAACTTTACCTTGTTAAAGCTGCCGAACTTGACGCGTAAGCGGATTTTCTGCCCCTTGTAAAATGACGGGGATGGGTCGTATGCACTCGCTGAATTGTCCAAGTCGAAGCGCATGTCCCCACCAGGTGCAAGGCGGCTGAGTTGGTCTGTTTCGCTAAAACCAGTGTTTACCGTTATTGGACTTTCAATGTCGCCGCCTATATTCGTCCAAGTCGGCAGGCCGTCCACTTCGGTATAAATTTCAACAAAAACATTCTCTGGTAAATATGTCATTAAGCCCTCTGCATTTGTTGACCCAAAACGCGCCCCATTGTTCGGGCGAGTTCGTCATAATCGATGTAGGCCTTCACGGGTTGATTCGTCATAGCGCGAGACGATATAGCGTTATTGACATACGCCCCGCTTGGAAGATTTACTAATTCGGGGCCGTTTTCCCCAACCATTGTCATACCGCTTGCGTAACCACCCGACGCGCGTCCGGGATGTGCTACGTTTGCTGGCAATGAGCCAGTAGTAGATGACACGGATGTACCAATAGCCAAGCTGCCAAGCGCGTCGATGAGTGTTTGCAATATCCCCAATGCGCCCGTAACTGCCCCACTGATTGCGGCAATAATACTAGCCTTGATATTTGAAAAGATATTCGCTACATCGTTTTTAATATTATTGAGCGTGTTTAGAAAAGCCTGCTTCATAATCGCGAGCGCAGAAGATACAATCTGCTTCATCTGACTCATGTTCGCTGTCCAAGTCGCTTTGACATTCGCCCAAGAGCCTTGACCCGTAAGCCCCGCCATGAAATTAAGAAACGCAGTACCAGCGGCTTTGAATAACCCGCCCCAGTTAACGTTTGCTACGATTGTTTTTAGTCCGTCGAATACACCCTTGAATCCATTACCAACGTTTTGACCAAGAGTAGCCCAATCAATACCGTTAATTCCGTCAATCAAATCCGTGCTAACTTGCGCCCAATCGATACTCTTAGCCCAATTGGAAAAGTTAGTTCCAAGCGTCGAGAAGTCAAGCGTCAACTTATCCAGTGCATCAGTTAGACTTAACCCCCTAAAGCTGTTGACCCATGTTAGCAGTCCTTCAAATACGGGCATAACTTTTTCGGTGAATGAAATAGCCATACCAAGCCCCGCGAGTTTTATTTCTTCAAGGCTTCGCGTGAATTGTTCGTATCTTGCTGGGTCAATGACAAGCCCCAAGTCTTTGACCTTTTGCGTCACCGCATCGATGCCGCCCTCTTGTGCTAGGGTATCGAAAAAGTCTATCATTTCCGCACCACCGCGCCCGAATACTTCGGTGAGGAAGTTGACCTTTTCTTGTTGGGTGGAAAATGTACTGTATTTCTTCGAGACTTCCGCTATAAGCTGCTGCTGTGTTTTTAGATTGCCATTGGAGTCTTTTACGTCAATACCCCATTTTTTCATTGCATTGCCAACAGTATCAAGCGTTCCATCAGCCTTGACAAGCCCCTTTGACATGATGACCAATGATTTATTAAATGTTTCTGTATCAGTCCCGCTTTTGCGCAACGTAAAATTAAGCGCGGCGGCTTCCTCGTTTGTTCCCCCGATGACATCCTGAATCGAGTCAAGTTCATCCGCCCATGTGAAGGTAGCTTTTACCGCAACCGCCATAGCACCGACAAGCGCGGTCACGCCAGCAATGGCAATACCAATGCCTGTGCTAAATGCTTGACTTCCAACTTCAAGGGGTAATACTAATTTTTCAAGTTGCATTATTTACTCATTGATTTTAGTTTTGAGGCAAACGCAGCAAACTCTGCCTGCTGCTGTTCCAGCGTCTTGTGGCTTGTAACTTCCTCGCGCTCGCCCAAGTAGTTGGGAATGAACTTATTTTCTTTTATCGGCTGCTTTAGCTGTCTACCTTCGATAAATGTCAGGTTGCTTGCCAGCATTGCAAAGCGCTGATCGTCACGGTCAAAAGTAAACGGGAAGTAACTGAAATGTTCAAGCCAGAATACAAATTCATCTGCCGATAATGCTAGGATTTCCGCGCGCGTTTTCTTGAGTTCTTTGGCGAGGTTTGCAACGAAGATGTCTTCACTTCGTTTGGGAGGGTATTTTTTGCCTCGCCCGCAAAGCCGCCTGCGCCAATCGTAAGGCGGGATAGTTTCAACGCCTTGTTGCCCAAGTAGGTCAAGACGTTGATGTTATTGCGCGTCAACCCTTTGGCTTCCTCTGGGGTGAAAAGCAAATTACCATCTTCATCACAAGCGGAGAGAGAAATGATAAAAGCCATAATCTCCACATCCTGCTCAACGGTAGTTTCTGTCACGCCCTCGGACTTCATCCCGTCAATGTATTTCTTAAATTCGATTGCTTCCACCGCCGACATTTGACGCATCCAGATTGACGCGTCAAGGTCGGGGACTTCCACTAATTCACGTCTAAGATTGTCGGCTGATAATAAATCGGCCTTGCCAAGTATCTTTGTCATTACGTTCGCTTTCTGTTATGAGGCTGCCCATGTTCCGGTTGCAGCCAACACAACGGTTAATTTGTTCACATCGGGAGACTGTGCGTCTGCATCCTCTTGTTTGACGCTGAGGATGTAAGAGCTGCCCGTCAAGGTTGCCAGATTGTTTTCGATGACTGAAGTTGCAACGGTCTTGTTCACCATCGCGGTCTGGAATGTGGCGAAGTTTCCCGCCTCCTCCAAAACTGACATGGTGATATTGCCAACGCGAATCAATCCACTAGGGACGCTTTCAGCATACCCACCGCTGGAATGATTGGTCGCGTCGAGTTCATCTGTGGTAAGTTCCGGGAACCCCATCACAATACACTTGTAGCTTGCGGCGTTGAAAGTCCACGTAGAACCATAATTTGATGTGCCTGCCATTTGTTTCTCCTAGGCGCTTTTTATGCGCCTGCGTATTTCTCTATTAATATCGCGCGCGCTCATTTTGGGAGCGTTTGCTTTTACATCTTCAATGGCTGGGCGCATAAATGGATGTGCCGGCCTGAATCTTGTGCCGAACTCCTCAAATGCCGCATAAGGGGCGGTGCTTACCACCTGCGCGCTTGATTCGTCTATTGTCTCGGCAACCGTATGATCGCGCATGTAACCTGTAATCCAGTGAGCATATCCACGCGCCTGCTTTGCCGCATATTGAGCAAGAGGCAACGGGAGGATATGACCAACGTCTTTTATTAGTACAAGTTGCGCAATGCACCTACCGTTGAGACCACCCGCGCCAAAAGTCTTAGCCATTTATCCAGGGTATCCAGTTGGTAAACGTAAAACCGCCCATTTCACAGCGGCGTTTTCCACGTCAACAGTGATAAGGCCAGTTACAGAATCCTTCCAGCCTGTGGAGTTTGTCAAGCCAACGCCAAAGGCTGCATATTCGCCAGCCGCAAGACTATATGCGGTGATGTCTTCAGAGCGTCCTTTTTCATCATCTTCCGAGACAATCGTTAATGTGTACGGACTGGTCGGGTGGCTGTTGTAGGGGAGAATAATGTCTCTGCCATTGCAGGCGATGGTGTCTGTGCCTGTGGAACCAGCCGCGAAAGTAAAATCTGCACCATTTGCGGCGATTGCCTCAAACGGGCCTTTGATAGTTTGGGGTGTCAATGCTGCCATAATTTATATTCTCCTATCTGCCATACAGCAGTTTCTAACTATTTTCCCAAAGGTAGACTTCAAGGATTTTCCTGAATAGTCCACTGTCTGGGTCTGGTAAATCGAATTTATTTTCAACCGCTGAAAACTCAAAGTCGGTCACATTCAGGTGAAATAAACCTTTGACGGTATCGGCTAATTGCCGCGCTTCGTCGTAGGAGTATTGCCAGCATGTCAGTTGAAAGCGGGAGCGGATTGCTTCATCCCCTGCATGTGATCTAATATTAAGATTTGACGGGATTTCCTGATACACCACGAACGGCGCGGATTCATCGTGCGGAGCAACAAGCGGGAACCATTTAATATTGTTACTTGTCAGGATGTTTCTAATGGTTAATTCCGCGCTCATTTCGCTCCAATGCGGTAGTGCTGCAAGTTCACGCTTCCATAATCAAATGTATCAACCGCCGTAATTACCAGCACATCGTCATAAGCAGATTTCAGCGCTGAAAGCGTAAAGGGCGGCGATGACGATAAAGCAAACGAGACAAGCCCTTTAACTATCACATCCCCGACCTGCAATGTCCATTTGCCTGTTTTGCTTGATAACGCCTGCCACACTCGCGGATTTAAATAATCGTCACCACGCGCAAGAGGGATAAACACCGTCGCTAAATCATCGCTGTCAAACTGGCTGCGGGCGTGACGCTGTTCCCATGCGACATCAGAGATTTGAGTCTGTTGCCATGTGTCTACATTGGCGACGCGGTATTTATTCCAGATTGTTATGTTGCTATTCGTCCGCATCCAACTCACCTGAGTACTCGCCAGCAGCAAAGCCGGGGAACATGAGGCCAGTACTGCCAAGATAAAGGGCGGCGGTCTGCATGTATGTTTCTCCAGCCGTGTTCATTTTGCTTGACGTATCCGCGTAACTGACAGAGTTTTGACCGATTGATTCGGAACGTATAGCATCCGTGCCGCCGTTCGCTTCCGTGTTTTGTATCTCTTCGGCTACCGCGCAAGTTGCGTTTTTGATAAGGGCAATTGTCGCGGTGTCAGTTCCAGCAGTCACGATTGCGGCTGTGCGCTGAAAGGTCAGGCGGTCAATCCATGCGGAGGCACGGAGAGCGAGGCGGGCATAATCACCCGAGGCAATGGCAGAGCCTAAGTAGGTTGTTGTGTAATATGTGTAATCTGCGTAGGTTGCCATTGCCTGAAACCTTTTACTTAGGTAGCTTGTATGCGCGGATGGTTGCGGTTTGCGTCTTGGTTGCTGCGGGGGTAACAGTTACTTCAACAGTTCCGTCGCTCTGCATGTGTTGAGCGGAGTCAAGAACGATATAACGAACCGCCGACTGTGCAACAGTGAAAGAAACTGCCCCTAAAGACTGACTAGCGGCGGGGGGGTAATCGCCAGCTGCAATCGAGACCGTCATTGTGTCTGCTGCGCCTGCGGTGTTGGTTACTTCCAAAAGAATCCGATGCAGATCAGCATCAGGAGTTAAGTCAATCGTTACCGCATCTGTGCCAGTATCCAGAACATCACCAGTAGGGCGGGTTAAGACTGTTTCAGCAGTAAGGGCATTAAGAGTAATAGAGGTTGCGTTTGCCATTGTATTTTTTCCTTATAAGGGCTGATATTTCTATCAGCCCTCTTTTTTATCAATTAGCTTGCAGCGGTCTTGGCGTACAAGAGGGCAAGAGCGGTAGGACGAACAACTTTGTAACCGCAGAGTAAAAGCCCCTTCACGGCATCACCAAAGCGAAGTTGTGGGCGATATGCTTCTACTTCACTAACCTGTTCGGCGTAGCTCCAAGCCATAGGATGACCCGCAATAATGCGGTGCGAATCAGTGGAGGCTGTACCGGACTTAGTGACGTTGTTGGACTTGTAAACGTTGAAACCAGCAGCCTTGCCAATGAAGCCATTGGCACGGATTTGATTACCTGTTTCAGTGGAGTTGATAAAGCGGTTGTCCTTTAACATCACGCCATGCGCCCATGCTGGAACAACCACAAAGCGGTTGCCGTCATCAGGGACATTGCTTTCGTCAAGGTCTACGGCCATATTAACTAAAAGGTCATACATGGCGGAACCAGCGGTCAAGGAACCGCCCACAACAGGAGCGCCGTTTGTTCCCTGAGTATTGGCGGCGGGAACTTGTGTGTACAGGCCGGCAATCAGTAAATCAATAGCATCAGCCAAGCCCCAAGCGGCGTCACGCATTGCAGCATCCATAACTTTAGGTTTTGTTTGAGCGGCGTCAATATCATCAACTTGGAAGTTGAAATAACGGGCGGTATCAATAGTGAGGGTTGTCTGCGCGTCGGTCAGTGTTTCAGCGGCAGAAATATCGGTGTTTTTTGTGTACGTTCCGATGGTCACGCGCCCAATGCTGTTGATCTTCACGGTATCACCAAGAGCGGAGATTTCGCCCTCGTAATCGCGATTCATGAGATTGGTGTAAACGTGGGTTGTGTTTAGAGTCTCAAGAATGCGAGCACTCCAAACGGAGGGGATAAAGTTTGAAAGGGACATTGGTTATTTTCCTTTTGATAAAGTCTCTTGTACGGCAGTCCAATTAGCATTGATTTCTTTTGTTGACATCTGCTTAATTTGGTCTACCGTAAAAATTGCGCCAGATTGTGGGGGTTGCCCGCCCGCTGTAATCTGGGGGGTTGGTTTTTGGTCTAGGAAATAAGCACCGTGACTTTCTTTGAGAGGGTCAAGCTGTTCTTTCAAGCCGACAAAGGTTTCATCTTTATCATTAAACTTGATACCTTCGGCTTTCAAATGCGCCTTGACTGCGACCAAGTCGGCAACCTTGAAAGTCTCTTTCAGTTCGCGCTCTAAGGCATGTTCTTGTTTGACTTTCAAGAGAGCGGTGGCGGATTCTGCCTGCGCCTGCTCGTACTTGGTTTTGTATTCATCAGCGGCGGCTTTGATACCGTCAACGTCAAGTTTTTTGAAGCCTTCAATAGCCGTATTAGCTTCGGCCAATTGCGCCTTTAGTGCATCCGCTTCTGTTTTAGCAGTGTCTAACGCGGCCTTTTGTTTTTCAATGTCCGCGCCGTTCAACGCCATGACCTTGTCAATTGCGGCATCTTCCAAGCCTAGCTCTTTCAGTTGTTCACGTTTCATTTTCTTATTTCCTTTTCACTACGTTTTTTTACGAGGTCTCGGCCTCTGTGTTTATCCCGTTACGCTGGATAGGGCGAAATTAACAAAAAAAGCCGCGCAAGCAAATCTCATTTCGAGATTCACAAGCGCGGCTAATTGCTACGTCTGTTTACGGCTTCGCTGCCAGTTGGTGGCTAGGCTCTATTTGATTAGGGGTAGTTTACCATAAAACTTTAATTCTGTGGTAAAGCAATCGAGATACTATCGCTCTCGCCAATTGTAATCGCTTTTGACTCATCCCCCAAATATACCTCAATCGCTTTGGATGCCATAATCAGGGCGGCTCGAAGTGTAACAAGGAGTTTGCGGAGTTTCGGGTCAATCATTATCTTTCCTCTCCCGTTTCAGAGTTTCTAAATTTGAACTCGCAACGGCAACGGGTTGAACATTCTTGGCTACCTATTGCCTTTAACGTACCTATCGGTTGCCAGTCTAGCATAGCCTGTTCAATACACCCATCACACGCATTGATTGTATCTTCAAGCTCTCGCATCTCTTCATCAAATCCGCTTTCTATCGCATCACGCCGCCCCATCTCTGCAAACGTACCATTCGCGGCATCGGCGTATAAGTCAGCACGCACCAGCGCCCGCCCGTCAAGGGGCTGTTTCCCGCTTGCGATTTCGGCGGCGAAGTTGCGAAGGTAATCATACTGCGCGCGGATAAGTTGACCCGTCGCCCCCCAATCGCTTTGGGTCATAGCAGCCCAACCGCCTTGTGATAATGCGGCGCTCGTGGTGTGGGTAATCTTTATCTGCTGCATCATGCCAGTCTGCCAATCCGCCAATGATATACCACCGTCGATTAGCTGTTGTGTGAGGGCGTTCATTTGCAGGGCGGAGGCGTCCATCACACTCTCAAGCCCTTCACGAACAGCGGCATTAGACACGAATTGACCCGTCTCTAAATCGTAGTACCGTGTACCATTCCAACCATAGCCAGTAAGCAGCGGGAACATTTATTCTGGCGTATCCAACGCATCCAACAGGTCGGCTATTTCAGGCTTCACCGACTTGCGCCACAGTTCCTCGGCCTCTTTTTGCGCCTTCTTGATTTCGTCGGCTGTTGTCATTGCGTCTAGTTCGGCATCGGTCAATTCGAGCGGCTTGCCTAGGGGGACTTTATTTGGCATTGTCTAATACCCTTCTATTTTTCAACCAATTTAGAAAATCGTCCACTTGATCCCGCGCCTGACTGCGATAAGACCCGTAGACCTCCCCGCCGTCATCGTCTGGCTTTTCAGATACATATTCATCAAAGAGTTTTTCTAGTTCAGAAAAATCGAGATTTACAATAACTGTAAGTTCTTTTTGCGGCATCTAAACTCCTCTCATATGCTTGTATATCTCTTGCACGTTATCAGGCGCGTCGTCTCTTAGCGAAATAACCACAATACCATTTTTCTGCTCTGTCGCAACGTCGTCACCTTCGATATAAAAATTTCCATCACCATTCCGTTTAAGCATCGTTACAACGCCGCAAATCTCGTCTGCAATCTGGCAATCCTTTGTAACATCTTGCCCATCGAGGGTAATAATGCAGCATCCAAAAAGAGGAGTATTTCTGGCGTCAGAGATAATTTTATTGGGCATTATTATCTAACCTTTTTTCGAGAATTTCTATCTTCTCGTACAATTCCCGAATCATATCCAACGCACCAATTAAGATAACGGAGGTTGCGTCTGTTATCATCCCTTGCGTGACATCAAATCCGCGCCGCTCTGCCTCGCTTGCGTATTTTCTGTATGGTGCATCTGGGAGTTCGCTTATTTTTCTAGGAGCCATTATTACATCCTTTCAAAATTCAAATCATACGTTACGCTTTCAACCGGGTGATCCGCACATCCGTGTTTGGATTTCGGGATTCGTTCGTATTCCCTATAACCGTCTTTTGGCATTATCTCTCTAACATCCCACGCCGTATGAGTGGCAGGATTTCCGCATGTATCACATTTTGGTAGTTCGAGTTGTTCGATCATTACTGCCTCACCTTTCTGTGCGATAAGATTGGCAAGTTCCACCAAATCACCAGAGCTAAAGGATTGAGCGTCTTTCACACCCATGCGCTCCAACATGTCACGCGCTTTCTGTTCGGCTGTTTGTACTTTCATTATTCACGACATTTCTCAACGGCATCATAAGCCTTGCGCCATTCGTCATACTCCAATCCAGCGCGAATAGAATCGGAGGGGTCACGTTCTGTGCCTTGTATGTACACAGGTTCCGTGTCCTGCATCTCACGTACTGAAATCCAGTTCCACACAACCCATTCATCCCGCGTAATTTCGTAGAGTTTCTTTCTGCCGTCAGTCATTGTTATTCCTTTCTACTGTCTCACTTGTGCGACTCTATCCATCACCCTGTCGGCGCGTTCTGTGCGTGCCATTAGGATTTTTGCCTTTGCGGTAGCTTCGTCTTCGCCTAGTGTTCGCATTCGATATTCAACTAGCGACATCGCACCCTTATCTACCATTACGCCGTGTTCGATGAATTGTGCGCCCTTGTCAGTGATAACGGAATCATCGAACTCGTAAGTAGCCGTATAAGTGCCACGCGGGGCGAGATTGTACAATGTGGCGTACACATCCATTGCATAAAGCAATTGATCTAACGCCGTCTCTACTGCCTTCTGTGTGTCTGTCACTGTGGCATAAGTCCGCTGTTGGCTTGATTTTACTTCCGTCGCTGTAAGTGCGATTGCCTGCGGGTCGCTGAGTACGCCATACGCCAAGCCGCATGCAAACTCAATCTTCTTTAGTACCGCGTCAAGCCCGCTCTTGATACTGGCCTCGCGGAAAGCGGGCGACCATTCCTTGAACATGTCATCTGTCTTTCCAATCTGCCCCGACATCTTCAAGGTACGATATAGGCGGCGGTCTGGCAGTTTTGGCTTGTTGTCCGTGCCCTGTTCAAAGGCTAATTCGTCAACGTATAAAGCGCGTTTGCCAGATTCAAACTCCCAAACAAGGGATGAATAAATTTCATCAGCCTGCTTGATTAGCTCAACGCCGCCATTCGCATCCTGTGCGCGAGAGAAACACGACACGCCCAGCGGGGATGTGGTGTCAACGTTATTGGCGGACGGGTAGCGATAATATCCATACAGCGGGGCGGTGATTGGAGAGACAGTATTGTCAACCTCTATTTCAGCCCAATCCGCAATCTCGGGTGAAAGATATTCTACATTTTTTCCGTGATATTGGCTATATTTACTAACTGTTGACATCTGATTACCCAGCGCGTTTTCGGTGCTGGATTTATACGCCATGTTTTTGATCGTGCAAGCATTGCCGGCAAACTGGTGAGACTCAAGCCTTGTATAGTAGTGCGTCCCTTGCTTGCGGACATCGGCAAAGATTACAGCGGTCATGTTGCCGCTTGCGTCAAAGCTCACGGGGTAAAACATGTCGGCCTGAATACAATCCACCGCGATAATTCCATCACGCGCAAAAGGCTTAAATACCAGCCCGCCTTTGGCGTTCCCAAATTCGATGTACTGTCTCAATTTTGATACAATCCGCTCCATTTGGGTATTCAGGAAGTCTGCACGCGGGGAGCCTGAAACAACGACGCTCATTTCAATCGTGGCCATGCGTGCGATTTCGCTGGATATGGAGGCGGGCAAACCTAGAGCCTTGACATCCTTGTTCAGCCAGGGGGATTCGTTTTTGTACATTGCCGCCCATAACTGCAATGCGCTCGCCATTGGCTGGCTGATAATTACATCCACACCCAGCGCCTGTTTTACGTTTTGATTTGTAAACATTTTACTCACCATGCTCCTAATCCACTCAAATAATTTGCTAAACATTATTGACCTCGTTTGCGCCATATCAAATTTGTGCGGTAGCGTGTTTCATCTATAAAGTGATTATTCTTGTCAGGAAATTCCGAAATATAGTTCCCGTCTTTATCCTGCTCCAATTCGTAATTGATAAACTCCTCCAAATGGTACGGACAGCGAACAGGGTCAATCACAATCTCGCGCAATGACTGTAACCACTTCATGGAATAGGCCACGCTATCAGGCCCCTTCTCGGCGCCGCGTATGTTTGCGCCATACGCCCTAAAATCGGCAACGCTCTTAGGCTCTGAACTGTCAGCTATGAGTAGTTCACTGTTTATAATCCTGCCCGCTTCTTTCAGTTCATCATATACCGCTTGATTGCTTTTCTTTTGTGCGCGGTATTCGTCGAAGATATATAGCTTGTGGTTTTTCGCGTCATAATGACTGCGACCCCACGCGAGAGGGTCGGGGTAATATCCCCAGTCCAGCCCCTGCCCGATATGGTCAAACTCTGCAATCTCTTCATCTGTGATACGACGCGAGACCACATTCTCGAACGCCATACCACCGAGTCCGTTTACAACACCTAGATACTCATGCTCATACGCGGGTAGGTTGACTTCCTTCAAAAACTCGGCACGGTCTATAAACGCCTTACCTAGCCAGTCGGTGGGAACGGTCAGGTAATTCGATGAGTGACGGTATACCCTATCACTTAGCATCTTAACGTATTTATTTGCCCAGTTGTTAGACGTTCGGGGCGGGTTGAACGACTTGAATATAAACGCTTCATCACCGCCGCGAATTGCAGACTGTTCAATATTGCGCACAACTTCAGGGCCGCGAAAACTGTCCAATTCCTCAAACCATAAAATAGCTATATAGCCGAACGCGGGCTTGATGGACTTTATTTTGCCGGCATCATCAGCACCCCTGAAATATATTTTCTGCCCTGTGGGGATATATTCAATCTCCATTGGCGACGTGAGGCAACGGAAGGACTCTGATAGTCCTAACTGGTTGATAGCCCAAACGAATTGAGCGTAGACACTATCGCGCAACGTATCTTTTACCTGCCTTGTCGCTAGTGCGTGCCAAGTCGGATGGTTGACTAATAGCTCTATAATTTCGATGCTGATAAAACTGGACTTCGTGCTACCGCGCCCGCCATCCTCCACAAACTCGTTGTACTGCCCTGAGTGTATAGCGCGGTGGGAGGCGAAGAAGTCGGGGGCGATCAAGTCGGCGGGTACTGCTACCAACTGCGGGGAGGGTATCTTCTCTGTCGTTGTGTCAGTGTGCTCTGTGAGTATCTTCGGGTCAAGCACCTGCAAAGCCAGCTTATTATGTGCGGGGTTTCTACTGGTAAACAACTGCCTCAAAAGCGCATCCAAGCGCGTCATTTCCGTTTCGTCCTTGCCTATCAGTTCAGCGGCTATCTGGCGCATGTGCTTACGCATCAAGACGGCATCTTTCGGCACGCCTTTGATATTTCTGCGCGGGTCAAAGCCTTTGGTGAATTGCTTGCCTCGCGGCTTGTTTTGCAGTGAATCCGCAGTATTTTCGGGTTGGTCAGTCATAATTTATCCACGTTATAAGGTAAGGCGGATGTATCAGATTATTTCTTGGATACTTTAGAGATTATCCAAGACCAAATGAAGCCACCCGCCACTTTCGCGGCAAATTGCCCCAAAACGATTAAGGGGAGGAATCCACCAAAGGCGATAGTTGGAAACACTAAACTGTCAGCCAAGGCAGAAAATACATTGCTCCCGTTTACCTTCACCATCCATTCCTTGTTGTAAAGATATTGATATACAACCGCGTCAACCACCCCAGCGACCAAAAAAGCCGCCAAAGATGCAATAGCGATCTGTCCCGCGTCTTTATTGAGTAGGTATGAAATCCCGCTTCCTACTGAGATAAGCAGTAACATCTTCCAAAACAAGCCCTTACCATGCCAAGCATCATGTAATTTGTCGCGGGCTGTGAGGTCAAGCCCGATAAACAAAAAGGCGTTTACTATTGTTGAAGTTGGCCCAAAGTAAGCCACTGAGAGATTAGCGAGTACTGCCGCCAAGAGGTACATTCCGATATATAACATTTTTTATTACTCCTTATTTTTATACGGTTGGTCTAGGGGAAACAACCGCCTTACCTTAAATATGTTGTTGGGTCTTTCACGCCAGCCAATAAAAAGGCTTCTTTTCTTTCTACACAAGTCCCACAAGTGCCGCAATGAATATCCAATCCCTTGTAGCAAGACCACGTTTCCATAAATGGAGTTCCTGCGGCTTGACCTTTGAGTACTATGTCACTTTTTGAGGATTCTATAAATGGCGTTAGCAGTCTCACGTTTCCGAAGCCGTCTATTGCTTTGTTCTGCATTTCCTCGAAAGACTTTGTAAATTCTTCTCTACAATCT
>ERZ869929.688-NODE-688-length-16792-cov-253.159646_pt1 | contig 16792 bp, 24 predicted proteins | sample MGYA00579312_ERZ869929 | MGnify/ENA primary metagenome ERZ869929 (study PRJEB32216, sample SAMN09231818) | wastewater metagenome | place: USA: Maryland | collected 2016-08-09 | study: EMG produced TPA metagenomics assembly of the PRJNA472060 data set (Reclaimed... | reverse complement strand
TTGAGCAAACCGAGAATGAAACTCGCGGCCGCCACAATCGCCGTCACCATCACAAACGGCGAAACCGCTTTCGGCTTAGCCTCTTTCAACGACCGAATATCGGCCTTGATTTCCGCAATGTCAGACCGCAATGCCTCAATGTGATTGTCTTGCGCATCCTCACGGCGACTTTGCGAATCCATTGCATCCCTCAGGTGTTCAAGCGTGACAGTAATCCGGGCAAACTGGTCAACAATGAAATGCGAGTCAACCCGAATCGTTTTGTTCGATGGTTGTGCGTCTGTCACCACTCACCACGATTCAGTTGTCTTTGAATTGCCGAAATGTCCAGTCGGTCCCATTCGCCATCCATCCGCATGCCAACTTTGTTTTCGACCGCCATTTTGGTCACCGGTCCCAAAACACCATCGGCACGCACCCGGACAGACTTTTGAATCGCCTTCACGGTACGCGGTCCCATGCGACCGTCAACCATGCCCGGATCGTAGCCGTTAGCCTTCAAAACGTCTTGCCATTTTTGAATCGTCGCACGGTCCAAACGGCCATTCACTTGAATCTCGGCCGCACCTGGTCCAGCACCATTCGTCAAATACGGCTCAGGGTCCACCTGGTTTCCCCAAGCGCGTGAACCCTTCCTTATCTCGAAATGGAGATGGTCACCCGTGCTGACACCGGTCGAACCCGATTCGTAGATGAACTCACCGGCCGAAACACGTTGTCCACGATTCAATTTTGTAGCCGTCCGGCCATGATAGTAGACAGACCAAATCCCCGAACCGTGCCCAATGATCACAACATGTCCACCACCATTCGGCGAATAGCCGATATGTTCGACAATGCCGTCACCGGCAGAAGTCACCGGGAAACGACCCGCAACATCCACACCCCTATGTAGGGTGCGCTTTTTGGTTATTGGATGAATCCTGTAGCCAAAAGGACTGGTTATTTTTCTGTTATCGGGCCACGGGTTGACTAGTTTCATTGCGCGACACCCTATCCGGCACTCGGCAATACAACCCAAGAAACAGTTTGTTCATCCCATCGATACGTTTGACCATCATCCGGCTTTGCAATCGGCGGAACCCAAACACACGTTTCCTCATCCAAAATCCAACTAGCAAAACGTTTCGGTGGAATAAATGCGTCACGCGCGTCATCATAGGTGTAGCCAATGCCACCATAGTTTTTGCGAAACGCCTTCGTAGAATCTGTCGTTTGCACATGCGTTTCCGGGTCAGTGTGAACACCGGCGAAAGTATTGAATGAAGTTTCAATCCACCTACCACCATAGGTGTCGGTTAGCCATTGTTGATGAAATGCTTTGTCATTGTCATCTGTAATGAAAATCTGTGTCACAACATTGTCGTCATTTATTTTGGACCAGTGCGCCATTAGATTTGAACCCTCACAATCACAACACCATTCGCTCCAGCATTAGCACCACGTTTCCCACCGCTCCCGCTGTTAGCAACCGGATCAGTAGTGCGACCACCCGGACCATATTCAACAGCCGTTCCATGATAGTTCAACGTAATTCCATCATCAACGGTGTTCCCCCACACCGTGCCACCTTGACCGCCGCCGTCATAGTTCCGTGCCGCGTTGATAGCCGCTAACGCTCCGCCCATTCCACCGCCGCCAAAGGCCGCTTCGTCAATTGAAGCCTGGTCACCAGACATGCGGGGACCGCGACCGCCACCAGCATAAACTATGGTGCCAAAACTAGAAGTTCCACCCTGCGAATACTGTCCAGTTGCCGCACCCGCACCAACCGTAACCGCGTAACTCGTCGCGCCAACTTCTTGTGCGCCAAACATGATGTCGGCACCACCACCGCCACCATTCGACCCAAACTCACCATCGAACTCACCACCGCCACCACCGCCAACAACTAGCAAATCGGCATAGCCCGCATCTGAGAAAGTCACAGTTCCGGCACCGGTGTACCGATACCACTGCCATGTCACATCGCCGACAACTTGAGTTCCCGTGGTATATGACCCGGTTGCCGTGCCTACGGTTGCCCAGTTCAAACCGCCAACATATTCTGCCCAATAAGTGCCGGTGTAGTATTCCAATTTCGATGTCCCGGTCAACCAAGAAAATTGACCAGCAACGGGAGACGTTATCGCCGAACCGCGCGCGGCACTACCGGCAAAAACTAAGACACCCTGGAGTAGGTAGTCATTTATGTCATTCTCATCGAGCGTCTCACCTGCAACAAATGTGCGAAATCCACCTGCGGGCATTAGAAGTTCCTCCAAGCACTGTTTCTATACACGGTCAGCCTCTCCTCATCTTTCAAAAATGCAAACATGCCCTCAGTCGGTGACGTGATAGCCGCATTCCTAGCAGCCTGACCAGCAAACACCATAATTTGCTGGTTCATCATGTATTCCTGAACTTCCTGAGCAGTAAGAATGTTTCCATTTTGGAACAACTTGAACGGCATGCAATCCCCCGCTAGAAACCGAGAACGCCGGGTGCGTTCACTCCAATTGTACCCAATACCGGGTCACCGATTGTGAACACATCTGTCTGCAACTCGCCGAACGAAAATGTCATCACGTGATTAGCAACATCTATGTCATGTGAAATGCCAATAACAATTTGGTGTTTGTCAATTGGGTCGCCAATACCATTTGGCGTGACAATAACTCGTGCGCCGTCTGCAAGTTCAAGCTCAAGCAAAGTCGCACGTTCAAGTTCGGTCAAATCTTTCAAATTGACCGACAATTGCTTGATTCTTAGCGTTGGCGTGGAATAGCGTATTTTGATGAATCCGGCCGCCAAATCTAACTGCGTCTGGCTGGACAACAACGTGTCAAAAAACTTTGAAGAAATACCATAAAGAGATTGACTAGAAAAATCGTTAGCGACCGCCGTGCCAGCAGGCGATGTGACCGTTACTTGATTGTAGAGTTGCTCTGAACCGTATTCAATAGCAAAATCTGTGAATCGAATCCCGGTGCCATCATCGGTGAATGTTGCCGCGATTGGTGCTTCCAAAGCTTCTAATCGGTCGCGGAAAACCAGATACCCGGCTTTGTCAATAAACAATGCGCCATTGAACTCTGACAATTCGACTTGCTGCAAATAGGTCAGCGTGTTTTCCTCACCAGTCAACACGGCACTTCCTAAAGTTGACTGACCGGTTCCAATGATTTGTTCATTGGTTGGCCAATCCACCGTTGGCATGTTTAGCACTGCCGAAATCCGTTGACCCGTAGTTTGTTGCACAACAGTCCCAGCCGTCAATAACTGAGTTGCCAACAATGTGAAATTGTCCACTGCTTCAATTGATGCAACCGAATCGTTTCCGGGAGCATAGTCAATGTTCCAGTCGGCAACCCTGCCAGTGAAAATGGGGACAGAGTTAGACAAAATACGGATACCACGTCGCGGGGTTAGGTTTCCGGCAAATGGACTTTCTAGATACGTAGGGTCGAAGTATCGGTTTTGATTGCGCAACTGAATGCTTGCCGTTCCCGATTTGTAACGGTCCAACTCAGTATTTTTTCCTCGATCAGTGCTAACCGAAAACACATAGTTTGTTATGTCAACGTACTCTTCGCCGGATAGCACAAACGTTGTCCCACCGATAATCCCAGCAATCGGATCATCAAGCAAAAATGCGCGCTGCAAACCAAGTTCAACACGTGTTTCAGCGGTCGATGGCTCCAGCGGCGGCAAGAATAGCGACTGCCACGTGTTTCCGCCAATAGTTGCCCATGTTGAGCCTACGTCTGCCCATGTGTATGACATGGCCACCCGCTACGCGTACAGTTCTATGATTGCGATACCCTGAGCCCCGGTCCCACCAGCCCTAGCGCCACCGGCCGTTAGGTTGATTGCTCCCGTTGCCCCACCGCCATAGTTCCGACCATTCTCACCAGCATTTCCGGTCGTTGTCCTAATACCGCCACGGCTCCCACCAAGAACACTGGAACCGCCAAATGCCGCAACAACACCAGTCGGACCCTGAATAGTTGTGCCACCATCGCCACCCTGAATGTTCAAATCACCATTTGAACCCACGCCACCGGCACCACCCTGACCACCGGCCGCCGCCAAAGTATTCGTGACAACCGCAACGGCTCCAGGCGCGCCACCAGCACCCGAAACAAACGTCCCGAACGATGAGGTGCCACCAGTACCACCAGCATTGTCACCAGCCGCCCCAGCGGCTCCACCGGACCCCACAATGACGTTTTCCGATGCCGCCAAATCGGCAACCAGAATTGCCCGCTCGGCATATCCGCCACCGCCACCGCCACCAGCGGCGCGACCGGCCGCCGATGAAACACCAGCACTACCGCCACCGCCACCGACAACCTTCACAACAACTTTTCTCAAAAACGGGTAACTAGCCTTTGTAAATGTTGCCGTTCCGGGTGTTGTGTAATATAACGTGTCAACTAGTCGATAGATTGCCGTTCCCTGATAGGACGTTCCGGCATTTGGTTCCCATTTTGATGTTGCGGTCGAATACGCCAAAAAATTTCCATCGGAAGCGCTCGCCGTGCCAAATGATGGAATGTTTTTGTTGGTAAGTGTTAGCGCCGTTCCAGCCGTACCATCGATAACATCTGCGGCCTCATTGAAAATCGCCGGGAATGTGCGCGGGTCAGCACTATTCGGGGGAGTAATCCCACCCGTCAACCTAGTCACAGCCATGTCAAACCTCCATCACCTATTCTACGCACTCGCAAAAACCTTGCCCGATGCTCGCTCATAGCGCTTTATAGCACTAACGACATATTCGCCAACCCGAACCGGGTCCGAGCCCATCCCAGCATTCACCGTAATGTTGTATGTCGAACCGACACCACCACCGACGCCGCCACCGGTTGCAAATGATGATGCCGACATATTGGCCAAATCACCCATTGCCACATCGACACTCGGCGATGCAGAATCCAAACCGCCAACCAAACCTTGCACAATGTTTTCACCGAACTCAAAAAACACTTTCGATGGTGAGCCGATACGCAATGCGGATTTGAAACTATTGATAATCCAATTGACTTTTTCGGTAACCCATTTCTGCACGGCGGTCCACGCTTCTTTCAAACCATTCAGCAAACCATTCATGATGTCTTTGCCCACTTGCATGAGTTGCGAAATAGCGGTGGTAAATGACGAACGGATTTCTTCAGGCTTCATAGTCAACCATCCGACAACGGTTGTCCACGCGGTTTGCAACCCATTCAAGAAGTTTTGAATAAGCGTCTGTGCGGTTTGCATCAATGGAGTGTTCATGATCGCAAGATTCAACTCAGTCATTTTCTCACCAACCCAAGTCACAATCATGGTGAACGCATTCGAAAACACCGTTCCCATCACACCAAGCGTGCCCTTGATTGACTCACCCATGTTGGTTGTCGCATCTTCGACCAAAGTCCCAATCGAATCCCAGAACAATTCGAACTGTGGCGCTTGCTCCTCAAGCGACGCAACAAGATTGTCAAATGAGTCGGCAACCTTGCTAAGCAAATCATCGTCGCCACCAAACCATGCACCAATGACCGGAATGAGTTTGACCCAACTGTCACGGTTTTTGTCCACGGCAGTGGATAGTTCTTCGACATCTTGACCCGTCAAAATGCGAATAGCCTTAGACAAGTTAGTCAATATCGACAAGAAGTCGCCAATTGCCCCACCCGCATCATCCACCGCGTCGGATATTGCCGGTTTCAACGCGGTCGCAAGATTGCCCAACTCAATAACAGCATCCTTAGCATCCGGCGCAATATCGGCAATTGCATCCCGCAACGACTCCACATAGCCCTGGAATGTTGGATTGTCTTTGATGCTTCCCAACTTGTCCAATAGCCCCTGCATGAGCGAAGTGTCGGCCGGAATGTCAAGGAACGTTTTGATTGCGTTCCCGATTTCATTGAACCCGTCAATCACATCCGTCACAATCGGTGCAAGCGCATTCAAAATGCCGGGAAAATCTTCCTCAAAGAACTTCGTCACCGGCGGGAACACCTCAGTGACCATGAACTCGGCGAACTGCTCGAAAATCGGTAGCAACGCCTTACCAGCGGCTTCCTTGACATTGTCAACCGCAAGCGCGAACTTTTGAGACCATGTTGCCGTGGCTTCGGCCGCTCCCTGATATTGAGATTCGACTTCGGCCAAAATGAGATTCTGGGCACCCAAAATGTTGCCCGATTCAACCATTGTTTTGATTTGTTCACGTTGCTGGTCAGTGAACATTGTCCCGGCTTTACGCAACGCCGCCACGCCCTTCACCGGGTCCTCAAGCGCCTTCGCCAACGCCATAGCCTGTGACGCCGCATCCTTTTGCAACACCGCCGCCATGTCGAACGCGGCCTTCGTCGCACGGTCAAAGTTCCCGCCAACTTCACCGGCAGACTTCGACAAATCCTTGAACGACAACAATGTTGCTTGAACGCCCTTGATGACTTCGGCATCCTGCCCGATGACCATTTCTTGCGCTTCGGCAAACTCAATCAGACGGCCAGTGACCTTCTCAGTTTCCGCACCGAAAACCTTTGTCGCATCGGCAACCGCGCGCAAACGATCATTGGCAACCTTGACACCCTCGGCGGCTTCAAGCGCGCTACGACCAAACTGAATGACTTCCCGAACAACAAATGCACCCGCGACTAGCGCACCAAAACCTAGAAGTTTAGCCCCAAGATTCTGAATGCCCGCGATTGCACCAGTGACACCGCGACCATCGAACGTCGAAACGATTGGAAGATTGATTGCCATTTTCTACCTTTTGTGTAGGTCGCCGAACTTGTAAGCAATTTGTAGGCTGTATTTTTTGGCATATGCCATGAGGATTTTTCTTGCGGCCTCAAATAGTTCGCCCTGCCGTGCATAGAACTGTGGGATGACCCATCGACCGCGATCACCAAACTTGTATCGGCCTTCTACCGAGTTTGCTAGACGTCCAGTTTTTGCGCGCTCCAAAACACTAAATGCCGCATTGGGACGTCTATCGGTGAATCGAATACGCAACACCGGTTCGGTCTTTTGGCGTCCACGCCGATAACCACGGCTCATCGAGCCAACGTCAATTGACATGCCCGGACGTTTCCACACATATGGTGCGCGTTGGTCAACATTCTGTCTTGCATAGCGCGCTTTCGGTGAAATGCCAGACACCGGTGACGAATAAGGAATGTTGGACTGCAATGCGCGAGCCGTAGGCCTTACCGCCGCGCGGAACTCACGGCGCATCTCGTTGAAAATCTCTTTGTCAAGACTTTTCAACCCTTTGATGAGCCAACGCACATCGGCCGCATTGTAACGCGTAATGCGGATATTAGCGACCATTAGGGGAACTCCTTCCCCTCTATTCTAGCGTTTGGCTTGCGCTTGAAACTTAGCCGTCAAATAGCGTTCCAACGTCCACAGCATGCGTGGCGACAACTTCTCCAAATCCAATGGACTAATGCCAGTTTCGCAAGCGATTGCCGCAATAGTCCAGTGAACGCTAGAAGCGCCGAGCCCAACTATTTTTTTGCGGCCGCCTCACCAACCATCGAAACTGTGCCAACCCACTTTTCGAAATCATCCGAAGTGTCACCAATTCGTTTCAATGCGTGCCACGCAAGAAAAAACAAATGAGTCAAACGAATCTCGGACTGCAATTTGACAATCGAAATGTCAAACTTTTCCTCGAACGCCAACAAGTCGGCGGCAACAGCCTCGACGGTCTTTTCCGAGCCGTCCAAAAATGTAACACTTAGCGCAATCGGGTTCATGCGCTTAGGTTAGCAGATTTTAGGCGGTACCGCGAACGATTCCGGCAGTTCCAGCCTGAGCCCACGTCAGGCTCATAGTGGCTAGGTCCCCTACCGAGCTGGCGATTGGCTGGGTCTGAGAGACCAGAAAAACGCCGGTATAGGAGGGGTTAGATGCCGAAACACTTCCCGATGTAGGAACAACAACCACGGTCGCAAGGCTTCCGAAATTGTTCCACACGGTTTGGTCCACAGCGCCAGAACCGGTGGTTGCGAAATCCTGGTGGAAGTCCAAAGTAATTGAACCGTCCTTCAGGCCGCCAACACGCGTCCTCCAGCCACTGCCCCCAAAGGCTGTGGTCTCGATCTCGTCCCCGGAAAGCTCCAAGGTCACCGCTGCAATGTGGTCAGAAAAATCGACACCGTTGATTGAAGTCTTGATGTCGGTAGCCACAAACTTAGCCACGTTTTATCTCCTTAGTATGCGCGCACTACGACCACAAAACTTGCGGTCAAATACTCTATGTCTCCAATTGTAGTGGACGTGATGTTGTTCATTTCGGTCACCTTCACATCGAACGCATTACCACCCAAAGTCTTGTCAGACTGAATTGCGGCTTTCACCGAACCCGCACCAGTTTGAATGACATCGTGCAAACGTTGTTGTGCGCGACGCTCGGTCACACGCGAAACAATCACAGTCACATTGAATGTGTAGTTAGTCAATCCGCCTTGAAATGCTTGATCATATTCAACCGATACAAGCGAAACAACGGCACCCGGCAATGACGGGTTGTCCGGTATTTCCGCATAGGTGCGAATGCCGGAAATCGTTGCTAGGTTGTTTGCAATGCCTTCTGACATTGCCGTGATGTCACTCACGCCATGCGAACTTTCTTGAATGGCATGATGAGCCTATTGATGTCAGGGTCAATGTTTGAAACGCGAACGGCACCCAAATCCGAGAACCCCGCCACGCCAAGAGGCGAGTCAAGACGTTTGAATAGCCGCATTGCCAAAAGAATAGTTGCTTGCTTGATTGCGGTGGGCACCGTGTTCCATCCGAAAGTTCCGACAATCTGCACGGTAGCTTCTTGAGCATTCAAGTTTGCCGGTTCCCACACCGGGAACAAATAAGAACCTATTGCCCGAATAGCCGTGTAGGGCTGTACAAGCCCACCCGAAACACCATTCAACGGCTCTAACTGGTAATCACCAGCAGACCATGTGATGTCAAACGTCACACCACCCGATGACGTCTTTAGCGTCGTAATCGAAACAATGTCGTCCGTCTCGACAATAAATGAATCCCGTGGCACATACACACGCGTAGCATTCGCCGTCTTATAGAACACCCGTTCACACGCACCGTCAATGTCACGCGATGCCGATTCAATCGCCAATTCAAGCAACGAATCGTCCAAATCGTCCTGAATCCTCAACGCGGATTTCAAGTCGGCTAGCGTGCAGTAGCCATTAGTTATTGCCACAATAAGCCTCCACGCCTATTCTATCGCCAGTCCTGCTTTCGCCATCTGGCCAACGACCACTTCGGTTCGGTCAACGGAATCAAACCAGCTTCTTTTCGTTGCCGATATTGGCTATTCATGGGATGAGTCACAATGTTCGAATCGCGCAATCGCATGTCCGAATTGATTGTGGACGAATTATCATGACGGGTTTCAATGCCGATTTTCCGAACGGGCAGACCGGCGCGATCGATTCGACCCAAAAACTCGATATCCTCCTCAAATGCCGGATAGATGTTTTCGTCAAACAAACCAATCGTGTCAACAATCTGCTCGCCAATAGCAAACGCATGAAAGTATGGAAACGATTCGGTCAATGTTAGTGCATCCGGTTTTGCCATTTTGAACATTTGTTCGATAGCACCCGGACCAAAAACCATGTCATTAGATGCGAAAAACCACACCGGTTCATGACGAAACGATTTGACACCAAGATTCCACGATGCCGCCACACCAAAATTGGACGGCATGTCAAGCCATGTCATTTTGTGAACAGCACCCGGCTTGCGAATGAAATCTGGTGACTCGGTTCCATTGTTGACAATGAGAAGATGCGCAATTGGAAAGTCTATCGAGTCTAAGCATCGCGCGAGCAAATCATACCGATTCAAAACCGGAATTGTCATGTTCGAAATCATTTTGCCGGACCAAAAACAAAAATGTGAGAAAGTTCTTCTGGTTGATCCTCAATGTGTAACAATTCATGTCCACCAAAAAGGCTCACAATATCATCCACAGTGAAATCGTGCAAATGGTACGGGTTGAAATGTTTGGTTGGCCGCGTAGGAACAGAAACGATGACTCGACGTTTTGCCAACGCTACCTGAGCAGCAAGATGTTTTGGATTTTCAACATGTTCAAGCGTTTCAAAACAAACACTAACGTCCCACTCAAAATCCGGCTTCCACTTGTTCAAATCAATTCCCGAATAGAAAACACCCAGTTCGGCAAACTCGTCAGCCGGTTCGACTTTATCCACGCCAACATAGTCAATTGATTGCTTGTCCAACATAATGGCCGCACCATAGCCAATGCCACATGCCACATCCAAAACCATGTCACCGGGTTGCAAAAGTTCAGCCGCTAACTCATAGCGATATAGATGCCCCGGCCAATCCCGCCACGTTTCAATAGGTATTCTCTCAACCATTCAAACTCATATTCCCTCCATGAAAACGATACGTCCAAGTTATTTCTGGGATATTCAAAAATGATGCACCATGTTGTTCGGCACGAATAAGCATGTCCCAATCCGGGTGTTGCGGTTCATGTCTATATCCGCCAAGCTCGCGCCACAAACTCGTTCTCATGGCCATATTAGATGGAATATAGTTTCTACGCAATAATTCGCCGGGCACATATGAACTATTGGGACTCCAATTTCTGCCTTCAACATTGACCCATGTCCAAACTATGTCGGCCGCCAAATTGTTAGCAAGCGTTTCAACATGATTTGGCAAAAGCAAGTCGTCATCATCTACCAAACAAAAAAACTCGGTATCGACCATGCTCACCGCACGATTCACCGTTTCAACAAAACCATCGCCAAAATCTCGAACAATAATATGGCAAGCGGGTGCCATTGTTTGCTTTGTCGTCGTAACTAGCATTTCTGCCAACATCGATGAGCGATGTGGCAATGTCGCCGTCACAAGCGTAAGCATTAGCCGAAAACACCCTTCCAAAATGGGAGCCATTTTTCGGACCACACTTTTTCAACATCAAATTGTTTAGCAAACTCGCGCGAAGCGTCGTCATAGCCACGCGGCGCATCATAGGCAAGTTTCAACGCCTGAATCATCGAAGAAATCAATGGCATGTTATAGAACGCGGCCTGAGTTTCGTCCCACAAAGGTTGACCAGCAATACACCATGAAGATGGTCCAGCCAAATCAGCCATCGCCGTCCACGATCCCGTCACCACCCGTGTTCCCGCGCTCTGTGCTTCAAGCAACGGAATGCCGAAGCCCTCCCCATATGACGGCATAAGCAAAACATCGGACGCTGTATAGATAGCCGCCATCGTTTCCACCGGGTAGCCAATGCGCAACATGTTCGGGTCTGCAACCGTAACCGCACCCTCTGGCACACCAAGCGCTTGCAAAATGCGTGGCAACACAAAACCACCAAACGCATTGCCCGATTCGGCATGAATGTATAAATGCGAGTTCGGATTTTCTTTGTGGAACATAGCGAACGCGGTCAAAGCTTCCCCGTAAGCCTTCCGATGCTGAATACCGTTTGCTTTGTTAGCACTGACCATCGTCACCAAAAACGTGTCTTCATCAATGTTCATCCACTCGCGGGTTTTCTTACCATCAATCGTTTCCGTCGGCTTATAGACATTTGTGTCGATTGCGTGCGGAATATAGATGGAATCGATACCGGCCGCCTCCAACTGCCGTTGACCATGTGGCGACATCGTGATTGGAGCCACATTGTCACGTATCAAAAACCGGGCAACATCCGGCGGCAATGTCACGTGGTCCAATGGCACCCAAGAAACAATCGGACCATCAAACTTCAATTGGTTATACACCCAAACGTCATAGAGAGTGAATAGCACGTTTTTCTTGTCTGCGTGTTTTTCCGAAAAATGATCATGCCACAAACCAATGACATCTTGCGAATGCGGCGCATACCCGCGTGGATACACCGGCACTTTGCCAAATCGACTTGCGATAGTGTCGAATCGACCTTCAAGACCATAGTTTGCGAGCATAGCCACATCGGCTTTGTGTCGTTTCAGTCGGTCAACCATGTAGGTGATTTGGTTGCCATATCCGGTGGCCGAGCCATAAATGTTCGAAACAATCGAAATTGCGCCATCAATTTTTTCGTATCCCATGCGCACCAGTATAGGGAAAAAGAAAAACCCCGGCGAGCGAACTCGCCAGGGCTTCTCTCAACCGCTATTAGGAAGTGGTCAGGTACTTCACATGACCAGCGTGGGTCAAGTTGGAGTCGAACCTGTAGGTCCAACGGTACACCGTGACATCCTTCTCGAATTGGGCCTCAGTGGACACCGCGAACTGGAGCCCCGTGGTCACAATCTTCATGCTACGCAAGTCACCAAAAATGACCGACTTCACACCAGAGCCAACCGCACTCATTCCGGGGTTCTCAAAAATCGGGTAACCGAGGAAGGTGTCAGGCGCACCGACGACCGGGTTGAACAGGTAAGACCCGTCTCCGTCCTTCAGTTTGCGCATGGCACCGAGAGTTGCCGTGTTGACCATCCATCCGGCCGAGGGCAGCCTTCTGACTGCCCCATCAACCGAGTAAGCCAGAGAAATCAAATCGTCTGACTGGAGCGAGGTAGCGGTGGACGCTACACCCGAACCGGCGGCGGTCACGATTCCGGTGGGCTGGGTGGTCCCAGTTCCGGTAGTCGCAAGCGAGTTCACCTGATATCCGATGCTGTTACCCACAGCCTCCGCGATGGTCGCCTCTAGGTCAAAACCTTGATCGGCGATCAACTCGTTGGCGATAGGCACGAGCCCGGCCTGCTTGAACGGAGTCAGCAAAAGACTCGAGAAAGTCGGCTCGCTGTCTGCAATGGTCGAACCGGCAGCGTACTGCGCGGCGGTGCCATAAACAGTCAGAATCGGAATCCGAAGCGACTCCCCGCTAGCGCGAGTAATCACCTCACTGGTGTCCAGCATCGGGCCTACGAGACGAGCTAATGCGTACACTCGGTCAAGGAAGCCAACGGGAACCGTGTTGACCGAGGGCACCAGGGTCGCACGGGTCTCGAACGTGTGGTTGCGAACTTCACCGCGAGCCATCGCGCGGAAAAGGTCAACTTCGGCCGCAGGCTCGGCGGGGACGAAACCACGGGTTGCCTCTGCAACCTCAGCGGCACGCTCCTCCGAACGCTTAGCAACTGCAATCATGTCATCCGCTTTAGCAATGTCAGCCTCGATGGCTTCAATCTTGCGGACTTCTTCACCGGTCAAACCCCGGCCAGCCTGCTCAGCGTCGTCGATAACCGAACGAACCTGCATGATCAAGTTGGCGCGGACTTCTTCCTGAGTCTTTACAAAAGACACAATAGTCCTCTCAAATAAATGAACAATTTGTTTCGGTGGCGCTAACGCTCAACCATTGCAATGGCGATGACGCGCAAATGCTAATTCAATTTTATTCGATGGCATGTTTTGTGTTTCGGTAGTTGCGCAATTGTGTAACACGCATTACAATTGACACATGAACACCACCACAACAAAAGGAAGCAAAATGAACACCACCACCAACCAAACCGGACTGAACAAAACCGTAGTCGCCAACATCACCGGTCAAGGAATCGTCGAAGGACAGACCTACACGATGATCGAATACAACCGCACCGAAGTTCCCCCATTTGGGTGCATCACCGACGCGACAGTCATCGATTCCGACGGCAACACAATCAGAATCGGCAACGCACACTTGATGCTCAAAATCTAATCAACCACCACAACGAAAGGAAACCAAAATGATTGACACCACAACCAACACCGTTCCCCGAATCGCCGAAGAAGAAGCGATGTGGGCATTCGATGAAATGTTAGATGAAATCTACGAACCCGTAACCATCGCATCATCGCAATTCTATGCAAGCGACATCCTCAAAAACTGCGACCCAATCGCTTACCGCGTCGCATTCGCGGAATACGTTGACAACCTTGCGATCGATGGAACCGAAGTGGAGGGATGGGCATGAACACGCGGCCAACCGAACGCGACATTGAACTAACCCGAACCGGTTACTATCGGCTACCGTGTGATGGCCGCCACGAAACGGTTTCGCACATGTATTTGTATTACACCAAACGCGAAGTCATCCGGCTTTGGAAAACCGAACACCCGCGAAAGGAAAACGCATGATCACCGAACGAATCGACTACAGGCAATTGCTCAGCACGTTAGAAGGTGCGGTGCGCACTCTGGCACAAGCGCAGGGTGCCACGATTACCGTCACCCACTCCCCCACACACAACATCGAAGTCAACGTTGAACTACCCGATGGCATGGAATACATTCACGGCCACAGCGGGTTTGGCATGTCGTCCGACATGGACGATTGTTCACACCTAGACGTTTGGCACGATGTCCTCATGGGCATATCGTTTCCGGTTGTTGCCGCCGATGACGATGATGATTGCACATGTGATCACTAATTGAATAGGCGTGTGGGCATCCGTTGTGGTGGCGGGTGCCCACATTTTTTTGTGGATGGCCGGGGAGTCGAACCCCGGTCTTAGCGGTCTCCGCATGCGGCCCTATCCGCCAATCGAACCCATCGCCACCCAAAGATGAAACCCCGCCGGTTCGCGCCAACGGGGTTTCCTACCTATCCGCCAAGAAAGGACTTTCAGACTAGCAGATCATTCAACCGCGCGCAATTTTGCTTTGCGTGCCGGGTGATTGTCAGACGGACCCTTGACCGCTTTCCCGAACGCCTTCACAGCCGCAATGACCACCACAATCGCAAGCGTCACAACAATCAGTGACACACCCACTGCAACAGCCCAAGCCAGAAACTCCCACGGACTCATCTGTCATCCCTTCACCTAGTTTCGATAGTGCGAACAAATCGCGCATCTTTGCTAGGCGATTCTAACAGTTTCACCACTTCATCCGCTATAGCAGACGCCAACTCATTTGGGTCAACGATTTTGTCGCCCACGCGAATAACAACATCCCGAATGTCGTCCCGGCTAACCATCACATACCCATCAGAAGTTTCAGTTTGGCTTTCTTGAGTGCAAGCATTTCCTCGGACGAATCGTCAACGGGTTGCTCATCCTCGGTCGCACGCGGCGCGAGTTCATCCAAAACTTTTTCAATGAGTGCCCGGTCATCCAAAGTCAGACCAGCGCCTTCCTCAAGTTTCAACAATGCGTCTGCAAGCGCATCCGCGTCCACAGAAGCACGCTCGGCGATCAGAGCCAGCCCACGCACCGTGGCAGTTCCATTTGTAGCTTCATAAGCGGGGAAACTGACCAGCGAAACTTCGTGCAAGCGCACCGCTTTCAATGTGCGTTGCGTGCCATCGTCGGACCATGAATCGCCGCCACGCGCTGGCATCGAGAATCCAAACGAAAACCCGGTGATGTCACCACGCGAAACCAGTTCCCGAATGTCTCTCCCCAGCGTAGTGTTTGGCAGAATCGCCGATACTTTCAAACCGCGTTCGTCCTCGGTCAACGTGAGAGTCTTTGCTCTGGTGCTACCAAGTACCGCACCGGTGTCATGGTTCCACAAGAACTTGATGTCGTTGCGTGCCCGTAACGATGCCCGGAATGCTCCCGGTTCAATCATTTCAGTGAAGCCACCAAGATTTTGACTACGCGAATTGAAAATGGCCGCATAGCCTTCAAGGTGCATCCCGTCCGATTCCTCACGCAATTCAAGCGTGTTCTCGAAAACGCGGGTTTCCATTTTGCTCACAGCCTCACCTCTCGCACGACCGGAATTCTCAGCTTCTAGTCTAGCAACAACACCCTCAGCATATGCCAGTGCGCGTTCTGCCGAACGTTTCGAGCCACCGCCTCCCCACAATGCCATTGCCACGGCACCCGGACCCGGATAACGATCATCTCCCGGTGTGTTTTGCGGTGCATCCATGTCAACCAAATGACGTGCAATCCAAGCCCTAATTCGAACCCATTTGTCGGCAGTAACATTGCCCTCAGACATTGCTACGGCTTCCCTCACGGTCCGGTCCACAAGTCCGTCACCAGAAAGTCCCTCACGATGCCATTGCAGACCACGGCGCGCACTAGCACGCATGTATGCCGGTGGCTCCAAATCGACTTGCCTAGTTTCTGCACGCTCACCTTCAAACGTCGAATCCTCAGCAAGCGCGATAGCCACACCTTGTTCAATGGCGTCGGCTTTGGTGTCATGGCATCCCATGACTTCACCGTCTTCTTTCACGGTAGCCCACTGGCCAACGTTACATTCACCACCGGACTCGGTGATTTCCTCGATAAAGTACGGCACTATGCTGTCCCATTCACCCAAAGACCCTGAGCCGCATTGTATTTCAACACGTCACCATCCTGCGGGTCAGTTATTTTGACATTGTGCAATTCGTCCAATTCGTATCCGTTTTGAATGTTCACAAAAATGACGCCATTGTTGCGATTCTTACGAACACAAAAACCAATGAACACGGCATGATTTGGTTGTGTCGGCCGCGTCGAAGTCAAACCGCCGGGAGTCGTTGGCGACAACCAAACCGCCGCACCCTCGGTTAGCGCATTTGTATTCAACCCGCGAATGAGCCCAAATGTCGTACAAAACCCTTTAGACCCTCCTGAAATCGATTCGGCCATGATTGCAAATGTTTTCGAACTAGTCGGTTCGGTATTTGCCTGAGCCAATGCCACCAGTTTGTTTGTGCCATCCGAGCCGGTAATGAAAACTGCTTCCCCAATGTTCCTAGCGCCACCATCGGACGACTTGACCAGCGCAAACAACTCTTGACCAACTTGTTGGACGACATTGCCGCCCTTCATTCCAAAATCAAGCGTGCCATCAGTGTCA
>ERZ869929.683-NODE-683-length-16844-cov-10.391209_pt1 | contig 16844 bp, 23 predicted proteins | sample MGYA00579312_ERZ869929 | MGnify/ENA primary metagenome ERZ869929 (study PRJEB32216, sample SAMN09231818) | wastewater metagenome | place: USA: Maryland | collected 2016-08-09 | study: EMG produced TPA metagenomics assembly of the PRJNA472060 data set (Reclaimed... | reverse complement strand
GAGCAAGCGTTTAGGCCCGAGCAAATGGGATGGTTTGTTGACGTTAATATTGCTGGGGCGAGTCCGTCTCTAGGTGTAACTAACGTTTCATCCTACACTGAAATCACTGACGCCGGTTTAACGATGACTCCAAAGACCGGGTCTGCTGCTGCCGGAGTTATGTGCTCATCGACAAACGCAGCAACGTCGCCAACAACGTCAACTTCAACTTGTGCGGCCGGTTCCGAATCGCTTGGGTTTAACGCTTCGATTCCGGTCGTAGGTTGGTACGAGGTCTGCGCTTATTTTTCTCACTACATGGCAGTCGATAGCGGAGAGACGGTGCAAGCCGCATTTGAAGTTATCGAAACTCCAACAAACGCACAAACGTTGACTCAAGAAGGTGGATCGAGAATTGTTTCTCGCCATAGCGGAATGACGATTGCGACCGGAACTGGTTCCGACGCGGCAATGCCACACACCAATTGCGGATTTTTTAATTTAACGTCGACAGGAATTCATGGATTTCGATTGATGTTTGAACAATCGGTTTCTGGAACTCCAAACGCTTCTCAAATTTTAGCAGACGCTAGCGCATCTGTAGGGCAACGTGACGTTCGATTTACAATGAGACCAGTAACTCCATCGGCAGCAAGTCCGATTCTCTTGGGCTCAATCACAAGCTCGCAAGTGGGCGCGCTGCGAATGGAAAGCGCAAAGTTTGGCTCGACCGGAACCATTTCGCAAGAAACCGGCGATTGGGTCAACGGTAACGCTTCGGTCGCTTCGGCGGTTTACACTATCACGCTCAACTCAAGCCAATTCTCAAGTGCACCGAATTGCACAGTATCGAGCTATGGTGAGACAACCGACGTTCAAGCAAACGTCGAGTCGACTTCAACCTCGACAATCAAAGTTAGAACCTTTAACCAAGCCGGGTCGGCAACGGCGGCGGCGTTTATGTTAATGTGCATGGGGCCAAGATAAAACACGGAGGTTTTCATGATCGAACTATTCGAGAAACTATCGGCAGCATTCCCGGCTTTGACCGGGATCTTCTCAACTCTTTACTGCCTGAGCGTGGCGTTCAAACTTCTAAGCGAAGCCGCGCAAAAGTATGTCGACTCGACCGTTGAGGTTGGCGACAATGAGATTCTTGTGAAGGTTGAAAAGAGCACGGTCTACAAGATTCTCGTCGGCATCTCTGACGTGTTCATTCGCTTTAAGCCGCCAGCGGCGAAAGAAGTTGTCGAGATCAAGCCTTGAGTATTGTCGAGATCATCCGACTTTTGATCGCGATTCAAAAGATCATTGAAATGATTTTGAACGCGGTCGTCGAGAGACAAAAGGCTGGAAACCTTGACGATCTCCAAGCGGCCGTTTCTTCACTTAAGGAGGCTAAGACCGATGATGAAAAGAGATTGGCAGTGGCCAAACTCCGGGCCGCCTTCCGACAGCCCTGAGTTGTGGCTTGTGTGGGTGATCTTTATCATTGTCGTCGCAGCCATCGCTTCGGCTGGGTGCGCCTCTAGGTACTCAGCGCCCGAGCCAGAGTGGGAGCCGCTCATCTATTCAATTAAGTACGACGGGAAAACGTGTGAGGTCTTTGATGCTGGCGATGAGTTTGGCGATGTCCTTCGATGCGATGAGCCCAGGGTTCGTCAGTTTTACTGTGCTCCGCTTGACGATCTTGTGGCGCTGAAAAAGAAACTGCAACGCTGCGAGGTGTGGAAGTGAAACATACCAACTCCGGGCACTGCGAAAAATGCCACGACGTCATTGTGAAATACCCCGGATTCTATGAGCCGCTGATAGAATGGTTTCTTGATTTCCAAATGAAGCATCCCGAAGGGCACGTCTCGTGTGCCGGTCGAGGGAAAGCCGAGCAGGAAGCTCTTTACTTAAGGGGCGCGAGCAGAGCCCAATATGGCGAATCAGCGCACAACTACAACGCCGCTTTAGATTTCTTTGAGATGACGGGCGACACGCGCTCGATCTATGAGGAGACGTGGTTTGCAGCTACGCTTAAGCCTGCACTCCCGTCGTGGCTGAAATGGTACGGAGAAATGGACCCTATGGACCCCGATGATTTCTACGAGCTCCCGCATGTTGAAGTCAGGGACTGGAAAAAGCTAGTGAGCATGGGTCTCTTAGCACTTGTGGAGCCACTCGATGATTGAATCAATCGCAGGTATTGACGTCACCACTGAGACCGCAGTGACCGCGCTTGTGACTGTCGTCGTTACGATGCTAGGCCGAGCCGTCTACAACATGGTCTCGGGTGTGATCACGACACCTCAACGCATAAAAGAAATCGAAGAGTGGAAAGCGAAAGCCGATGGTAAATTCGATAAGCTATTCGCTGCAAAAGATGAGACTGAAAAGCGTCTATGGAAACTAGAACAAGATGGCGATCAGTGAATTGTTTCGCCGTCGCTATCGTCAGCGTCAAACGCGAAGCGATCTCGGCCCGTGGTCTCAGCATCCCATATATCGGCAAGCGAGCGCCACTGTTCCTCGGTAGCTTCAAACTTATGCATGACACAGCCCTTAGGCGCTGCGCGCTTAACTAAATGGGTCGGGAAAAAGGACGCCACACGCGGGTCGCAGTTGTGCTCGGCCTGCACTTTAGCACTTCCGACACACTTTGCCTGCGGCCAGTAGACGCCTTTTAGCTTCATAGCGATAGCTTACTTACCAGCAATCTTTCCCGCAATAAATTCTGTGGTGTCTGTTCGACTCTGGTCGAGAAGCCTTGCGTAAACCTTGGTCGTCTGAGCGCTCTTGTGATTGAGAAGCTCGCCGATCTTATCAATCGGCACACCGTTTTGCAGTGCAAACGATGCGAAGCTACGCCTGAGATCCCGAACCCACAGCCCCTCAATCCCAGTCTCTTTCATGATCTTAGCCCATAAGTGTCTGGGCATCTTGATGCCAAAGACCTTGTCATCGGGACGCTTTCGCAGTTTGCGAATTCGCTCCATGACGTTTGCTGGGAAAACGATCTTGGCCTCGTGCCCCTTATTTTTTAGTGTCGCGATCCCGTCCTTGATGTGATCCCATCTGAGATTCTCAAGCGACTGGGGCCTGGCGCCAGAGTACGCCAGCGCATAAAGGTAGACGCTTGCGCGCGGCATGTCGTCCATGTGTCGGTCGATAGCTTCTAAGATCAAGGTCATCTCTTCTCTCGAGGCGATTCGTGACCTAGCTCTTTCCTCAAAAGGCTTTACTAACAGGCAGGGGTTTGACCCTTGCGGCAATAGTTCCTGCTCGATTGCGAAATTAAAAATCTTTGACAGCACGTCAAGCGAGCGGTTTGCAGCATAGGGTTTCTCGCGAAGCGACTCGTGCCAATTTCTAATATGAACGGGCCTCACGTCGGAGAGTTTATCGTGCGCAAAGTGTGGCTGAATGTGGTTCTCGAAATTGCGCTCGACCTCGTAGGCCCAGCCTGATTTCTGGTATTGGTCTTTACCCCAGTGTTTTTTCATGGCCATCTCAAACACTTCTAAAACGGTGAGCTCTTTTCGCTTGTTCTCCCAGTCGCCCGAGGGGTCCTCGCCAGCCACGATGCGATCTTTCAGTAGCTTCGCACGCCTACGAGCCTCGGAGAGCGTGGTCTCAGGCCACGATCCGATCTTGGGTCTGCGCTGTGTGCCTGCACGGGTGCGGTAGTAGAGGTAAAATGATTTAACCCCTTCGGAGTAGGACTTAACGTGAAGCCCTGCCACTGAGCCCGGCTGACCCTGGTCCCACAATAAACTGTTTGGCCCGAGAGCTATGATTTCATTTGGAGTCATTAGCCACCTACCCTTTGACAGATTGAGCATGACTCCGTGTCGGCTGTCGGCGACCAACAAGCGTGCGTGATGTTTCCCGCATCGTCTCGTAAGTGATACTTCACGCAGTCAGTGCCTTCGGTGCAGCACTGCGGCCGTCCAGTTGATGAGATCGCACCTGTCGATTCGGTCGCTTTGGCGCAGCCTGAAACAAGTGCGCACATTAACAATAGCTTAATCATTTCTCACCGCCGTCTTTGAATCTCATGGTCGCCTTAGCCAAGTCTTGCAGACACTGGCCGTGATCGGCTTGAGTCGCTTCGAGCGTATCAATATCGACCTGCCAGGCGCTCACCATAGCTTTACAAAGTTTTAACTCTTTGGGCTTAGCCATCTTCTCGCACACTTCATTGAGCCCCTTCTCGTCGACACCCTTAGCAAAACAGGCGTCGGCAAAGACCAGAGCCAGGATAAAAAAGAAGATCGCAAACGCGACTTTCAGGTTGAGCATTAACAATTCCATAACGTGGCCTCACTTTCTTTATGCAGTATGCATTGCATAAAGCTAAAAGGCCAGCGATCAGTTGCGTAGGCGGTGAAAATCCTGCGGCTGCCGCCTACGTTTGATTTGGCTTGTACTAAATTCAGACGGGTAGCTCTAGGTATCACTGTCCCAGTCATTATTGAAGCCCATGTGCGCGTCCCATGCTGCGCGAGTGGACCCGAGATCCGGCATTTTATAGACCCTCACACGCTGATCGCCGTCGTTTCTCTTCTTAGTTTCGTCGATCGCCGGACATACATTTTTTAAGAACTTACTGATCGAGACTGCACTCGGTACGGCAGACTTGAGGTGGTGCTCGCGGTAGTATCTTTCAACTGCCCTGCGCATATCAGCCTTGTCCATTTGTTCGGGCCAAGCCTCGCTAAAATCGCCTGTCGAAATGCGACCCTCAGTTAGACAATCAAACCAGAATTTTTCTAGGAATGAGAGGGACTCAATCTTCTGATCACTTAGGCCCTTGGTCTCAGGCGCTCTGTTCACATCAACACTCGATAGATCGAAGTCCTTTAGGTATTGAAGTAAGACACCGTTACCGCCACCCTCGTCGATGATCTCGCGCATCTCGCTAAAAAACGCGGTGTCTTGCATACGCTTTTCGCCCACTTCAAACACAGCGTAGCGCCGCTCGTCGTTACTGGCAGGGATAACCCAGTCGTCATTCCCGATGATCACAAGCCTAACAAGATTGTCGACAGTGAAAGGGTCTTGGCCTTTACGCTCGATGATAACCTCGGGTGCCGTGGTGAGACCCTTTAGGATGCCGTCGGCGGCCTTATCGCCAGACCAAAACGCCTCATCGAGTACAAGACACAGGCACGACTCCAAGTGACCGTTAAAGTTTGACGTGAGGTAGCGACTATTGTGCGCCGTTAGAAAGTGCCTTCGGCCAAAGAGATTTCCCACGCGGTCAATGAGCGCGTTCTTTCCCGTCCCTTTTCGCCCCCGAAACACCAGCGTTGTGAGCGGCCTCTCGTATGGGCGCTGGACCATGTGAGCGAAGTAGCCCATGAGCCACTGAAATAGTGACTCGTCATTGTCGCAGATGTTTTCTTTCGCGTGGCTTAGGAACATCTCAAGGCCCCGCTTTTGTCTCGCGGTGCCATTAGGGTTCGGTTTGCAGCTAAAACCAAACCATAGGTTGTAGTGATTATGCCGAGCTTCACGCTCGGGCGCAAAGCACAGTCCGTGATATTCTCTGCGCTTACTCCACTCTAGCCACGACTCGGCCCACGAGATTGCCTTACCTTTACCCTGTTGGATCGTGTGGGTTGAAAACATTCGCTTAAAGGTCGGCTCTGATAAGTATTTAACTTTCTTTCGCCCACGCTCATCGACAGTCTCTTGAATAATTGTGTGACAATCGTCCATAAAGACGAGCGCAAATTCTTTATTCATGTTCTCTAGGTAGCTACCCGTCTCTTTATCAGGGAGCACTTCAAAGTCTGCCTCAGGTGAAGCTGAGCCTGGCCGATCTTTTCCATACTTAAACGCGCCGTCGACAACGGATTTCAATTGTTCCTCTGGCCAAGCCGGAACACAGTTCTCATTCCAATGGCTAAGCATGAGCGCAAGAGCTTGATCTTTATCAACGCCAAAGTCTTTCACGCGAGCGGCCACAGTGTAGGTCGTAGAGTGACCGCCATCACCTTCGATTGCTATCGGGGCTTCGCTCTCAAGGTAGTGCTTCGCGCGAGAGATCGCGGCCTCGGCATTAACGTCGGGGATAGCGACCATTGAGTCGACAGCTTTTTCCTTAGCTTTACCGATGCGCTTTAGAACCCACTGCGGGATCTCTGCAATTGGATTCTCAATCGCCACGTAGGCAGAGCCGCCGATGGTTGAACCTTTAGCCACGATGTAGCCACCTCGGCCGCGGGTGTCGATGCCTTTACCTAAAACATTAGTCCCTTGCTTAAGCGGTGTCTTGGTTCGGTAAATTAAATGCTTCCCACCAGTGGGGGTGATGTTCATGTAGGTGCCAGGAAACTCAAAGCCTTCTAGCTCTAAGCGAAGTACCTCATCGTCACCTTTTTTCTCACCCTTGTTGTCGATGTCGATGACGAATAGCGACTCGCCTGCACCATTGTATCGGCTGCAAGAGATGCCGACATTCAAAGGCTTCTCGGTTTTCAATACGGGATCAAGCCACCAGCGCTTGATCACTTCGGGATCGCGTGACGCTTGGTTTGGGAAGTCGTTAATCGCTGGGATTTTTGAATCGGCTTTAATTGGAAAGACGTCAAAGCCTCTGCTCGCAAGATCGAGCGCATCTCTTAAACTCACTGGTGGCCCCTTTATTTTTTCTGGTATCGATCCGTGCGAAACCCCTCGGCATGAATTGGAAGCCCCTCGCCCCAACTCGGAATTTCGCTCATGATCTTTCCCGCCTCATCAACTGACCCGAAATCGATCGGCACCTCTAACACGACTTCATCGTGAATGTGCATGACAACGGGGTAACGTGAAGCCTCTAATCTTAGCATACTTTCGGCAAGCAAATTCCTGGCGACACTCTGGGTTACATTTTCCGAGAGCGAACCGCCATAAGTAGAGACCCTAACCCATTGGTTTTTCTCGACCGCCATGTACGTGAGCGCATCTCTTGTCGCGCCCCACGGCGTCGTAACGGGTTCAATCTTCGGGTATGGATAACAGTTCACTCGACCACCAGGAAGTTGACACCACAGAAACGAGCCTGATTTTCTAAATTTTATTTGACGGCCTCTTGGTCCTGCGGCATGGACGCCGGACCCTGCCACCGCATCAAGTGCTGCGCGCTCTAGACTAGCCCAGTAGTTTACGATGTTGGGATTCGCTTCTCGCCATTTGATCTTAATGCCTTCGGCCTCATCGTCTGTGACCTTAACCCCGTAGCCTTTCGACATGACTTGAAAGGCACCCTTTCCACCGCCGTAGCCAAGAGCTAAGATCGCGACCTTTCCGATTGAGCGCTGCGGTTTGGTGACTTTATCGATTGAAATGCCAAAGATGTCGGCCGCGGCCTGCTCATAGATTTTCCCATGCCCCCTAAAGATTTTTAGAACCCTCTCCTCACCCGCAAGCCACGCTAAAACTCTCGCCTCAATTGCAGAAAAGTCTAAGACAATAAAATCATGGCCAGCTTTCGGGATGAAAAATCCCCGAATGCAATCGCTCACGACCGATGTCGCGGGCCCGACGAGAAGATCGATGTCTTCGATAAGGGTCTCAATGTCCTCAACACTCGCCATTTGTTTGAACGCATAGTCGATCTCAAACTCATCGAAGTTTGGTCTAGGTAAGTTGTGAAGTTGTGTGCGCCTACCGGCCCAGCGTCCCGTGGCGGCGCCATGATATTGAAACATTCCACGAATGCGCCCATCACTTGATGTGCCAGAAATTATTTTTGAAATTTTAGCGTTCGAGCTCTTGGCGGCTTCCTGCCGGATCTTAAGCACAGCCTGCACGTGAGGCGGTGTTGATTCTAGATCGAGCATGTCGATCACGTCAGCTTTCGCAACGCCATCAGTGGCTACGCCCTGATCATTGAGCCACTTGGTTAGCTGCGCGTTGGCGTTAAAGGTCGCGACTTGATTGCCTGTTGCTTCGCGAATGTCTTGATTGAGCCTATCTTTTTCAAGTGCTACGATTTTCTCGGCGACACGCACCGATTTCAGATCGACTCCGACACCTCGAAGATTTATTTTTTGATCAAGTAGCCAAATCTTTCTCTCATCTTCTGAAAGATCGACAAGCCTTGAATCAAGCTCGCGCTCTACTTCGATGTCAGTCCGACAGTAGTTGTATAGCATCTCAAATTTATCTTTGTGCTCGATTGGATCGTAGAACACCGGCACGCCACCGATGATGTCTCGTGGCTGCGCAAGCTGCATCATCACGCGAGAGCCTTTTAAGTCCTTTTGATGTGTCATGCCTGTCGCGGCTGCGGCCTTCTCTAATGACCCAGGTAGACCCATGGCATAGGCTTTCGCCATCGTGCAGATGAGGCTTTCCAGCGTGAGCCACGGCCATTTGAATCTGCGAACGCACACCTTGTTCCAGATGTGCCACTCAAACGCCGCGTTGTGCGCGGCTACAAGTTTGCCAGCTTTCACCCAATCGATGATCTCTTGAGGGAGGGGCTCACCTAGTTTCCAAAGCCCCACAGGCCCATCGCCAAAGGCGTAACCCATGCACCATGGCAGAGTGAAATCATTCTCAGCATAGACATCAACCCCGCACTCTGGCAGGTCGACAACGCTATGAGTTTCAAAATCTATGTGTAAAACGCCGTTCAAGATAAACCCCTCTTTATCTTAAAAGTCGGGGACCCCACCCAGGCCACCAGGCAGGGCCCCCTAAAACGCTGAAATATCAAAGCTGAAAAATCAAGACGCTAACTAGAGATGATTAACCGAACAGATCGCCCGCGGTTTTAGCCTGAGGCTCGTCGCCTGCGATGGCCTGAAATTCAGTCTCTGCTTTCGGTCGCCCAGAAAGCGGTTCACCTTCTCTGGTTTTTTGAAGATTCACAAGACCAAACGCAACGCCGCGGTTTCCTGCCTCGTCATAAGCATAACAAGACACCGACGCTATGGCGTAGCACCCTGCGTAGAATTCTGACGAATCAATAATGGGCTGACGCTTTCTGTCGACAAGGCCAGGGCGTTGTTTACTTTTTAGGTTCATGAACACCAAACCCTTCTCATGGCCTGCGGGCATGACGCCGTCTTTTTCCTTATCGTCTTGCAAACGAAAGGGTGTTTTCATGTTCTTTGGCCACTTCGCTTTATCGGGGCCCCACTTCTCCTCGATCGCTTCGCGAGCTACGGCCTCTAGTTTACTAAGGTCCGCACCCTTCGGGAAAAGAGCTACGATCGAATACTCTTCTTTTTTCGAGAGAGTATTCATCTTCGGTGTGAACACGTTGGGGTAGGACACTCTAAATTCTGGTGTGATTGGGTTTGCCATGGTTTCTCCTGTTGTTAACGGTTTAGTCTGTGATCTCTCCGAATTCAGATGCGGCGTCAAGCCTCGCCGCTGGGCGCTTATCGCTCTCATGAGCTAAAGCGTAGCCGCTTGATTTCTTTTCAATGAGAACCTCTAAGCGCTCGCGTTCTTCTTTTCTTAAAAGTTTTTCCATCTGCGCTGGCGACTTGACTGCGGGTTCCTCGTAGATGTCCTTGGGATCAAGATCAAATTTCGACATCACTTCAAACGCGACATCGATGTGGGGCTTCCACTTTCTTGTGGGCCTTTTCTGCACGAGCTTCCAGCCAGGCGGGCACCGTCCGTGCTCGGCTTCGCCATAGGCAAAGGCCCGAACATTTTCGATCCAAGCCTCGACAACAGGTAGCCAGTTAAGAGTTTTACCTAGCTTCTCTGGATCATAGCTAAGCATCTGCGAAAACTCTTCTCTAGCTAAGGTGAGAGCCTTCTCATGCACCGCTGGACAAATGCCCGCGGCTGGACAAAAGCGGCAGTGATCGCCAGGGTTTAATGGCGCGTTTGGATCTTCGGTTTTAACGGCGAATTCTTTTAAGCTCGCTGCAAATTCTAAAAGATCAAACGAATCAAAGCGGTGACGACGAATCGGACCATCAGCGTGAGCACAGCGGGGCTGAGCGATCACAAGTTCCACTTCACGGCACGGGACTTTCGCTGATAGCAAAGCGCCAAGGCCATAGTATTTAAGCTGCACATTATTTTCAGCATCGACAGCGATGCCTTGGCCATATTTAAGATCCCAAACGTAAAGTGTCTGCGCTTTAGCGTCGTAAATAACTGCGTCTGCGGTTCCGAAAAGACCGGGATGCACTTCCGATAGGTCAAACTTGTGCTCAATTAAAAAGAAAGAGCCTTTCGTTTGTGTCGCTGTGCGCACGAGATTCATCACCGAATCGGTGTAGGTCATCACGTGCTCGATCATTTCCTCATCGTAGTCCTTTGGCTCAAACTCTTGGCCTCGTTTGAAATGCTCTAGGATTTCAGCCGCAAGCTCGTGAGCCTTTGTACCCTCTTCGGCGTACACGCTTGATCTGGATTCAATGCCTTCCGAGAGCCTCACGGAACCGGGACAGTTCGACCATCTCTCCATGGAGCTTGCGCCGATGTGCGAATGCTTTGCCATTAGCCGACAGCCGCGGCGCAAGTGTTAATAAACGCCTGATAGTCGGACTCTTTAATCTCCGAGATTCGCTGCGCACCGTAGGATTGCAGAATCTCGCGCGCCTTTGGAAGTCCAAGGGTGTCGTTTACTTTTTTTAAGCTCTGCATCACTTGTTCGCGGAGTTCTACAGGCTTTTCCACAGTCTTTTTTACTGGTGCCTGCGCTTCTTGAGCTTCGCGCGTCGCTTGAGCTCTTTCAGACTCGGGCATAATTTGGTGCGTGATGGCTGCGGCTGCGACTTGAGCCGCGGCTTTCGCGGCCTCCATGTCTCGCTTCGGAGCTGGCGCTGCGGGCTCGGCTTTAGGCGGCCTTCCGGGCCCACGCTTTACTGGCTCAGCTTGCGGTTGATCTGGGAAAGTAGGAAGCGGCTTAAACGACGGGCCTTGAGTGATGGGGTCGTTTTGGTAGACCGTAGCCTCGGCACCCGAGATGAGAGCGAGTAGCTTTTGCAGTTCCTGCGGTGTTGTGGCGTTGATCGTGAGTGTGACATTCATATCGATTTCCTCTCGGTTTAAGTTTTAAGTAAAAATATCTTCTCTATCTAAAAACATCGGGACTATGGCGCTTGGGTCGTCGACCGACTCGGGACTCTCGCTCGGCACATAGCGACCGTCAAATAAATGCATAAGCTCTCTTGTTTTTCTGCGAAGCGTGCTAGCCACCTTGGCATCGATGGAATTAGCAAGGCCAGCAAAGCGGACAAACACAGGTCTTTCTTGCCCGATCCGATGGCATCTCATCGCGGCCTGCGCGTTTTCACCAGGCACCCAGCTTTGTTCAGCGAACAAAACATTGTGCGCCGATGTGAGTGTGATCGCTGTGCCTGCGGCTTGAATGTTACCGATAAAGATGCGGCACTTTGGATTTTTTTGAAATTTGTCGACATTGATTTGGCGCTTGGCGGCGGGCGTCTGCCCATAGAGCGTGACTGGCTTAAAGCGCCTTAGCTTATGGCGTAAACCTTCGATCACCCCTTGATGGATAGCGAAGATCACAATTTTAGCATAGTCGCCGTTTTCTAATTCTTGTGCGACGAGATCAGCGATGCCGTCCACTTTTTGAAGCCCAGTGTAGCGCCTAAGGCCCGCTACCGAATTCATGACGCCACTAAGACCATTAAATTCTTGCCGCCATGAGGGGCTTGCTTCGCAAATGGCTGTCACAAGCTTTCGCTCTTTATCGACCAAGGCCTCTAGCTCAGCACGACGATCATACGGATGCGTCCACTGCACGTATTGAATCTCGTAGTCGATAGCATTGGCCGGTACGACGATGTCTGAAAAAGTGATCGACGGAAGGTCCTTTAGCACGTCTACCTTCCTGCGTCTGAGCATAATGGGGTCAAGAATGGCTCTGAGCTCATCGATTCGCTCTGGCTTGGTCCCGGTGATTTGGATTCTGGTCTCGCCCCTTGGGGGCTTAAAGCTGTACGTGGTGCAGTATCTTTCGACGAATTCGGGGTAGGAGAGTTTCGTTTGCCCGAAGGTGAAGAGTATCGGCCAAAGTTCTGCGGCGTGATTTGGAGCGGGAGTCCCAGATAAAGCCCAGACTCGGTCGGCTCGCCGTACCAGCCCACCTCGTCCAAGCGTGACTTGAGTTCTTTTACTTTCCGTTGACTTAAGAAACTGCGCTTCATCTAAGATCAAGACTCCAATTCGTTCGGTGTCTCGTAAGCCCCGTGCAAGCTCGTCTGCGAGATTATACGAGGATATAATGAGATCAGCGTCCAATCGTCTTGGCTCTGACCTTGAGAAAATGATGTCGGATCGCCAGGGACGATCGGAAAATCGTCTAAATTCTCGATCCCAATTCTCTCTTGCAACTGCGGGGCAAAGTACCACAACTCGTAGAGGGTTAATTTTTGACGCCGCGGTGATCGCTTGTGCCGATTTTCCCAAGCCCATTTCATCAGCGAGTAGCGCTGTTTTGCGTTCGCGAAGCCAATCTGCGCCCGTGCTTTGATAGTCGAATAGCTTAAACTCATCGTCGACCACACGGGTTCCAAGAGCTTGAGATTTTGCCGCGTTTTGACATCTCGAAGTGGAGGATCTGGAGAGCGTCGCGACTCACCAGTATTTTATCCTCATCAAAACCATTTGAGTTTGGCAGCCGCCTTTTAACAGTAAAACTGCGTGATTCAATGAGCTCGATGATAAGGGACTCAAGATATCTTAGTTCGCGGAGCTCATCGGCTTTTTGAGACCAGTAGTCCGAAGTTTGAAGTACCATAGTGTTTATGTGGCCCTTTCGTTTTAAGCGGTTTTAATTTTTATGTGACGATCGGCAAAGACTGCAAGTAGCAAAGCCTCAGCCCTTCCGTCATGTCTTTTTAGTTTGAAATCGTCAACTGATTCTGGAAATAGCCTTTTGGCCATCTCAATTGAATTGTGTTTGTTCTTATCCAAGTTCATGCCCGACTTCCAGACGCTTGATTTAATGAAATAGATCGGGATCATGTGGCTTGCCACCGCGGCCTGCACCATGCCAAGCGCTCGGCCAAAGGTGAACATTGACGACACGCCTTGACCCGGCATCGCGTGCACGTCCTCAATGACAGCGTAGGCGATCTCAGGGGCCCAGCGTCCGATAAAGATTGAAAGACCATAGGGGTCGATGATCTCTTTTTCCTCTTTTTTAAGCTGGGTCATTGTCTGCCGACCGCTTAAATCCCGAACCACACGCCGTTTATGGGGCACGGTGATCGTGGGCATCATGATCGTGCATTCACTGAGGCCCGTTAGAGGGTTAAAGATAGCTAGGCCACCTGTAAGGCCAGGGTCGATGCCTAAAATAAGATGTGGGGGCTTTACGAGCGTTGTCGCGGGATCGTCAGATGAGGCTCTTGTACTGAGCTTGTTCAATTGGCAGCTTCCCAGGGTTTAGGTCTCTATCTGAGAGGTACACGCCTTCGTTTTTAGCGGCAAGTAGAACATAGGGCATGGACCCAGTGGGGACCATACCGTCTGTGCGCTTAACCCAGTTCCTAATCGTCGTGCGATCGATGCCTTTCGGGTTAGGCCATACCCGATCAAGAGCTCTTTTGAGAGCGGCTGTACCGCCGAAACGGTACAAGATGCGCTCCATTTGAGTGCTATAGAGCCGATGCTGTAGGGCTTGGGACTGCTTTTTTGGAGGGTGACGGGTATTTGTGGCCATTTCTATTTAATTAAACAATATCGGCAGCGAGTCAATTGGCAGTTTGGAGGCTTGGGAGTGGTTGTCGGCCCAAATGACACGGAGCGCACGGCCAGGGCCAAGTACCATGTTGGCCAGGACCGAGTGGGTGGCCAAGTAGCGGACCAAGTGAATGTCTTGTGATTCCACACACTTACAAAGTTGGGCCGAGCGGGCCAAGAGAAATGTCATTTTTCCGAAGTTCGGCACGGAATACGGTGGGGTAGTGTGGGGTGTACAGGTAGCCCAGGTAAATACGGCATACCCTTATATTATACTACTACTACTACTAAAGAATATACTTGGACTACTTGGTCTTGTTAATGAAATCAATGACTTGGAACGGGCCAAGTTCTGTTTTTTGGCCAAGATCAACTTGGACACTTTGCATTGGCGCGCGTCAATTTGGTCGGCAAATGGCAGAATTTCAATGAAATACCCCTAAAAATAATTAGGTTTAATTATTATACAACTGATTGAGGCAATTGTTTTTGGGTTAATTCGGTGTGTTAATTGCGTGAAATTATGCGTTAAATCTAAATTGGCTTCAAAAAACCGGGCCCATTAAAGCGTTAGTGCAAAATGATGAGTGGTTGTGCGGGCTTAGGTGATTCCGGTCTACTTGGCCCGTGCCGCTTGAGGTACGTTGCGGTCTCATGACCTCATGGCCGGTTGAGGTCTCATGGCCCCGCCATCGATGGACCAAATAAAGGGACGGGCCCCGGCGTGCGGCCGAGACCCGTCGAGGTCATTGAGTCATGAGTCTAAGCCGCCGCACGCGGTCGAACCTCAGACCTCTCGGGACGGCAACGGATAGGAACCGCCGCGAGAGACTCAATCAATTGATTCAATATGACTCGAAGTTGAGATGCAAGGAACCAAGCCCCGTTTGCCTCAAGGGCTTGGATCGTCGCGTGGACGTCTCTGATCTGTTGGGTCATTTTGTACCCTTGAGGTCCATTTCGACCAAGAGTCGACAGCCTTGAGGCAAGTGCGCAAACGGAATTTTCTTCCCTAGGTGTCGACCGTTGCAAGCTGTTGTCATCTGTCCGAAGCCATTGAAAGGGTCCGATGACATGCCCCGCGCCGCGAAAGTCTCGGGACGATAGGGACCAAGGTCATCGGAATTTTCAGGCTGATCCAAATAGACAACAGTGAATCGATCCCACGTCTCCCCACCGTTGTCCCAACAGGTGATCCGCTGATTGAAAATTTTCTCGTGTTTCATTTCGCACCTCCGCTTTTAGCGGTCTCAATCATTTCAGCCACGACATAATGCTCATAATCCTCAGCGCCCGCGTCGTACTGCCCGATGAATCCGAAGCAAGAGTCGATGCATTGATAACCGCACCCTGGAATCGGATTCCATTTCTCAAGCACGTACCCGACGACGCCGTCCATTTCGACACGTTGCTTGAATCGTTTGAATTCAATTTCGAGTGTTTTCGGATCCATATCGGGGTTTGCCTTGGGGTCATAACAGTCCCCAGCCAAATCATCGACTGTTGAGTCATAATCGGGCAGTTCCATAATCCTAAAGTTCCGTGAGGGGGATTCCCATATCGTGCGTTTCACTTTGTCCGTCCATTTCTGATCGGTTCGATCCGATCGGTTTGATTCACTCAATGAGTCCCGCGTCTTGCGACACGGGACCGATGAGGGATTCAAGCAAAAAGACCATTGGTTGCGTTGCCGTCCGTGTCGCACTTGAAAGCGAGACGGTCGTGATCAAGGCGGTTCCATTTTTCAGCGTCAAACTCTCCGGGAGTCACGCCTATTACAAAACCGTTTGAGTCCTGTTGGACTTGAACGATCTGCCCGACGCCATAATAGACGCACGCGGTCTCGGGAAACCAAGTGCGCTTGCCTTTGATGTTGCAAGCGAAAATGTCCGCACGCCGATCGGACGCGAGACAGCGCACGATTCCGTCACCGCTTAGGCGGTCGAACCAGACAACATAGCACTCTATTAAGGGCAGTTCTTTTTTCTGTTTCATGTTCCGTCCTTTCAATTAGAGAGTTGTAATGGCGTGCGCCAACATTGCGACAAGCGCGAGACCGATGACGACAGTCGATTGGATCAGGACTGTCTCAAATAGATTGGGCTTCTGTTTCATGTTTTCTCCGTTTTCTGATCGGTTCGATCCGATCGGTTTGATGGACTAAGAATACAACAGATTATCGGATGACGCAACGCATACCTTTAGCCATTGAAAGATTTTCTCGAAATGATACGGGGACCCATGGATTCAGTTGAGCTCACCGATGAACTGATAATAGAATTGATAAACCAAATGGCCAACGGCCTGTCCCTCAAATCTCAGCTCAAACTCATTGGAGTTGAGCCATTTAAATTCTTCGACGCTTTAAATGACCGTCCGGATCTGGAAGCCCTGTATACTCGCGCTCAAGTCGCGCGTGCTGAACTTGAGGTCGAAAACATCATCGACATTGCAGACACCGAGGACGACGCGCAACGGGCCCGAAATAGAATAGACACGCGCCGATGGTACGCGGCGAAAATGAGACCTCAAAAATACGGCGACCGGATCGACCTCAATATAAATCAGACTGTTGATATCGGATCAGCACTGATCGAAGCGAAGTCTCGTGTGCTACCTCAACGCGACCTCAATCTCATTGAATCGCCCCAACGCGCTGAATCAAATGAGATAATCATTGACAGCACATCAGATCAACAGTCTGATGGCGCCCCTCAAACCCATCAGGACCTCAAAAAATCATCAGACTCGATTTTCGACTGAAACCAGCCAAATCGAATAGACCGGGGTGGGGTGGGGGGTGGGGCCAAAAAATCCCTGACTCACTCCGTAAAACGTACCGGCCACAAGCGATTTTTTATTTTTTAGCAAATAAATTGAATTAACGCGCCCCGTTATGATACAACGCCCCAACGCTCTCCAAAATTTATTTTTAAGAGAAAGGCCACTCTCCGATGCTACCTAAACAATCTTTTACGCTCCCCACGCTGATCGAGAAAATCCGCTCCAAAACCACCATTTCATACCTCCAAGCCGAGACCATCGTCCGCGGCATCGTCGCTATTTTGGACGAGGAAGCTAAAAAGGGAGAGATCGTGAATCTGCATCAGTTGGTCGAGGAACCTCAAAAATCGAAACTGATCAAAACCGCGCGCAGGGATCGGCCATGATTGAAATTATAGCGAGATACTCCCTGC
>ERZ869929.682-NODE-682-length-16845-cov-205.701787_pt1 | contig 16845 bp, 21 predicted proteins | sample MGYA00579312_ERZ869929 | MGnify/ENA primary metagenome ERZ869929 (study PRJEB32216, sample SAMN09231818) | wastewater metagenome | place: USA: Maryland | collected 2016-08-09 | study: EMG produced TPA metagenomics assembly of the PRJNA472060 data set (Reclaimed... | reverse complement strand
TTGGTACAAAACCAATTTAAGTATGGAGGTTATATATGGAAGAAATAAGACCTTACGGTAGAAAAGTGTGTTCAATTTTAGAGTGTGATGGTAAACATCTATCTAAAAATTATTGCCGCAAACACTATTGGAAATTTAATAAATACGGCGACCCACTTGCTATCGTAGAGAACACTGGCAAGTTCAAACCGAAGCAAGAGCCCTGGAACAAAGGGTTAAAGGGAACCCATTTTTCTCCAAGCACTGAGTTCAAGAAAGGTGAGGTTGCGAACGAAAAACACCCTCAGTGGAAAGGCGAGAAACCAGGTTACTTTGCAGTTCACTACTGGATTCGTAGACACTGGGATAAGCCTAATAAGTGTGAACATTGTGGAACTACGGAGGCCAAACGGTTCGAATGGGCTAATATAAGTGGTGAGTATAAACGAGTGAGGGGGGATTGGTTAATACTTTGTACCTCATGTCACCACATATACGATGATATATATACTAAGGGCAAAGCCACAAAGGAGGCAAAAAAATGGGCATCTCTCTCAATTTAGGTGCAGGGGATACAAAGTTCCCAGGCTACACATCTGTGGATAAGTGGGATAAGGAAGCTGATGTACAGGCGGATATATGCGAACTGCCTTACGAGGATAACTCAATAGACGGTATCATCGCCTATCAAGTAATAGAACACATACCTTATAACAAGACCGAGGATATGTTCAAAGAGATGTATCGGGTGCTTAAACTTGGAACTTCTGCACTAATAGAATGCCCTGACATTGAGTATGCTGCTCAAGAGATTGCTATGAGTGGTGAACTAGAAGACAAGTGGCTACGTCATATATGGGGTGAATATTACCGTCACTGGGACACTGACAGATACGAAGACGCACTAGACCACGCTGGAAGTAAACACGTCACAGGCTTCACTCTCAAGCGAATAAAGCGTATCTGTGAGCCTCTAGGCTTTACTGTTATTCAGAATATGACTAAGCACCTAGATGTACCAGAGAACCTATCAGTGGAGCTGATCAAATGAAAGTATCAATGGTCATACCAGCCTATTACATTAACGAGGACTTCGTTAAGATGACCGCTAATTGTCTTAACTCTATGGGCGACGAGAAGCCCGACGAGATTATTGTAGTAGATGACCACTCACCAATCGAACACGAGTTTGACGGTGTAATCAATATTCGTAGAGCAAAGAACGGTAGATTCCCCAAGGCAGTGAACACAGGGCTTCGTGCGAGTACAGGCGATATAATCATAGTTTGTAACAATGATATAACTTTCTACCCTGGCTGGCTAAAAGGGCTTAAAAAGGTACTCAAAACGTGCGATATAGGCAGTATACGGGTGACTGACTCGGACGGGTGGGAGACACACGACGTAGTAACTACTGGTGATAGGTTTGGTTCTATATGGGCTATGAAGCGTCACGTATATGAAACGCTCGGTGGACTAGATACAGACTTCGCTTTGGGCTCATTTGAAGACCTCGACTACTACAATCGAGCACGCAAAGCTGGGTTTAGTGTAGGTAAGTATCATGGTGCACTCGTAGAACACATAGGTAGAGCTACAAATGACGTAGAGTTCCCGAACCACGAAGACTTCGAGACTGGTAAAGAAGTATATAGAAATAAATATGGAAGGATTGACTGATGGAAACAAAAATTATTAAGTACCCAGTCGGTATGTATACCCTCAGTACATCGGTTAAGTCACTGTTTAATATGCCAGACAACGCTTATCTACAAGAACTACATAAAGCTTGGAAGCCAGTGGAAGTATTCAAACGAGAGAACGACCAACAGACACCATTTCATACACGCTTCTATCACTACTTCAAGGAGCACCCTATCAACTCAGCATACGAGAATCTTATACGAGAGGTAGTTCAACCATATATCGGTGAAGATGTGGTCTATCAGACTATACCAAGCTTTCGTATACAGTTCCCAGATAACCTAGCAGTGGGTGAAAAACACAAAGATAGCGACTACTCACACTCAACCGATGAGATTAACTTCTGGCTACCACTCACAGACGCTAAGAACACCAATACATTATGGATAGAAGACAAAGCCTATCCAGTTGCCTACGGTGAAATACTGGTATTCGATGGTGCTAATAGAGAGCATGAGAACAAAGTTAATAAGGAAGGCTATACACGAGTAAGCCTAGACTTTCGAGTCATACCTAAGAGCAAATACAAACCAAGTGTCAAAACATCAATCAATACCAAGCTATCTATGTCAATCGGTGGTTACTGGTCGGAGCTATGATGAAACGGGCTGTAGAAAGAGTAGTATTCATCTGTAACCCAGTATTCACCTACGGCAAGACGGGCTGGACACCTGATGATACATTTCTATCAGGCACAGAAGAATCTATCCGTGAGTGGGCTACAGAGATCAAGAAACGTGGCTTCGATACAGCAGTCTACTATAACGGTGAGCCTACCGACTATAAGGGCGTGTCATACAGAGATTATGCAGACTATGTACCAGGCGATATAGACATAAACATCAAATACCTAGACTTTATCAGTGAAGCACCTCACTCTTGGTATCTAACCAATGAGTTTGACATAGCCTATAAGGACACATCAAGTTATGATGGGGTAATTCTACCAAGTAAATGGGCAGTAGATAATCTTGGGTACGAGGGTGTGTTCAAGATTGTGCCTCATGGGTATGACAGCAAGCAGATATACCCAGGTAAGAAGATTAAGAAACAATGTTTATACTCAAGCTCACCAGATAGGGGGCTCTACGATCTGCTAGAGATGTGGCCCTATGTACTAGCCAAACACCCTGACGCTACTCTTATCGTTACCTATGCGAATGACGACCTACCAGACATAGAAAATGTGATGTATTTAGGCCAGGTTGACGATGCAACAATGAGCGAACTGTACCGAACATCAGATATATGGGCATATCCGTGCAATGGTGGTGAATTGTTCTGTATGACAGGTATCAAAGCCCAGGTAGCGGCAGTAGTGCCCGTATACTATCCAAATACTGCTCTTATAGAGACTGTACGAGAGGGTGCACGATGTAACCCTAATAATTTTGTGTCTCAATTAGTCGATATGCTCGGTAATGAGAGTAGAAAGAAATGGATAAGAGAACATCTTGCCGTAGAACACTTTGCAGATTGGCAAGATAGTACAGAGATATTATTAAATGCAGTAGGAGCGTACAAATGAGCGAGCTAAGTGACGATATAGTAGTAACCCCTAAGGACAATGGGGCTATGGATGTTGAAGTTAAACCATCGGAATCAACAGGAGTTATACAAGAGTTTACTCCACTATCAGGAATGATGGATATAAACGAGCCAAGTAAAGAAGAAAGCGAAAAACTATCAACTGTTTGGGATTATTTCAAAGGTGAGAACAAAAGCAATGCCGAGATTCTCTATGCTATTAAGTCATTAGAGAACCGTATGCAAGCTCCAAGCCTTAACGAATCAAGGCTTAATAAGGTCTATCAGTGGGTACGAGTACGAAAGGACATAGAGAGCAACGAGAAGCTCCTGAACTCACTATGATAGAAAAGCTTATTATCAAGTTTGAGAACAACGACTATATCTACGAAATACCACTCGAAAAGATTAAGCAATTCTGTAAATCTGAAACAATAGAAGATATAGAAAAAGCAATAACGGAGGCTATTAAGCGAATTTGATGGAGAAGCATAGAGGTATTTCGGCAATAGAGAGACTAGAACACTCAGACGAGAATGATGCAAAGAAGGTAAACGTCTACGTCTGGAATGGTTCGTCATGGGAACGGTCTACCTCTGCTTCTAGCGCCTATGCCACACGTATAGACGACTTCACAACTACTAATGTTACTTATATAGGTAAAGCAGCTATCGGTTCAGCAGTAGGTTCAGCAGTTTGGCAGATACAAAAGATTGACGAAACTACAGGCATGGTAATTACTTGGGCTGATGGTGATTCTAGTTTTGATAACGTGTGGGGTGCAGCTGGAGCAGTCGCAGGATTAACGTACTCATGAAAGCGATTAACAAAACTTATTACAATCTTGATGACCCAGATATGCCGAAGTCTGTTATGTGGGATATGGCTGATGAAGACGACAATATCGTGATACCTGAATTGGTTACAATGACTGATATAGGTGATAAGTCTGACCTTATAAATATGGTGAACAAAGCCGTAAGAGATTACGAGAAGAGTCTGTAATGGCTGTCGTTGTATCAAACGGGGCAACTACTCTTGCTACAGCCAGTGGCTTCTATGCTGCCGAAGCGTATAACCTTGGTATGTATTCGGCTACTTACCTTGCGCTATCATCAACTCGAACTATCCCAGTAACCTTCGCTAATGCTGGCAACTGCCAAGGGGTGATTTTAGATGTCAGTTCTGGCTCGGCGACAACAACTAGGAGTATTACTGTTGTCTTGCAAGAAAACGTAGCGAGTGTCTGGACTGACCGCTCTAGTGTCACCCTAACCGCCAACCAGATTGCTAACTCAGCCGCCAACACATCTTACGCTCAATGGATTGTGCCGTTTAACCTAACCCCTTACGCAGTGACCACCGCTGGCAGTACTTGGCGATTCTCTATCTCACAGACTGGTTCAGGTACGAACTGGTCGCTTAAAACCAGTAATGGGACAAACCCATTTTATGTAACATGGTGCGATAACGCTGCAACCTTTGCCTCTAACGATGTAGTCGTCGCTAAAGATAAGGTGACTATTGACCAGACAGCGACCTTCAAGGGCATTACAGGTACGGGCTCAGCAACTCACTCAACCTGTGCAATCGCCTGTCGGTCAACTACCCCAACTCCAGCTAATGTAGCGATGTTTGAGTGGGAGAACGCCCCCGCCGCCGCTTATACGCTTACTATAGATGGCTTCTTTGTCCTATCGGCTCACTCAGGATTTAGAGCTGGGACATCTGCATCGCCCATCCCTACAGCGCAGATGGCCACTATTGACGTTATATCAGCGACATCGGGCACATCTACTAACAGTGGGTTTAATGATGGCTCAAGCACCTCAGACGGGGTTGTGGGGCGGATGAATCTATTTTTATACGGCGAAGTGCCCGCTACAAGGGTTACTACGCTTGCCAACACAGCCAACACGGGGCAACAGGACATTGTGACTACTGATTCTACGGGCTGGGCGGTTAATGATAGTATCTGTATTACTAAGGGGAATGGCAACAGCAGCACCGCAGAAACAGTACCATTTACCATTGATACTATTGCAGGTACAGCCATCAACGTGAATACCAATATCGTTACATATAACAGAATGGCTGGTGGCCATGTATTTAGGATGAACGGCTACGGGATATATCTCATGGTCAACTTTAACCTAGCTACTAACACCAAACTATGGGGGGTCAACGGGCTTGTATTATCTGGTGTTCGGTTATCTGGTGTGAATATTGGGACAAGCAACGGAACAGTATTGTGGAATGACGATAGCGCAAACATAACAAGCCAACTTACGGTGCAATACTGCTCGATGTTCAATAACTCTTTTGCCTCGGCTAGTGCACTATTCAGTGCGATAAGCCATGTAGCAGGCGGTACGTTCTTAATAGATGGTTGCCACGCATTTAGGCAGGGTACTGTCGGCACGCAGTACGGCCCAACAGGATTAAAGACAATTCGTAATTCAATATTCTTTGACTGTTCAGGCCCGCTGTCGGGGTCATTCAATAACGATAACTATCTATATGAGGACAACTACTTATACAATTCTCTCTCCAACGCTATTGCAACTGGTGGCATGGTCAATTCAACGATACAAAGAAATTACTTTTACGGTAATACTTATTCACTTAGGGCTGATGGCCCAATTATAAATATGGATTGGAATAATAACATTACGAACGTGGCGGTGTCTGTGATATTTACGCTAAAAGTATTGGTGAACTTTATAATGGTAGATGACACCATTGGTGACGAAGGTCTTGTAACGTACTTATTTAACCCCCTTGCTGGTTCAAGTGTCTACAGCGAAACCATCATGCGTGACCCCACGATTGGGACTGTTGGGGCTACTACTGTGTTCAACCCAGGAGTGATGGTTGATGGTGCGTACTTTAATATCCAAAACTATGATAACCTTGCTGGTGATGACCGTTCCTATATGCCGTATGGTGAGATATGGCGCACAGGCGCAACCCTAGCAGATACCACCGTCAGAACGGCAGGGGGTTCAGCGATGCGGTTTATGCCGATTCACGCCACAAGTGAGATGCACTGGGAGCAGACAATCCCGACAGGCGACATATCAACCAAAACCATGACTATTACGTGTTGGGTATATATTAACAATGCCGCTTACTACGCTGGGACACATACCAAGCCAACTCTAACTGTGACTTATGACCAGACAAGCACTGTGACCGCAGTCGCTACCGCTACGGCGGGTTCATGGCAACAGTTAGCTTGTACGTTCACCCCGACAACAAGCTTTGGACAGATTGAGATGGAGATAACTGGCGCTACCGACGCTACGGGGACTAACCGATACTTCTATGTCGATGACTTCAATATCGCCTACCCAGCGGGAGTGCAGATTGATTTAGGTGGGCTAGATCTTTGGGCTGATGGACTACCTGTAGCACCAGCTATTGCAACCATGCCATCTATTACAGGAGTTTGGGACGAACCACTCACTGCTCATACGGTGTCGGGTAGTTTTGGAGCGTTTATTAAGAAGTTGCTTACTGTTGGTAAATTCTTAGGGCTGAAGTAAGTATAAATTAGTAATCCGAATACAATACCACTATGAGTAAGAAACCTACTAAAGAAGAACAAGCTAAGAAAGCCCAGATGTGGGCTGATCGCTATTCAATAGCCGTAAAGAACCAAGAGGGTATGTTTGCCCGTTTTGCAAAGTGGTTTGATCTAATGCATGCTAACGTGAATGATGACAACATCGCCCTATGGAGAAGTAAGGTATTCATTCCTGTACTTGCTGGTAAGGCGTGGAATCTGATAGCTAAGTTCGTTGGTCTTAAACCAGGCTTTGAAGTAACCCTACGTGACCCAGAACCTATGCCAGAGATACCAGAAGAAATCGAAGACGATTCTCAACTGAAAGAAGAATACTACAAGGCTGAGAACGAGCGTATTCAAGCTCTCAAAGATAGAGCCGAGAAGATGCAACGCAAACTTGAGTATGACTATGACAACCCTAAACTTATTGAGCCTATTCGAGATAAGGTATTAGCCTCACTTATTGATGCAGTCGTAACTGGTACGGGTATTGCCAAAGTGCCTTGGAGTGTAAAAACTCAACAAAGATATGAACGTATAATCGGGCCAGACGGTACAGTAGACTTAACAAAAGAGAAAGTAATCGAATCTAAGATTGGTAATAACGATCTTATCCCTGTAAACATTTTCAACGTGTTTGTAGCTCCATCAGCCGCTAACCTATACGATGCACCCTGGATAATTATTAAAGAGTTCAAGACAGTCAAACAGTTAAAAGACCAGGGTATTTATAATAATCTTGACCAGCTAGAAGATGCTCGCTCTAGTGCTGACCAATTTGCACAATATAAGAAGTCACGTAACCGACTAACAAACGATGAAGACCCAATCGTATCTGACAAAACGCTCGACCAAATAGCCATATATGAATGTTACGAAGGAGATATGATATACACCTATGCAGACGCAGGTACGAAAGGTGGAAGCAATCAACCTTGGGTAGAATTACGTTGCCATAAAAACCCTTACTGGCACGGTAAGTACCCACTTGTTAAGTTCACTGTGAAACAACGCCCTCACGACTTCTGGGGTGAAGGTCTATTTGAGCTTACCGAACGCCTACAATCAGCAATAAATGATACTTTCAATCACTACATGGACAACTGGAATCTATCTGTAGATGGTGTCTGGTTTATTGATGAAACATCTAATGTGAATGACTTTATAATTCAGCCAGGCGGAGAGATTACCTATAGGGGCAACAAACCAGAAGCAGCCCACATGCCAGAGCCTAACCCTAACTCGGTACAGATAGTTAACCAATTCTTAGAAAAAGCGATAGAAGACGCTACAGTGAGCTCATACGCTACAGGTGCAATGAATAGTGCTACTGATAAGACACAAGGTACAGCTACAGGCATTCTACGCTTACAACAAGCTGCAGGTGACATGATTAGTTTCATGAAGTCTAACTTTATGCAGTCTATGAAACAGGTAGGCGAGATGTGGCTATCTAACAACCAACAATATATTGACCAACCAATGACCCTAATGGATGCAAATAAACCTCTACAAGTAAGCCCAGCAGACCTACAGGGTGAGATGGAACTCCGTATAGATGATGCTTCAATGGAACCGACCAGCAAAGAAGACCAGAAGACTTCATACCTAGCTTTTGTAGCCCAAGCTATGCAACTTCAGCAAGCAAGCATACAGCAAGCCCAAGTAGCTGGCACTAAACCTTTAACTCTCAACTTTGAAGAACTGTTTGAAGATACCGCAGATAAGTTTGGTATCAAATCAGTAGATTCACTTATTGTCACCCCACAAGAGATAGAAGAAGAACAAGCTAAACAACAAGCTGCTCAAGCAGGGCAAGAAGAACAAATGATGGCAGAACAGGGTATGCAAGACCCTAATATGCCACCTGAGATGGCTCAACAAGACCCTCAAATGCAACCTAACCCTATGGAGATGATGCAATGAATGACCTAGAGAAATACCAAGCAGCCCTTGATAGAAGTATCAAACTAGAAGCCCTCCAATCTTCACCTGACTGGGAAATTATATCTGAGATTATTGACGGACTACTCGCCGAATTTGCATCAGATATTATGAATGATGTTACTCTCGACCACGATCAGTACGTAATTACTCGCTCTAAGATAGACGGAGTACGTGCTGTTAAGTCTCGTATGGACACAATTATAAAGAATGGGAAACAAGCCGCAGATGCAATCAACGTCATCGGAAAGTGAACCACTTAACGACAGTGTAGACCCACTACCAGCAAGCGATAGTGGTGAGTTTGGTAAGGTTGAACGCATCTCTAAAAAGGATATGAAGCCTATTAACGACCCTCACTGTAAACACGAATTTGAACCTGATTACTCAGATGAAACAGACTATTATTTAGCCATGTCTTGCAAGTATTGCATCGTAGGTTATTTGAAGCCAAAAAATACCTCCACAAAAAAGTAATTCCACTACTATTGCACTATAGGCACACGCCTACCCAAATGACCTAAATGAAAGAAATGGAATGCAATTATGAACGAAGAACAACCAATCGAGGCTCAACAGGAACAACCTGTAGAAGTACCTCAAGAAGTAGAGCAACCAGCCCTACAAGAAGAACAGGCAGAGCCAACCCAAGAGGTTGAACAACCTGTAGCACCAGTTGAACCTGAGCAGGTAGCAGAAGCTCCTCAAGTCGAACAAGTTATTGAAGACGATGAGATAGAAGAACTACCAACATACCCTCAGTATCAACAACAACAGCAAAGCCCAATCGACATTTCACAGCTTCCTATGGATGCTGAAGGTAATGTAGACCCGAACGCTTTTGCAAACGCTATTTACCAGAACGCTGTACAACAGGCTAACGCCCAAGCACAGCAGACAGTACAAGAACAGCTCCGAGAACAGAAACTATGGCAACAAGCTGAAAAAGCTTACCCAGAAATCGCTACCGACAAAGAGCTAAGAGGAATGGTAAATAACGCCCGACTCGGTGAAATGGCAGCTTCTCTAGGTGAGAAGAACCCAACACCAAAACAGGTAGCAGACCGAATCTTCAAAAAGATAAATACTGCTAAAGCAAGTGGAGTAGAACAAGCTACAAACAATGTACGTGTTCAGAACTCAGCAACTCTTGAATCATCTTCAACTGTAAGCTCAGGCGAAAGTGAAAGAGTACAACAAGCAGCACTCTCTGGCGACCCAGAAGCTCGTAAGCAGTACCTCCGCAGTCTCATAGATAGCGGTGACATAAGAATTGGAGAATAGGACTTATCAATGTAAGTCACTTAGTAGGTCGAAACTAAGTACAAATTAACCGAAAGGCATAAAACATGGCAAACGTATTTACATACGATAGTGGTGCTCGTAAGGAAAGCTTACTCAACATCATTACCAACATTTACCCTGAAGAAGATAGTCTGTTAAAAGACTTAGGTAAAAGCTCTGCCAGTAACACACTCCACGAGTGGGTAACTGATACTCTTAAAACTCCTGCTGCTCAGGCGATTGTTGAAGGTAGTGACGCTGCATACGCTAACCGAACTAACCCAACTCGTGTGACCAACCAAACCCAAATCGTGCGTATCGACCTAGGTGTTTCAGACTCAGAACGAGCTCGTAACTACCCTAGCTTCAAAGATCGTTACGCTTACGAAATGGACAAGGCTATGAAAGAGTGGAACAATGACGCAGAATTCAACCTCTTGCGCTCTACTGTTGCCACTGGTACTGGTTCAGCTGCTCGTTCAATGATTGGTCTAAAAGCCTCCATTACGACTGTTGCAACTGCCCAATCTGGTGTATCACTCAGCGAGCTTCAGCTCAACGACTATATCCAGAATGCTTGGAACCAAGGTGGTCGACCTACTGATGTGTATGTTGGTGCTAAGTTGAAACGACGTATTTCTGGCTTTACAGCTAACTCTACTCGTCAAACTCAAGCTCCTACAAAAACTTTGGTAAATGTAGTTGACCAGTATGTTTCTGACTTCGGAGTATTGCGAATTAAGTTGCACAGATACATGACTGTATCTGGTGATAACAACTTCGATATTATCGGGATTCAACCTGATAAATTCAGAGTCGCTTACTTCCGTGAACCAGAACACATCAGCTTGGCTAAGACTGGCTCTGCTACCAAAGGTATGATCGAAGGTGAATTAACCCTAGAATACCTAGCAGAAAACAGCTCATTCAAAGCTACTGCACATCTTTAGAGATTGCCACTCAGCCCCTTATGGGGGTTGGTGGGAGGAACTAAATGCAAGTTGATGAATCACTAATAAACGAGATTGACGAGTTAGTAAACAAACACAGTGGCCCAGAGCTATGGGAGGAAACAGTACGCCTAGCAGTAAAACGTAACCCACAGATAGCTAGGGATGTGTTACTTACGATTAAGGACAATAAAGAAATTAGAGCTTCTATGTTCGACCAGAAGTATGGTGAATCTACTGATAAAACAATGCGACAAACAATGCGTATACCGCAATCTGTTGATGACCTACTCTGTATTGTTGACCCTGAAAACTTCCCTATGAGTAAACTAAAGCACCCAGAAGGTCTTAAGGTGATGATGAAGCTTCACAAGGTATTACCCGAGTTCTTTGTCGTAGACCGCATATAAATTAGTAATTCTTATATAGTACGATTATGAGTCAAATAAACCAAAACGACATACTTCTTGATATGAGTTATCTGCTCGGAGAGCAGACAATTCCTACTTCTGGCATTGAAGACAGAAAGCGGTTTATTGATAGGGCTCTTGAACGTATCAGTCGATTATATGATTTTGAAGAATCCAAAGCTATTGCTACTGTATCTATTACATCTGGTGTTGGTACATTACCATCTGATACAGGGGAATCACCTGACTTAGATGTTAGGGTGCAAAACTCAGGCAGTGGTGATGACTATGTATTCGACCAAATTCCGTATGAAGACCAAGACAACTATAGAGATGGTGATTATAAATACTGGCTGACAGGTTCGGCAGGTGACTACTCACTCAACACTAAAGATGATGTAGCGAATGTTCTAATTCGATACACCCAAGAAGCCCCATCAGTAAATGCCTCTATCTCAACCACCTTCCCATCGGCTATGGTTGTAGCACGTGGGGCTTTGGTGTACTACAAACAAGCCGAAAACCCATTGGCTGATATATCTCAAGACGAAGCATTTTTTCAACAAGAACTCCAAGAAGTAATCCAAAAACAGATACGCAACCGACCTGTAGGTAGGTCAGTAAGCGTAATGGAGAAAAACGGTCATTATACAGGTAGGGTATAGTCATGCCAAAGATTGCTATACCTGCTAAGAAAGGCCCAAAGAATATACCAGAAACTAGGGTACTTAACCCTGGTAGAGGGCTTAATAACCTTGTATCTGATAGTCTTATTCAAGACACAGAAGCATCAGATCTAAATAACATACAATTCGTTGAATCAGGGTGTGTATCTAAGTCATACGGCTATACTGCACTCGGTACAGGTCTATCTAACCCGCCTAAAGGGCTGGCTTCTTTTTATACGAACTCTAGTAGATATGTGGTTACAATGGATGGAACAAGCCTCAAGTATCTTAATGGTTCTACTTGGACTGCAATATCTGGTGTTACCTTTACCGCTAACCAACCTGTGAACTTCGTACAGTGTAAAGAAAAGATGTATATATGGAACAACTCACAAGCTGGAGCGGTGCTAGACTCATCTTTAACGCTAACAGCTCTCACAACAGCCCCAAGTGCGTCATTTGGTATATATTATAACGGGTATCAGGTAGTATCTGGTGTTACCACCAAACCGAACCGTGTCTACATATCAGACAACTCTAGTGCAACAGATAGGGGTGACTTCACGAATGCAACAGGTGAGCTATCTACAAGCGGTGGTGTACCTGGAGCTACGGTATTCGCTGGTACAGGAGCTCAATATATTGATATTGCAGATGGTGATGGTGATAAAGTAACTGGCTTTGCAAAGTTCCAGTCGGTACTGGTTATATTCAAAGAACGTACTACTTGGCAGCTTACAATGGACTCATCTGGTCTACCAACAGTATCTCTTATTAGTGGTTCTACTGGGTGTGTATCGCACAAATCAGTAGATAGCGTAGAGAACGATGTATTCTACCTCTCACGCAATGGTTACTATGTGCTTGGTAATGAGCCTAACTACTACAACGTAATACGTTCTAACGAGCTCTCTAACCGCATAAACCCTGTCATTCAGACCATCAACCCTGGCAACCTATCTAAGGTAGCATCGTTATTCTTTGACTATCGCTTCTACTCAGCACTATCATCGGGTGGTTCTACTACGAATAACCTTACATTAACTTATGATAGACGATACTTGGGCTGGTCACAGAACGACCATATCAAGGCTAATAGCTTTACTGAATTTATAGACTCAGCGGGTGATAAACACCTTTACTTTGCTTCTGAAGATGAAGCACAGGTATATGAGATAGAAACAGGCACATATAACGCCAATGGTGATGCAATCGAGTCTTACTGGGTATCTAAGGCCTTTGACGCTAAAGAATTTGAAATATACAAACGCTGGGTAGATATTACACTTTACTTCCGACAGGTGGTAGGTACGGTTACTATTACGATATATGCCGATAATAACTCCATTGTAAAGACAGCGACCATATCATCATCTACCGAGGCGACAGGTTCTATGGGCACACAGATGTTCGGGCAACAGATATGGGGCGGTACAGGTGAGGCTACTGATGGTACGGCTACCAATAACATCCCATATAGAATTAAGATCAACACGAAATCACGTACTCTCAAGGTAAAAGTAAGCAATGGTAACGTAAATGAAAGCTTTACTATGCTTGGATTCTTACTTACATATATACCGTACTCACATTATAGTTTTCCGTCATCACTTAAAATACAGTAATTGTCAAGTTATTTTACAGATACAGTTCTTCTAATATTAGGCTTCATACCTGTAAGTAAACTATAATCTATCATACCACTTGTCAAGTATTGTTCTTCAGCAGTTTTTCTCATTAGAATGGCGTCTTTTATATCATCAAATCTACCTAGATTCTTCATACTACCATCTAACGATATATGAGCCATATACTTCCCCCTAGATTTATCATAGCAAACACCCTTGTACCCAGAGGTGTTATCTTTTCTATTGAGTGAGCTACTAACTTTGTTTTGACTGCGTGTGCAGATTCTTAGATTAGAACAGCGATTATCTAACTTGTCTCCGTTGATATGATCTGTGTCCATACCCTTGGGTGTATTCATTATGACAGCGTGCATACGATAGCTCTGATAGCGTTTCTCTTTTTTTAACCATTGTTTCCTCTGTGCGTAGTGTCCATCGAAGTACCACTTATTATTTGCTACCTTATCGTAGCAACAATCGCATACCTTAGTTTTCTCGTTTTGTGTAAGTTTGATATATTTCATATCTGGAATATACCTCTATTACTTTTCCTGTGTAGGTTCTTACAAAACTTTCTCAAGCACTTGCACATATATAGCATAAGTGTATAATATGCGTATAAATTAAGGAGACGCTAAAATGGCAAAAAAGAATAAAAGAGCCCTCGGTTCACTCGCTATTGCGATAGGTGCAATCGTTTTACTGTTTGGCTCTGGTGCGATATACGACCCTAATCAGGCACAAGGCATACTAAGAGCATTACTGTCTGGTATGTACGTTGTTCTACTACTAATAGCTGGTACTTTCTTATGGACGGCTTGGGTAGTCTGGCGAGATAAAAAGTAAAAGTGCAGCAAAGACCCCATAACAGGGGTCTTTTTTATTACAAGAAATTACCTCTGTAAATTAGTAATTCTTTTACAGTTAAGTTAAATGCTTCAAATGGCTTAAAACTTATAACGTAAAAGGAGATTACATAAAATGGCATCAGAAGCCGAACTAAGAGCTCAATATGCGCAGCAGATACGCAACCAACTCTATGCACAGAGAGACCTTGTAGCACAATCGCTTGCAAGAGGTGAGAACCCTTATGGTGGTAGAGAGAATGCAATAAATTCTATATTCAAAACCTATGGCGCAAATGGTAATACAGTATCTTATCAAGAAGCCGCAGGTATTATTGGGCAAGCTTATGACCAGGCAGGTGCAGGTGGAGCTGGAGATACTGCCTATAGTGGTGGAGCTGGCGCAGGTGCTTCTGGCCCAGCTATGGTACGTGGCTCACTTCAAGATAAAATTGATGCGCTTAATAATCTCTACAACATTATTACTAACGATGTAAACGCTCTTACTACTGATAGACGCAATCAGTTAGAAACTGGTTACGGTGAGCAAAATACTGAACTTACAAAACAATATGAGAAATCAGCAGGTGTACTACCTAATGCTTTCTCTGCTCGTGGTATACGTGACTCTAGCTATTACGAAAACGCAGCTACAGACGCAGCAGACACCTATACTAAAAGCCAAAAGCAACTCCAATCTGACAAGGAACAAAAGCTTGCAGACTTAGGCCGTACAGCCGCAGGTCAACTCGCTGGTATACAAGCTGGTAGAGGTGCTATTGCTGCTTATAACCCAAGCTTTTACGGTACTGAAGCAGACCTCAATGCAGCACGAAGCAGTTTTGATAGCCAAATCGGTTCACTAACCCAGCAACACGCTGGCCTCGGTACTGACGCTGGTTATAGAGGTCAACTTAACTCAATAGCTCCAGTTAAATCTACTGGTGCAGCCGACTTGCAAGCTCAACTTCAGAAAATTACTCAAAGCTCTATACCAGGATTTGCTAAAGAAACTATTGCTAAAGGTCTTATCAAACAATCAGGTCAAGACCCAGCATATTGGGAAGACTACTACGCTAAACAAGCTGGCGGACAAGCTACGCCTCTAACATAGGTGTGCCATGTTTGATTGGCTACGCAAAGCAGCAGGAGCGGTAGGAAACGCCTTTAATCAAGGTGCGAGTTTTGTTGCCAGAAATAACCCAGTCTCTCAGACATTCAACTACGCCCAGCAAGCTTCAGCAGAAGCCCAGAGACGGCTTAGAGAGCAGCAGTTAGCTCAACAACGTGCTCAACAGCAAGCTCAACAAAGAGCCCAGCAACAGGCTCAGATTAACTCACAGCGTCTACAACAAGCCATACCTAGAATAAACCTCGGTGCAGCCATGAGTGCATTAGGTAAGATTGGAGCTGCTGCTAACCCAGTTAATCAGTTCAAGTCGCAGGCCAAAACATTTAGTACAGGACTACAAAAAGCTAACCAATTTGGTCTTAATCAGGCTGGTAAAAGTTTTGGGTTCAATCCTCAACAAATGCAGGACTTACAACGGCTCAACCCTAACGACAGGGCTAAGGCTGTTCTTAATCAACAAATTAGTAGTGTACGAAAAAACCCAATGATGGGGATAATTAACTCTCCATTAAATCCAATAACAAGCTTAAATCAAACGTATAGAAATGCCCCAGTAAATATACCAAAGCCAGATTTAACGAACATGGTGGATAGAGCATCCAAGTCTATTGCTCGCTCTCGAGTTGGTAAGAACCCTGTTGTGGGCTTTGTAGGTGATGCATTAGTTAGACCACTCGTGAACAGCCCTGCAAGATGGATAGATGCTAGTACAGGCCAACAGCAATATAGTGAGGGAGCTAAAGGGCTGGCCGAGGGTGGTACAGATGCATTCAACGTAGCTTCACTTTTGTATACACCAGCAAAAGCAGGTGCTACCGCATTGGCAGTTAAAAATGGTGGTCTGAGAGCAGGTGCTAAATTCATACCTGGCGCATTGGCTCGAGGTTTTGGGAGTGGTGTAGGTATAAACGCACTCAACCAAGCAGGTGAAAAAGGTATACGTAATATAGACCCACGAGAAGCTTTAACTGCTGGAGCTATAACTGGTGTAGCTAATGCTGCATTGCCATTTGCACCAGGTGTTGTACGTGCCGTAATAGGTAAGGGCAATCATGTCTCACCACAAGCAGTTGGCACATTTGCAGAAGCAGGTGCACTACGAGCCAAGGGGATAGCCGCTAAAGTAGACCCCAATCTAGCTCCAAAAGTAGGCAAAGTAGCCCCAGCAACCCAAGTAAATGAAAACTTTGTACGTGACGCTAG
>ERZ869929.681-NODE-681-length-16868-cov-15.377803_pt1 | contig 16868 bp, 14 predicted proteins | sample MGYA00579312_ERZ869929 | MGnify/ENA primary metagenome ERZ869929 (study PRJEB32216, sample SAMN09231818) | wastewater metagenome | place: USA: Maryland | collected 2016-08-09 | study: EMG produced TPA metagenomics assembly of the PRJNA472060 data set (Reclaimed... | reverse complement strand
GTAGGGGGATATAAGAGTGCATTGGGAATAGAGGATATTGCTAACCAGGAAGCAGCTATTGAGGTAGCCAAACAGGATGCTGTTGTTGAGGCTGGAAAACCTCAAGTAGAAGAAAAGATTCAAGATATTGAAGTAGATGACAAATTTTTTATAGTCAAAAATAAAAAGGGCCGGATTGATGGAACTGAAACAGCAAAGAAAAAAAATGCTTTTAATAAAAGAAAACAGCAACTTACAGATAGATACGAGGCTTTAAAAAAATTAATTGATTGCTAATGGCAGAGGAAGATAAAATAGATTTGCTCATTGAAGATGCAAGGCATGAAGAAATAACCGCTTTGTTTGAGCAGCTTATTGCAGCGACTAAAACCGGCGCTGCCAGGGAAGAAGCCATAGCCAAACTTCTTGACCAAAAATCACAATTATTTGCCGTACTTTTGGATAAGTGGAAGGAGATTGCAGCTATAAAAATACCAGCCCCGAATGTGACGGTGCAGAGCAATCAGGATGCAGTGATAAAGGCGGTGCAGGATTCGGCAGACAGGCTGGCTCAAAATGATGAGAAAATAATTGGTTTGCTGGAGCAGTTGATTGTAATAAGAGGGGCAGATGTTGATTTGATAGTTAAGCGGGATTACGGCATAATTGAGAAAGTGACAGCAAAAGTTATAATGCCAAAACAAAAATTTAGCGCATAGTATATCAATAACATCTTTTGAAATAATTTACGAAACATTAAAATAAAACAATATGCCATCAGGAGCAACAACAGCAGTAGATGTGTTAGCGAAAATATTCAAAAACACAGCCCTTCCGTGGGACGCTATAACGGATATTTATGTGTCGTTTCATACTGCCGACCCCACAGCAGCAGGTAATCAAACAGCAAGTGAAGCTAACTATACTGGCTATGCCAGAGTCGCTATTACAAGGGCAGGCGGCGGCTGGACGGGAACAAACCCATTAGCAAATGCAGCACTTGTACAGCTTGGTATTTGTACGGCGGGAACTAATATGCTTACCTATGTGATGTTAGGGACGGCGGCAAGTGGGGCAGGGCAAAACTTAGCTTATGGGCTATTAAATAGTCCGTTAGCCGTATCCCTAAACGTTCAACCACAGTTTGCGGTTGGGGCTTTGACAGTAGCAATGACATAAAAAAATAATATGGCAAATTATTCATGTAAAGAATGTGGTATGGCAGTAATTGTTATACCCGAAAAAGAACCTATTAAGGCTTGCAAATGCAATGCTCCTATAATAGCAGAAGCAACGGCAACAGTAAAAGTTCAATCAGCAGCAACAGGTAAGTGACAACATTTGCAAACATAAACGAACTTGTAACCGCAGAAGAAAATGGGAAAATGCGGGAATATACATGGATGAAAACTCCAAGTCAGACAACTACTGCCAGGTTGTGGTTCGACCTTGCTTTATCACCGGGAAACCCTGCACCAAAATATTACTTTGATGCACCACCGCTAATTGCAAAGGCAATAGCACAAAGTACAGACGGTGGTATATATCATGGTGCAAATGTTTCACCATCTACAAAGTATTTAAGAAAAATACTTGCTTTTACAGCAACGGCAACGGCACTTCCTATGAAAATGGAATTGTTGGATTACTTACTTTATTATCCTTCCATTGACGATAGTACCACAGACCCACAGGTATTAGATAACACAGTTACCTTACCAAGATATACAGATGGTAAAGGGGTGCAGGTGATAGCGGTAAGTGTTGCAGGCAGAACGGGTGGACAATCATTTTTTTTTACATATACAAATTCAGACGGGGTAGCAGGTAGAACAAGCCAAACTATAACGCAAAATTCAAGTACAGCCATTGGGGTTATTTTAAATAATACGATTAACAACAATATTTCAGCAGTAGCATTTTGTGGGTTACAGTCAGGTGATACAGGTATAAGGTCAATAGAAAGTGTAACCATGTTAGGTGCAGATGTAGGATTATTTTCCTTAGTATTGGTTAAGCCTATTGCATCTACATTGATAAGGGGTATTGATGCACCCGTAGAAATAGATTATTACATTCATAAAAACGAATTACCAATTATACAAGACGATGCTTTTTTAAATTTTATCTGTTTGCCGAATGGAACTTTGGCAGCAACAGCCCTTATTGGAGATTTAAAATGTGTATGGTCATAACCTTTTAAAATAAATAATATGCCCGGTTTCGCTTCACAAGACCAATTTTTACAAGCCCTAAGTAATGGGCAGGTATTTAATGCTGAATGGGGAAAGAACTTTAACCCAACAGCAGCAGCAGTAGCAAACGAATGGCATACGCTATTCAGAGGGGCAGGTAATCCCGGTGCTGATGCTATCTTTAATACAGGAACAAACCTATTGTTTCAGGCAGTAAAAGACAACACTACCAATGCAGGAACTATACAACATGGCGGTAATGTGCAGCCAACGTACAATAAATTTTTAATGAGTGGGAGTGCAGTAACGGCAGCAGCCACCGTTGTTCCGGGTACATTGGCTTTAGTTGACGTAATAGGTTTTTACAGGCTAACGTCAGTAACAACGGCCACTGCACAAGCAACTACAAATACCTTATCGCAAAGTGATACTTTTACTGCCGCAGTAACGGATATATGTACTTATTCAAGTACGGCAAATATTCCATCAAATATATTGACAGGGACAAGGGTAAGACTTACAACAACTACTACTTTACCTGCACCTTTAGCTTTGGCAACTGACTATTATGTTATAAGGTTAAGTGACACTACATTTAGTTTAGCCACTACATACGCAAATGCGATAGCAGGGACAGCTATTGATATTACAACAACAGGAACAGGAACACATACAATTTCTTGGTTATTGCCAAGATATACCAATGGTGCAGGAGTACAAGCTATTTTCTTTAATAATAACGCAACCGCTTTGGGTGCAGCAACTCCAAACTTATCATTGGGATATACCAATTCAGCACAAGCAACAAGTAGAGCAACGCCAACAGTATTGCCTATCGGTAAAACGGCTGCATCAAATAGCCATATACTTTACACGGGTGCAACGGGTACTGGTAAATATAATTTTACAACTCCATTACAAGGCGGTGATGCAGGAATAGCGGAAATAAACACTATTCAAAATTCAGTTTCGTATGTATCGGGAGAATATTCAGTAGCCTTAATAAAGGTATTGGGTAGATTTCCATTGAGTACATTAGGACTTGCAGCAGAAAGAAATTTCCAATTTGAATTTCCATCCCTGCCAAGAATTTACGATGGTGCTGCTTTATATTGGTTATTTGGTAGTGGAGTGGCTACTCCGTTATCATCTGCCTTCAGTGGAAATTTAAACTTTATTTGGGGCTGATGTTACTAAATAATTATAGCGTATTAAACTCTAATCCCGGCAGAGAAATCGGGGGTGGTAGTTTATTCTCTATGTTTACTTACTGCAAGGCTTCTACATGGAGAAACTTTTATGTAGGCGGCCATGTAATTACAGACCAAACAGAAAAGGCATCATTTCAATATGGATATACACACCCTTACGCATGGGTATTAGCCCCCGTAGCTGGCGGCGTTGGTTCTTTTAATAGAATGATTTTAGACATTGAACCAAATTTATCAGTAGCAAGTGGATTAAATGGGGGAGCAAATATTTTATTTGGTATTGACATTGACAATGCAGAAGCAGGGTTGATTGTAAGTGCCGCCGCTAACCTTTTATTAAGCCTATCAACATCGGCCACCATTTCAGGTAAATTAGAAGCAGCCGCAGCATTAGGCATATCTGCAAATGTAACAGGTGCATTAACCGCATTAGCAAGTGCCGTTGCTGATATGACTTTTGGTTTAACTGTTACAGGTTCACAAACAGCAATAGGTAACGTAAGCGCAGATATAACATCCCTTACTACTCTATCACCTGAAAACTTAGCCGCAGCAGTTTGGAATAGTGTAGCAGCAGCCTTTAATACAGCAGGTACAATGGGTAATAAATTAAATAGTGCCGCAAGTGCAGGCGACCCGTGGGGAACGGCATTACCGGGAAGTTATTTAAGTACAGAGGCAGGCGGTATATTAGCACAGATACAAACATTGGTAGATGAGTTGCATAAAATAGGTGGACTTGATGCAGCTAATCCAATGACAGTTACGCCAACGACAAGAGTTGCAGGTAGTATTGATTTGGAGATAACGGGTGACGGCGAAACCACAACAACGGTAACAAGGCAATGAGTTTAAATAGTCTTAAAATAGCAACCGATGGCTACTTAAAAAGGCAGACAAAAGCCGTATTGATTATTGCCGTTGCGGGTTATTTGAATTTCTCATCAACACCACCAACTCCTTCATCTGGCGGCCACTCAGGAGGGTTTAAGCATCAGACTGAACTATCAAGTGAAAATAGGTATAAGGATAAGATAATAAAAGAAGATGAGGAGATGATATTGGTTATTAAAAAATACATGGATTATCGGAATAAAAATTAAAAATGCCAGGATTAAAGTGTATAGTAGATAGCGGGTTAGCAACTCCTGCGCAGCTTGAAAAGGCCAAGGCCGATATTCAGTCTATGAAAGAATCCGGGCTTACCGACGAACAAGCCGGAAAACAGGCTCAATATAATTTTGCCCGTGAGGTACATCGGGATATTTACAATAAATTAAATGAATTAAGAAAAGAGGCTAACATACCAGAAGAGGATTACAAACCTCCAACAGACAGGTCGGCAGAGATACCAGATATTGAAAAAGATTTTGAAAAAAGAAAAGCAGATGCCAAAGCCGCTAACGAAAAAAGAAATCAAGCAAATAAACCGGCAGACAAGCAAGACAAGGATACGGGCACTGACCAAAAAGCAGCTAATGAAACTGGCACAGCAGAAACAGGTAAACCAAAAATAAGAGTAAATGCAGATATATCTCATTTGGCTGTAAGGTTCAATGTGCCGCTTGAAGTAGCCGCAAAAATTGAGGAAGCGAGGAAAGCCTCAAAAACGGTAGAAGAATTTAAGCAAAAGGTAGCTGATATTCTCCAGCAGCATAGAGCATCTGAGGCTGATACGGTAGAAACAGACCTTAACCTGGAAGGTATAAATCCAGACTACATAAGTGCTATCGGTGGCCGGTTGGCGAAATCTGTCAATCAGGACCAAAGTGAGCTTGTGGCCGCCGCTAATGAGACTGGAGAAACTGTAAAAGCAAATTTGGATAGCAGGGCCGTTACATTTAGTAATGTGCAAGATCCTTTAGGGAGCCTGTATGAAACGCTTACCGGTGAGAACTATACCGATAATGAGCGGGGAGTTGCTGCCGCTTATATAGCAGCACAAAGATTGTTTTCAAAAAATGAAAATGATTTTATATCAAAATTATTTGGGAAAGCGGCCAATGCTAAAGATGCAGTAAGGATAATAAACAGCAGCGAACCAAAATCTCCTTTAATATCAGCTAATACAAGCGGCCACATAACAATCAACGCTTATAAATTAGGGCAAAGGCTTAAAGAATTTGGCGGCGAAAAAAGATTTATGGAATGGCTTGAGTATGCTTTACAAGAAGAGGCTATTCACCTGGCAAGCTATAAAGTTGCCAGTATAGAAGATTTTAATGCCGTGGCCGATGAAATGACCGACAAGCAAAAACAAGCGGTACAAGATATTTATGCCGGCAAACTAAGAACAAAGCAAATGGACAAGCAGCAGCTTGCAGCAGAGTATCTTAGAATACTTGTCCAGGAAAGATTGAGCGGAGTGTCAACTGAGCTATTCAGACCATCAGCGGTAAAAAAAGAAACAAGGGGTTTGCTTTCAAAGTTATTGGCATTTATTAAGCAGGCGTTTTCTGGAAAGACAAATCCTAAAGCTAATGACATTGTAAATAAAATAGAATCATACATAAAAGGAGAAGTCGAAGGAAATGAAATTGCAAAGCCAAAAGTAAAAATATTTGAAAGGCCAGAAATGGAATATCCTGTTTATCGGGTTGAAATTAATGGTAAAGAGTATTTTGTACAACGGGCAGATGAGATGAACTCCGGCAGTGCATGGTATGAAGTTAAAAAGGTAAGAGGATTATGGTCGGCGGTAGGGGATGAAAATAAAAAACGTGGAAATCCTTGGTCTGGATTTTTAGGTTTTACACAGGTTGAGGCATTAAGTATGTTGTCAAGCCGTTCTGATTTTGAAGCTGGAGTATCTCAAGATGAACTTGATGGACTTCTCGATGATTACTTTAATAGCGAAGGAGAGTTCTCACAACAAGCACAACCGGACGTAGAGCAGGAAAAGCAATCAGAAGAAAGCGAAGAATATGTTTTTGGAGAAAAAAAGTTTGATAGCCAAACAGACCCAATAAAGGGTTTTGAATTAAAATACCGAGATGAGTTTAATCAGGTATTTGGTACTGATAAAACAATGCAGGCTCGCTGGGATGAAATGCCAAGTGAAGAGCGGTTCCGGGCACAGGTTAATATGCTGGAGTCAGGGAAAGAAATGATAGGGTTAGCACAAACTATGTTTGGAGGCGCCGATATTAATGTTTACGGCCCACAGTTATTGCGTTACATAAAAAGAATGCAATCAGACGGCACTAATAAAAAAGCCATCCTTGCCGGTACATTTTTGGGCGAACTGAAGGAAGCAACAGAAAGAGATAACAAGTTTAATGATGCTACCAGAAAATTATATGCTGATGCAACAATGGTATGGACTGGTATTATGCACGAAGCGGGCCTTAATCTGGTTGCAGGTAGATTATTGAAAATTTATCGTGACCACAATTTTGCGGATTTAGGAACATTTGCTGGTATAATATTGAATGAGTATGTTTCAAAAGCTGCCGATTCCGTTAAAAATGCTGAGACTGAAACAGAAATGAAGGATGAAGACGTTGTTTCATACAATAAAAAAAGGTCAAAAGGTAAAACTGAAGCCGAAGTAAGCGAAGAGCAAAAGGCAAGGAATGAAGCCCGTGCCAAAGCAAAACAGGAGAAACAAAACAAGGCCGCAAAAAAAGAGGAGTATTCAAAAGAGGCAAAAGAGAAAGAAGATGCTATAATTAAAAAGTATGGTAGTGTAGATAATTTCTGGAAGTCTATAAAAGACGATACAGATGAACTTAATAAAAACTGTAAATAATGCCGGTCAAGGGAAGTTGTTTATTATTTGATACCGCTCTCAAAGAAAAACTTTTTGAGGCTGTTGAGCTTATTGCCGCCAAAAACCTTGGAGCTGGTAAAAACGCAAGTATAGGCAATGTGTACCGGGAGATAAGAAGCAAAGGGCTTGAGGTTGATTTACCGACAGTCGGGGATATATATATAGCCAGGTTATCTTCTCAAAATGATGAGAGTTTCAGTAGCGAATCAGACGTATTTGATTTTACTACCCGCACTTATAATGATGCCATTGACGGCCTTGTTGAATTAAATACTCTTGTTGGTGAAAAGCAGATTGCAGATGAAAAGCCTGAAAGAGCCGTCGTAAATTTTATGCTAAAGGCGTTGTATGATAACTTGGTTACAGATGCCAGAACTACCAGCGATATGAAAATATTGCAGACAGCTTTATGGAATGGTATGCAGCGGAAACTTGGTAAGTTAGATGAGAAAGGGAAGCCGACTAAAAAAACAATGGAAGATTTAATATCAGAATCATTAAATCTTGAGCAAACTGGTAAGGTTGATGTAAATGGGCACATCAATAATATTGAGGATTTGTTTAACTACATGAGGCAGGAATTAGGTAAAGCTATTGATGATGTCCGTGAGTCACAGCCCAAAGAAGGTAAAGAGGCAGAGCATGAATATATGCTGGAGCGGTTTAATGAATATGTAAAGAACCTGGAGAATGCTTCTTACAAATTATTATTTCGTCGGCAAGATGCTTTACAGGTAAGAGATGAGGCATTGATAAAAGCTGGATACGGTAAAAGTGTAAATGGAAAAGAGTCTGTTGATTGGGAGAAACTGGCGGCGTATAATGGAAGTGTTGCTGACCTTAGAAGAAATGCCTGGAATACATTTGAGCAAATATATGGTGCCAATATAGCAGATAGGTTGACCGATACTTTGCAAAATGAATTTTTAGAAATGAGGGCTGATAGCGTTGAAAAACAAATGAACGCAACAGAAAAATATGCGAATGAAGGAAAGAACCGGGTATTTAATGATGCCAACTATAATTCATTCCTTAATGGTAAAACTGAAGCACAATGGATAAAGGATGAGAAGGTAGAGAATGTAGAAGACCTGCACCAAAAAGTCAATGCGGAGCTGGCTAATAAAAAATATGTTCCATTGGTGATGAAGTCTATTCAACAAAAAATAACTGACTTCTTTACCAAAAATTATGCAAAAGTAAATGCGGCAGAGGCGCAACGGGCAATAGATGATATTTTAGGGATTCAAACAGCAATAGAATGGATAAAAGAGAATGGCATTCAAAATCAGGATGAACTGTATGCGGCACTTGACGATGCTTTATCTGGGAGGAATATTTCTGCACAAAACGACCTTGCTATAAGGGGGGAGTTTAACCGTATTCTGGATATAAATAATAAGGCTGAGACAGAATTAAGAAACCGGGAAGCCAGGGGAACGGCGCCGCCACGGGCAAAAAAGAGTGATATAAAAAGATTGGTAGAGCTTTATCATCTTGGAATATTTAATAGTCAACATGATGATTTACTATATAAATTATTGGGAGTAGATGGGTTAAGCAGAAAAGACCTGCATGATTTAGAGGCAATAACTTCTACCATGTCAGACCTTGCCCGAAAAATGGCAAGACCAGAGGATAAAGGAGGTTATGGTATTGGAGAAACTGTTTATGCAAGCCGGGAATTTCAAAAGTTGCAGCGACTAATTGACGTCATCATTCAGCGAAATATAAATAATAAGACAAAGCGGATGAGAGTTTTGTCTTTTATCAGCAATTACCTGAATGTAATGCTTTCTGGGTTATTGAGTATGCCATTCACTATTCTTCAAAATGTATTATCTGGTGTAAAGTCTGTACTTACCGGAGTGAGGTTTTATTCAACAGGAAATTTATCTGATTGGCTTAAAAAATCAAAGCAGGCTTTTAGTATTTATTTTTCCATGCTTAAAGATGTATCTGCAACCGGGCAGGCGTATGGTGAAGAGATAGGAAGTTTTGCGACACAGGAATTATTTTTAAACTCATTGAAGTTTAATTGGAAATGGGACGCTAAAGAAACTGATGCTAATAATGCAAAAAAAATAGGGAGGTCAGTTCTTAATGCCGCCACTGCTCATATCAGAATAGGTTTATTAGCTTTCGATAGTGCAAATAAAGTTGCTTTTGCAAATAAAGTATTTTACAATATTGTGTATAAGGGGTTATCAAGTCATTATAAACAAGCCGGGGTAGCACATACTCCATTGGACATAGCGCAGACCATGAACGAAATGTTTTATGGGCAATCTTTTCAGGACGCAAAAAAAGTGGCAAGAAAAATTGCGGAAGAAAGTAATGCTTCCTTACCTGAAAAGCTAAGAACTAAAATAACAGATGCCTATGTGGTGACACTGGCAAATGATATTGTAAAGGCAAACTTATCAAAGCAAGGCATATTAAATGATGAAATGCTTGAAGCAGCTATTAAAGGAAGTTATCACGTTGCTGGTATAGGGCTAGGACATGAGCCAAACAATCCATTTAGTAAAGCCATAAAAGGGCTGAGAGATAATGCTAAAGTAAAAGAAACTAAGTTGATAAGAAGTAAGGAGTGGAATGAATTAGCAAGACATAAGATGGGGCAAATAATACTTAATAATTTTGTTATCCAATTTGCGGGGGGTGCAACAAACTGGATGGTACTTCGTGCAAAGGAGGGGTTGGGTATTGGATTGTTTAGACTTTTTGAAGGCAGGTGGAATAAGGATATTGATTTTATTAATTCAAAAGATATTCAACGAGAGGTAAGGGTGAGGGAGCGAGATAGGAATGATATTGCCAGATCAGTCGTTGGGGCTGCATACACGGGCTTATTTTGGGTATTGGGATTTGGGCTTACTGGTGGAGGCGGGGGCGATGATGATGATAAGAAAAAGCTGGCGGCTTTAAATAAAAAGTTAAAAGAAAATAATTATAAAGGAGATGCCGGGTCAAAGCAAAAAGAAAATGATAAGGATGAAATTGGGCTTTTGGAAAATAGAATATATGCGTATCAAAAAATAAAAGAAAGTAGAAGTAAGAATAGAATGTTTAAGTCTCTTGCTCCTGATTTACAGCTTATAGCATACTATCAAGATATTTCAAAAAGCAAATCTTTTTTGGAGGGTTTATCAACCTATGTATATAAGGGGTATTTTAATGATGACTTCTCTACATCTTCTAAACTAAAAGAAGCGGCTGTATATATGGCGCAAGGAGATAATAATGCGGCTCTTGGTCAGCTTACCAGTATTGTTGGAGACAGGTTTAGTGTTCCTCTATACAGAGGTTATAAAGAATACTGGAGATTAGCAAGCAATCTTTTTAGGGAAGAAAAAATTCCGGCACAACCATACTACCCACCTTCAAATTATAAGGATGGTTTATTTGCGGGAGGGTTTTTACAAGACATGGGAATTTATAAGGGGAGGCCAAGTATTACTGTAATACCTGGGGTTGGTCCAGCAGCTTACAAAAGATTTAAAGAAAAAAATATTACAACTTTAAAGGACTTGAATGATGGTTGGTTTAATATGAAGGATGAGGATGGGTTTATTCTTAACTCAGCACAACGTAAACAAGCCGAACATTTTTATAATACCATAAAAGAAAAGTAATGGCAAAAAAATATAGCATAATGCAGGTAAGTGTGCCAAAAATAAGAGGTGCTAAAATGCCAAAGGTAAAACTCCCGAGAATTGGGGCTGGCGTACCAAAAATGCCAAGACTATTCGGTAAAAAACGTAAATTTGATTAACCTAAAAAAAATAATATGACATCACCTCAAGAAATTGACTCCCAATTGGAACGAGAAGATATTTTACCGTATTTAAATAGTATTTATGATGCCGACCTCCCGGAATCTATTATTGAGCAATTTAGGGTAGCTATGATGGTGTTGCCGATAACGGCTCACAAGTATAGCATGAAGGACGTAAGAACTCTTTCAACAAGAAGAGCCTCAGAGGTTACAGTCCGGGAGCTTGGTATGATTATCAATGTAATATTTGCTGTTTCTTTTGCTTCAATGTACGGTTCCTTAGAAGAGGGTATCGAAAAAACTATTCAATTTGAAAAGATAAAAGACGAGTACAATAAAGCAACTGGGGCTTTTGAAAGAAAAATACAAAATAAAAGGGCAAGATTATTAAAATTAAGCGGTGTTGGAGAAAGCACAGCGCCGTTTAATGGACTGCATAAATCCAACTAAAAATGTCAAATTTCATTCCATCATTTCATTTTGTCAATCCTTCTGAAAAGATGAAGGCGCCGTGGTGTATGCAAGTAGTAAATCACCATGTAAAAGGGTTTACATATCAAAATCTTTTACAGCGAAAAAATGTAGCAGAAATTGAAGAGTTTTCCAGTGGCTATATAAATATGAACAGGTTTAAAAAAATGTTCAAGTCAATAAAAAAGTCAATGGATACCGGGATGAAAAACGTTGATGGGTCTATAAATGAAAACTTAGTAAACAATGCTGATAAGACTGGATTGAGCTGGGAGCCACTGGCCTTGATACCCCAAAAGTTAAATTCTGCCCATGCTAATATACAGAAGATACCAATTGAGGTAAGTTGTATAGCACAGGACGGGATAGCAATGAAAAAGAAAAAAGAAGATATTGAATTTCTTAAAAACAAACCTCTTATTGAAGAGGATTTACAGGATATAGCAGACCAGTTGCAGATTGGTAAGGTAGATATAGGTACTACTAAACATAGTTCTACAAAGTTTTCAGAAGCCCCGATGGGACTTGATCTTAACGATCAGGACGAAGAAAATGTTTTTTCAAAATTGCTATATTCTTTAAGTGTAGAAATCGCTAATGAAAAAGCATTGCAGCAGTTTTATACACTTAAAAAAGGGTCGCAGGTAAAGGGGCTTGAGATTATGGACCAGTTGAAGTATGGTGTGTCAGTTAATCGAGCCTTTTCAAGTTCAATGACTGGGCTTCCTGACCTTGAATATCTTTATCCTGGAGACGTAGAAACTCCAGAAAGTAGGTTGCCTGACAAGAGCGATAATACCCACCGTATCATTAATAAGATGATTACCGTAATGGAATTGTTCAATTATTTTGGCGATGAGATTTGTGATGAAGATAAATTGAATGAGATTATTAACGGTAAAAAAACGGGGTATTGTGATTGTAATAGCTTATCAATTCAGGATTCAAAAAACTGGGGAACCTTTAAAATACATCTTAAATATGTGGAGGTTAAAACAATTGACTGGGTTGGAGTGATAAATAAAAAGAAAAGTAAAAGAGGTGTGAAAATTTTTACTACCGATGAGAGTGAATGCACTGGCAAAATATGGGCACAAAATACTTATGGATTTTGGTGGCTTGTAAATACGCAGCATTGTTTTGGGATTAAAAGACTTCCGTTTTCTCACCGTACAAAAGGACAGGAAAGCTATCAGAATTTTTCAACAAATATTTACAAGTCGCAAGAAAAAAGTGCCGTAGAACTTTCAATCGGAGAGAATAAAAAAGCACAGATAGCCGACATAAAATTAGAGTATGCTCTTATCATGTCGTTACCAGCCGGTAAATATATTGACCTCAGATTTTTACGAAGCGCCTTGTCTGGCCTAAAAGAAGAGAATAATCAGTGGACTCAGCAAATGTTAATTGACCTTGCTTTTGAGAAAAACATATTTATTGGGGATACTACTGACTTTGAGGGTAAGAATGATGGGCAATTAAAACCGTTCATTGATATGCCAGGAGGCTTAAAGTCTGAAATAGCCGGGTATATATCTACAATACTAAATGCAGATCGTAATATTAGCAATTTCACTGGTATTAATGAGCAGTTAACAGGCCAAAGTCCGAACCCGGATATGTTAGTGGGGTTGCAAAAGTTATTAATAAATTCTGGGCTTAATGCCATTTACTATGCAAATGAAGCTATACAGGCTCAATATAGTAGCCTGTTTAATTTATGGGCTAATTATTTACAAGGAGCTATTGAAGCTGGCGGCAAGACAAAGCAGGCTATCATAGATATGATAGGTATGGATGACGTAAATCTTTTGGATGGCCTCGACGAAACGCCGTTACATAATCTTACTATAAAAGTATTAGTGGGGCAACGTGAAATTGAGCGGCAGATGTATTCGCAGGAACTTGACAGGCTTAAAAAATTAGGAGTATTAAATGCAGGGGATGAATATATTTTGAGCGGCATAGATAACCCAAAAGAAAGATTTGCTTACATGGCGATTAAGGAGAAAAAATTCCAGAAAAAACAAGACCAAATAAGACAAGAGCAGTTTGCAAATCAACAACAGTTGATACAGCAGCAAGGGAAAAACATGATGCAGGTTAAAGCGGCTGAAGGGGAAGCTGATATTAAAAAAATATATGCAAAAGGTGATGTGGATGCAAAACTATATCAGCTATCATCTCAGCTTGGTCTTAGTGAGCAACAGTCAGATGCTTTAATTAAAATGGCATTGCAAAGAGATAGAAGTGTGGCGCAGAAAGATAAAGCTGTTTCAACTATTCGGGAAAAAAGTAATGTAGAACAACAGGCGGCACTATGAGCAAGACAAAACAAATAGAACCGGAATACGAAATACCAAAAGTATTGCCGGTAGTTGATGATGCTTTTGAAGAATTATTCAAAATGGATTCTGAATGGAGCTTAGAAGAACGGTTTGATAATTTACTTCAAGCTATGACAGCCAGTGCTTTTTTATTAATTGACAGGCAAAGAAAAACAGGGAAAAAAATTGGGGAAGCCGAAATGGATTTTCAAGAACAGGCGTTTGCCCAGTTAAAAATGATTGATAAGTGCTGGACGATTGCCAGAAAACATGGTAGGGTGCAGAAGAATGCCATTGGTAATAATTTTGAAGGTGAATTATTAGGAAAAATTGTTGGCATGAAAGGAACAATGAGCGATATAGTCACAACGGTTCCGGTAACAAAGAAGGAGGCTACAAATGGGTGATTTCAAAGTTAAATTTGATATGTCTGATTATAAGGACATTTGCCCAAAAGAGCAAGTACAGGAATACCTGAAGAATGATTACATTATAAATTATAAGGACCACGAAAAGGGGAATATTGATAAGTGCATCTGGAAGCGGCATACACCAACAGCCGCAGAAATAGCGTCTCCAGAGTGGAGGTCGTTAGAGATGAAAAGGATACTAAAGACCGGCGCCATTGTTGGCATAAAAGACGACTTATGCTGGCTTCCTCCTAATTATTATTTTGCGCTTCAGTATGGTAAGGTTGGTGATGTTGATTTGCAGTTTCGATTAAAGCGACTCAAGCACGTTTATTTCAAAATAAGAGCAAGGAATAATCCTGGGTGCAAGGGTACGTTCACTGTAAAGAACCGGGCCGATGGAGAAACAACAATGGCGGTAACAGATGCTTTGCATGAATGTATGGATGGCATGATGCTATCTGGCATGATTGGAATGCAGTCAAAAACAAGAGCTGACGTTATAAACCCATGCTGGCTAAGTGTTCAAACTACTTGGCTTAATCTTGACCAGTGGATTAAAGATGAACTATTCAGCGATTTTATTAGTGGCGATAAGATAGCAGAAAAACTAAGGTTTCAAAGAACTGCAAGCGAGGGGAGAGAAGCAAGAAATATTGTATTTGAATATTTCCCCGCTGTATTTAATGCAATGGATGGTCGTCACAACATGAAGAAATGTATTCTTGATGAAGTGTTAAAATGGGTCGAGTGTAATTTTGGCGATTCGATTACAAACTATTCTAAATTTATTATGCCTGGATTTGAACGTCGAGGCATTTTTGATATATTTTCTTCTCCAGCAGATAAGGATTGTCAATCGTATCGGGAGGGTTATGAACTATGGAAGCAATCGGATACGGAAAAAATTACTGAAACAGGAACTACCGAAAGCAGAATACATAGATATTATTCTAATCCATTGGAGGGAATACAAGGAGCTTATGATAAGTGGGGTGATGCTGATCCGGAAGCAATTTATGACCATATAATGCGGGAAAGAAAATCTAAGTCAAAAGACAAGTTGCTTGGAGAGATAAGGGGTTTCCCTTTGAATGATGAAGAAATGTGGGGTAGTATTGAAGGTAGTAGTCAATGGACAAATTCGGAAGGGATTAAAGCAAGAAAGATTTATCTGCTTGGGACAAGGTTTAAAAATGAAAAAACACAGGAGCCAAAGGTAGTATATGGAAATCTTGAAAGAGTTGATGGGTATATAGACGGGGATGTAGAGTTTAGGCAAGCTGACACGGATAAGTTTGATTTAGAAAAAGCAAGATTTTGTTTTAGCTACCTGCCCCAAAATAAAGAGCCGCTTAAAAATATATTCAAGCCGCCCAGCTATGTAGAAAACTGTTTAGGGGTTGACCCATTTAATCATAGGTATAATCCAAAAAATCAATCGCAGCAATCAAACGGGGCAATGGTTAATAGGAAGTTCAGAGATATACTGAATACTGGGATTAATAAGTGCCCAACAATGATATACTGCTGTCGCACTCCACATCAGGATGTCTTTTTTGAAGACTGTATTAAGGCAGCAATTTTTAACCGGGCACTTATGCAGTATGAAAATAGGTCGGACAAGCTGGCAAATTATGCAGAAGATAGAGGATATTTTGATTGGCTATTGCCGGAAATAGGGGCGGCTCCATCTTCTACAAGAAAAGGGGATGCGCCAAGCGGAAAGGGAAAGTTTTTGGATGAAGGCATGGCTTTGATAGATGCGGCAACAAACTTACCAATCAATCCATCAGATCCATATTTGCTTGAGAACTATTGGTTTTGGGAGTTATTAGAAGATTATTTAAAATTCAATCAGAAGGATACACATGAAAATGATTTAACTATGGCTGATATACAGTCTCTTATGGGGTGTATAAAAATTATGTATAAAAAAATAAGACAGCCATCCGAAGTTAACGATGCTGTTTTGGATTATTTATTAGGATAGTCTGAAATTGGGTAAAATATTTATTAGTTTTGATAAACTTCATTACATGAAAAGGTTAATTATTGTAGGAGTATTAGTTTTAATTAGTCAGTTTTGCTTATCTCAAATTATAGTAGCTCCCGTTGGAGGTACTGGGTTCCCTACATTTCAACAATTTGGAACAGAAAAAACGACTACAAATATAAATGGTACAGTATATCCTCATTATGGGCTAATCAATGCAAGATACCCGGATACATTATCTGCAAACCTTACAAGCATAAGATTTATTCCCGGCGCACAAATTATGTGCGGTAATGATATTTATATTAGATCTTATCCATTAGCAAACTACTGGTTTAAATTAGGAACTGGGGCTGGTACTGGAACTGTTACTGATATTACCACAGGATATGGACTTACTGGGGGTACAATAACTACAACAGGAAGTATTGCAGCAGATACGAACCATGTTACTGGCTTATCTACCGTATTGTGGCGGCAAAAAGGAATTGACAGTGTTGCCAGTGTTGTTTGGAAAAAAGCGGGTAATGCAGGGACCAATCCTGGAACACCTATTTCACCCGGCACAGATTTTATTGGTACCACAGATAGTGTAGGTTTATATTTTAAAACAAACAATACAAGAAGATTATTTCTACCGCCAAACGGCATCAACAGGTCAGCAAGTGCAGCTAATAAATACTTAATGATAGATACTATTACTAAGTTTATGTACTATGGTGATGG
>ERZ869929.680-NODE-680-length-16878-cov-3.975094_pt1 | contig 16878 bp, 22 predicted proteins | sample MGYA00579312_ERZ869929 | MGnify/ENA primary metagenome ERZ869929 (study PRJEB32216, sample SAMN09231818) | wastewater metagenome | place: USA: Maryland | collected 2016-08-09 | study: EMG produced TPA metagenomics assembly of the PRJNA472060 data set (Reclaimed... | reverse complement strand
ATGAAATCTTACGAAAAAATCGCCGAGGCGATGTACAAAGAATGGCAGGCGGCGCTAATCCGATATAGAAAACCAAAGCCTTTTGCAGAGTTAGAAGAACACGAGCGCAAGGCTTGGGTAGCCGCAGCGAAGGCTGCATACAAAGAAATTACGGAGGTGTATTGATGAACGACGAACAAATGCGCAAAGACTTTGAAGAGTGGATGGGTGACGGTGGACTAAGTCCGCGCGCGCGTGAGCGCAATAGCAAGGGCGACTACATATTGATGCAAACCGCCCACGCTTGGGAGGTTTGGAAAGCCGCCCACACACACTACGCCAAATCCGCCGCGCCAGTAGTGCTGCCTGAGCCTGTGGCCGCGCAAATACGGCATATCAAAGAGGAGCGCTGGAGAACCATCGCGCTCGTTCTATACGATTTGTTCGCAGGTGATGAGTATGAGCGGCGCTATATCTACACCGAGCAGCAAGTGCGCGAGCTGCTGGCTAATGCAACTTGCACAAAATCGCAAACCGTGCAAGAGCCATTCGGCTACTTCAAGGCCGAGCCTTTCGGCTGGCGAGACTGCGCAGAGACCGACGAAGGAGCGATAGCTCTTTACGAAGCACCCCAGCCGCAGGCAGACGCGCTGGATGCGCAGCGCTATCGCTGGCTGAGAGATGAATGGCTTGGCAATGAACCAGAGGCCATAAACATGGAACGCGCCAAAGGCCAGCGTGGGCTTGACGCAGCAATCGACGCCGCTATCGCGGCAGCAAAGGAGAATAAATGAACACTAAGCAAACACGAAAAGACTTTGAAGAGTGGATGGGTGACGGGGGATTAAGTCCGCGCGCGATTGAGCGCAATAGCAAGGGCGACTACATATTGATGCAAACCGCCCACGCTTGGGAGGTTTGGCGAGCTGCTGCCGAGAAGTACGGGAAAGAGGCTTCACCCACTTCGCGCTCTTGTGTCACTGGAACACCATTCCTAGGTAATTAAAAATGACTGACCGCGAATTACTAGAGGCGGCGGCTAAGGCGGCAGGAATTCTTACGCCAAGCTGGTACGGAAATGCGTCGTACATAGATGGAATGTTATCCATATGGAACCCCCTCGAAGACGACGGCGACGCGCTGCGGCTGGCTGTGGAGCTGCGGTTGGTATTGCATATATGGGACGATGGCGAATTGGCGAGCGCCGCAAAGACTATGCCGGATGGTAGAGACCCTGCGCTTGAAGATGTCTCGTTATGGTTCAGCGCTGATGCACACGCATCAGGAGATCTGGCATCAGCCACTCGCCGCGCCATCGTCCGTGCAGCCGCAAAGATTGGAGAAGCAACTAAAGGAGGCGAAGCATGAATAGGCTTCCAAACGACATAGCCCGCTGCGACGGTTGGTTGGCAAAGTCAGTTTGGCATAGTGAAGGCGCAAAAGCATTGCGCTTTGATTGCCGCGCTTGCCTTCGCCTTACCGCGCCACGACCTGAAAATGTCTGGCTTATGCTGCCTGAAATTGTGGATGGGCAGTGCAAAAATCGGCTCATATCAGACCATAAAGGCTCATAACGGCTCATAACGGCCAATCTCGGCCTCAATATCCGCAGGCGTGACACCCGCGACCAGCGGATAAAAGAAGCCGTGGCGAATGGCCTAGATTTCAATAACTAACCGACAGCCCGCATAGTGCGGGGTTTTTATGGAGGCGCGTATGCGATTCGGGAGTGTCTGTAGCGGCATAGAGGCCGCTAGCGTTGCATGGAATCCGCTTGGATGGAGGGCAGCCTGGCTGTCAGAAATTGAGCCATTCCCAGCCGCTGTGCTGGCTCACCATTACCCTGATGTCCCCAATCTGGGCGACATGACCACTCTGCCTGCGCGCATCGCAAGCGGCGAGGTGGACGCGCCTGATGTTTTTTGCGGTGGTACGCCTTGCCAGGCATTCAGCGTTGCGGGACTGCGCAAGTCATTAGATGACGCGCGCGGCAACTTATCTTTGACCTTCTGCGAAATAGCCAATGAAATTGATGCAGCTCGATCTATTCGCGGAGAACAGCCCGCAATTGTCTTCTGGGAAAATGTGCCTGGAGTCCTCAACACCAAAGACAACGCCTTCGGTTGCTTTCTTGCAGGACTTGCCGGCGAAGACGACCCACTCATCGCGCCAGGGGGCAAATGGACGAACGCAGGTTGTGTGTTTGGTCCCAAAAGAACAGTCGCGTGGCGGGTTCTTGATGCCCAATATTTCGGAGTGGCCCAACGCCGCCGCCGTGTGTTCGTTGTCGCAAGTGCTAGAGACGGGTTCGATCCCGCAAAAGTTCTTTTTGAGTTCGACAGCGTGCGCAGGGATATTGCGCCGAGCAGAGAAGCGCGGAAAGGCGCTACCGCAAGCTCTACAAGCCGCGCTGGAGTCGGTAGCCAACAGCAACACTACGCCTGCGGAATCCCCGGTAACTGGATAGGCCGCAAACCTGAAAACGGCGGCAATGCGGTTGAGCCTATGCACAATGTCGCGCCATGCTTAACCAGCACGGATCGTCATGGCGTAGCCGTCGGCACTGATTGCTACAACGGCTCTCTGACTGGTGATGTGGCTTGCACGATGGGTACGCCAGGCAGCAGCGTGAATGCGAGCGGGCCTACGGTTATGGTGCCTACGGTGTTCCAGCCTGGGAATTTGGCTAGGGGGGGTGGATCATCGCCATCTAGCGACATTGTGGGGACACTTACTAGCAATCATGGAAGGGGAGCAACAGACCAGTTCCCGCATGTGGCCATCCCGCTTGCCTTCCCCGCAAACCTATCTGGCATGCAAGTCCGCCGCCTCACGCCAACAGAATGTGAGCGATTGCAGGGATTCCATGACGGGTACACGGCTATCCCTTGGCGCAAAAAGCCAGCAAGCGACTGTCCCGATGGCCCGCGCTACAAGGCGCTTGGCAATAGCTGGGCAGCCCCTGTTGTTCGATGGATTGGTCAGCGCATTAGCGATGAACTCGCAAGAATCCAAGCCGAGAGGCCAGCGGCCAACGACCCTCAAGTAAACCGGCACGCGCTTTTCTAAGCGCAACCCAATGGGCAAGCGCCCCAGCATCGCCGCGGTCTTTGCCATCCTCTTGGCGGCCCTGGGCCTTGTCGGCACCGGGGACTTGGAGGAGGCTGAGCGCCAGGAGGCCCAGTACTGCTCGATGGTGAAATCTGGCCACTGGCCCGACTACAACGGCAATTACAAAGAGCTTTGCCGCCAACCCCGAAAGTGAGCCCTCCCACGAGCGCCATACGCGACGATCTCGGGGAGAGGCAGTGGGAAGGTAGGGAATTACTTTGTGGCGCCCCTAACCTTCTCCAAAGAGCGGCCGGCAGCGTAGCATTCCCTGCCTACCTGCTGGATCCAGAAGCTGCAGGTTTGGGCGTACTGGGCTGCTCTGTCGGCGTCGCGGGCGAATTCAAGAAGAAACTCCGAAGCCTCTGCTGAAAGTTCGGCTCCGGTGGTTCCACCTTCAGGCTGGCTGGCGGTTGTGGAGTCGGTGGGCACGGTGCCACCACAACTCGGCCGACGTCCTGGGTCGCGCAGCCCGCCAAGCTCACGAGCAAGACGGCGATTGGTAGACAGAGCCTTGTCGAGCTCCCTTTCAGATTCCACATGTTTCACCTCCAGTTGATTTGAGAGTTCAGTTTGACGCCGCTCAGCAGCTATGGCTCGCTCCATGGCGGCCTGAAGTTGCTTGGCGGCATCGACCTGTTGTTGCTTGATGGCCGCAGTCCACTTGTTGTCCTTGTACTTGCCGGTCAGATACCAACTGCCCAGGGCGCCAAGCACGCATGCGACCACCACGGCCAAAAGTGTGGTTTTGAGGTCAAGCATCTGGCTTCCTCAGCGACAAACCTTGGGTTGTCACAATGCGCAGCACGGCGTTGATGACGGGCAGGCCAACCGCAACAAGTGCGTAGAAGTGTGGCGGCAGAAACGGCTGGAGCAAACCAGTGCCAGCCTCTAATGCAACCAATGCCGCCACAATGGCATTGACCCAGAGGGTCTTTGATTGGTACCAAGCTTTCATGGGTAATCCTTCTTTGGAAGTTGGAAATGTGGTCCGTCTTTGAATGTCGTCCAGTCGCCACCCCATTCAATTGGGATCTGCAACTCGGCGGCAGCCTGCTTGACGGCAACAGCAAGCTTGTGGTAAAGAGGCCAGTCCCAGCGAACCGAGCCGGCCACGTAAGCACCGAGGTCGACGGCATGACCAGTCAGGTGGCGCGATCGCATGGTCTGACTGGCGCCAGCTTTGACGAGATGCTCTTGGCGAGTCTTGGAGCGAACTCCTTCGAGCACGGCAAAGTCAATCTCAGTGATTTCAATGGCGCGCTCAACAACCTTGACGAGGTCCTGATGGACCCCGACAAGACGGTCTCGCGACTTTTTGCTGAGGGTGTAGGTCATTCTTTGTCCGCCTTCTTGTCGATCTTGTCTTCAATCCTGTCCAACTTAGCGAACAGAGCGTTGACAGAGCTTGTGAATTCGTCTTTCTTGACGTAGGCACCAGCCACCAGCACCTCTATCTCAGACACCTTGGTGGCCAACTCTTTGTCGGCGGCTTGCAGGTCTTTGACGGCCTGCCAGACTGCGTTGAGGAGAAACCCGATCAGGGCGCCGAATCCACCGAGCAACCAGTTGATGAATGTTTGGTCCATTAAGCTGCCTCCTTAGACGCCGAGTTTGCTGCGGAGGTACGCGCATTCCAATGCCAGAGCCTCTTCGTAGCGTACACCGTAACGGTTGCCAGCTGGGACCACCAACCGCTTCTCATCGTTGGCTTGCAAAGTCTTTGAGATGGTGCCGTCGGGGTTTTGCATGTCAACCTCAACCAGCACTTCTTCCCACTGATCTTCCCACTGGTCATAGCACAGGATGCCAAAGGCGAATGCATCAAGACCTTCAGACTCGAATGCAGCTTTGACACGTTGGGCAATCAAGCCAAAGTGCCAACGAGCTCCAGCACCCTTCTCTTGAACTGCATCGGTGAACTTGAACTGGGTATAGCGGACCTTGCCCCATGCGCGCATCACGGCGGCATCAACATCTTGGATTTGCGTTTTGACGCGCTCGTCCGATGTATTGATAGTACCAGTGCCAGCATACACCACCGACCAACGGAATGACGCAGTGCCCAGGGTCTTGGTGTTGTCAGCAGAAGGACGGAACACGTCGCTGTCAGTAACAGTCTGTGAGGCCGCGTCGGTGAAGACCTCCAATCTATTGGTCGCCAAGATGTAGGACGTCGTTGTCTGCTGATAGAACATCACTTCAGCAGTTCCGCTCAGCGTGTTCGTGCACTTCACGTACGGATGAAGCGAGCCGTCTGAACTGATTGCCTGCACAATTTGGTTACCCGTCAGAACGTCAGCGGGGAACACGTTGCTGGCGTAGTATGGAGTTGTGACGTTGGCAATCGTGTTGTTGAACCGGCGGACAATGGCAGAAGAGGAGCAGAAAGCGGGCAATGTCAAGATGTCGTAGGTGTGGTCCTTGATGACGTTGTTCGAGCAGATGACCACGTCAGTTGGTTGCGTAGCTGCAATCGCAATGCCGTAGTTGTTGACGCTTGGAGGTGGGAATGTACTGGCATTCACTGACTGCAGCGTGTTACCAGAGATGATCATCTCACGGCAACCCTCGTAGGCTTGGTAGCTGTAAGCAGTCGTGCGCAGGAAGAAATTACCACTCAAGTGCTGGTTGTTTGTCACGACCAGTGACTTGCAGCGACGACGATACTCAGTGGAGGCACCATTGGTGAAGTAAATACCAGCAAGCAACCATGCGCCAAAGATGTTGCCGTTCACCGTGATGGCGGCAAAGCCGTTACCAGAACCACCAAGCCCAGCTGGAGTCAACTCCAAGGCGTAGATGCCAGTATAGCCGGCGTTCGGATCTTGGCCATTGTGACCGTCGATGGTGTTACCCTCGATGATCAGTTGACCGAAGCCGTTGAAGAACACCGCGCTGTCGACGCTCGTGCCAGACTGAGCGCCCAGGCCCATGATGATCGTGTTGTTGGCCACGACAGACAGGCCCTCGGCCCAATCAACGTCGCCCATGTTGTTGGCGTGGATGTAGAACGTGCCGCCGCCCTCAAAGCCACTGCCAAGAGTGCGTTCAGCACTGGGCTTGGCGCGGAAGAAGTTGTTCTCGACGACGATGCCCTGAGTACGGAATGGGATGTGGCGAATGAACGCGACGCCGGCGTTTTGGTAGGCACCAGCCGCGTTCGAGTACTTGGTCACCCAGTCCTCAGCCACACAACCGCTAACTCGGCAGTTGTTCCAAGCCCAGAACCAGATGCCGTAGCCATTGTGGCCCTTGTACCAAGTGCTGTTGGTCACCGAAATGTTGCGGCACTGGTTGTTGTAGTCGGTCGGGGTGTAAGGACCCGAGGCAAAGATCGACAAGAGCTTGTAGCCGTTGTTCGGGTCACCACCGTAGGCGCCACCGGACAGTGCCCAGTTGCCGTATGGGTGGTACAGCTTGAACGTGCAGGCATCGACGCGGAAGTCACTGTTCAAGGTCTCAAAGTCAGGAGCTGCACCATCGTCGTCCAACATGGTGATGGCACCGACAAACGGGTAGAAGGCATTGTTCGTATTGACGCCTTGGAACGTCATGTCGAAGTTGAAGCCGGTGATGTCGATGCGCTTGCAGCCCTTAAAGTTCATGAACCGCAGACCGCCGTAGGTCGTGATGTTGTGGTTGTTGACTTTGATTGTGGCACCACGACCCAAGAAGGTCAGGTCGCGTGCTCCATTGAATTCCATGACCACGTTGCCAAAGACACTGCTGTAGGCGGCTCCTTGGTAGCTGATGAGGTAAGTGCCGCCACCGAAGTCGAATGTGTCACCATCCTCAGCTGCCAGTGCTGCAGCCGTCAGAGCCAGAGTCGAGTCAGTCACGCCAGTGGGATCAACACCAGGCAGCGAATATACATTGATGACTCGGCCAGAAGCTGCTGCGCCACCGCCAGAAGTTGACGAGCTAGGCGCCGAGTAGATGAAGGTGCCGTTCTTGGTGCGAACCGTGATGGAGTAGTCGCTGTTGACGTAGATGACCGAAGGGGTGCCGTTGCGGATTGCGTAACCGCCACTGGTTCGGATCGGCTGAACTGCCGGAATGGTGCCAGCAGCATCCCAGAAGACCTGGACAGGATTCACCTCAGGATTCTGATTTGCCACACCGACGTAGATGTAGCCATCTTCAAGAGGTTGACCGTCAACATCGCTGAACACGGGGAACGGGGGATTGATGGGTGTCATTTAGTTTCTCCTAGTAAATCATTCACCCAAGGCCTTGCGGACCTCGGCTCGGGTTTTTGCATCTTTGATTCCTTTCGTCAGAAGACGGAAGCTTGTCATGACTGGTGCCGGGACCCCAGCCGTACCACTGATGGCGATGTCCATCATGCCAGCTAATACGCTGGCCGTGTTGCTTGTGTTGACGCTGCCAGGAGGAGCAACCAGAACGTCCTTAGCCACGTCATTGATGATACGAAGTTGCTCGGCCCCCTTCTTGCCAAAGACAAAGTCCAATTTTCCGGACTTGTCGAGCTGGCCAATTACGCGGTCTAGTTGCGCTGGGGACAAGATGGGGTTACCCAGTTCGTCGCGGCCCACCCCTTTTGTGGCTTCATCGCGCATGAACTTGAGCGTGCCGCCTTGCAGCTCCTTCCAAGCTTGTTGGCCATTGGGACCTTCAGTCTGAAGCAGTCGTCGAACTTGGCGCACAGTATCAAGAGACGTTGATGGGTCAATGACTGAGCGGCGAAGCACGTCTTCCATGGCGATGGACCGGTCATTCGATCCGCGCTTCTGGCCAAGCAGGTTCTTCACTAGACCGATGTTTTCGTAGTCACTACCAAATCGAGCGCGGGCTGCCCGAGCCTGTTTGTACATGTTGCCTCCCAGACCTTCTGTCGAAGCATCAATGAGACTGCGCATCTGAGAAGCCTGCATGATGTTGGTCGGCTCAGCATTGGTGGCTCCTCCAATCGAGCGGCGGAACAACTCAGCGGTCTTCAGACTCACAGGCTGGGCAATCAAGGTGCCGTCAGGCGCTTCTGTGGCCACACCAAGCTGAAGTGCCTTGGCACGAGTTGCCTTGAGCACGTTGGCCACTTCGGCTTCAGGGGCGTTGTCAACTAGATGCTGGACCACCGTGTCGAGCTTGACAGGCGCTTCCATCTCACCGGCCTTCTCAGCCTCCTTGTACAAGGTGCGAATCCGCGTCTTGTCACGAGCGGCACGGTCACGAAGCGCCTTGTCCACAGTCAGCCCGATAGATCGCAAGTCAGGAGCCTCGGCGCCGGTCATGTCGATGAAACTCTCCAAGTTCTGCTGGAGTTGTTTGTTCTGCGTGGCGAAGCGCTCACGGATTGGAGCACCAACTTCAGGTAGCTTGGCCGTCTCACGCTCAAACCGCTGCTGCTCAAACTGACGTGTCTTCTGGCCTTCGGTCAACTTGATGGGCACAGGCAATTCGTCAGCCTTGGCTTGTCGAAGCGTGGCCATGTCCACACCAGCAGCGCCGCCGCTTGCCGGTGTCCCAGGGGTCGGGCGCTTGGGTGCGGCTCCGGGTATGGCTTGTTTCACGGTCTCCGCCACCTTAGTGGCTGCGGCCTGAACAGGTGCGGCTACTCGCTGGGCAGTGGCAGCCATCGCCGGACGGGCAGCGCGGGCACCGGCTGAGATTGCGCCAAGCTCCGCCGTCATCGGTGTGATCGGGGTAACTTGCTGCAATGCTTCACCGGTCGCTGCAGCCATCTCCTGACCTGCCTGGGTGCGCGGAGCATACGTCAAAGCCTGAGCGCCTTGCATGGCAGACTGTTCGACGGCGTTGGCAGCTTGCGGAGTTCCAAACTGCCCAGACAGGATCTGTTCTGCCAACCCTTTGAGGGTGCCGCCGATCATACCGACCGTGCCACCCGTAACTCCGGTTCCCAGGGTCAGAGCAGCTTCACCGGTTCCGATGATCTTCTCGCCAAGCGACGGTTCGACGCGCTCTTGGGTCGTCCCGGGCACAATTGTGTCAGGGATTTGGTTTGTGGTATCTTGACGAGCCTTGACAAGCACGGCCGCCAAGCGCCGAGCGGCATCAAGGTCACCCGCCTTGTCGGCGTTGACCAAGGCCAGCTCAAGTTCTTGGAGTGTTGCCATTATCGCATCCTCTTTTTAATTTTGTGAAGGTACTCGCGGGTCTCCTTGGGCAATTTACTTGGGTCTGCTCCAGCATTGATCCACCTGTTCGCATTTCCAGGTCCCCAGTTGTACGCTACCAACGCATGGTCCGTACTTCCATACTCGCGCAACATTGCCGATAGATAATCTTGGCCAACTCGCCGTAATTCTCCAGGTGTCTTATCTTTGGCTGGAACTACACCGTAACCAGGGTTAGTCAGGGTTCCAGGCATTGTCTGCATTGGACCAAGTGCGCCTTTTGGGCTCACCGCGTAAGGATTACCGCCTGACTCTACTGCTTCGACCGCATCATTTAAATCACTGAAACGGTTGCTGAAGTGACCCCCTTGGCGCTGACGCGCCTGCGGCTGGTGTGCCGCCCGTGTACTTCTTCACAAGAGCATCAATATCTCCACCCGAGGTTCTAACATCTGGTGTGTCAGGAATAGTCTCGGGCAAACCTGAGCGGGCGGTCATGTTCTTGCGTGCCTTCATGACCAGGCGCTGGGCTTCGCGGACATTCTCAAGCAAGCGCTCAGGAGACTGCCTCAAGCTGAAGTTCTGCAGCGCAGCTTGAAGCTTCTCGCCTTCGGCGTTAGACAGCGCACCCATGCCCTTGATGTTGGGAATCTGGGCCATGAACGACTGTGAACCAAGCGTCTCGACCAAGGCCTCAAAGTCAGCCGTGTCCTGGCTGAGTGTGGGCATGCGTGACGACACTGGGCCAGCTGCAGAACCAACCACACCGATGGGGGTCTTCAGGATGCGATCAGCCGTGTTGAGCATGTTGTCCATGTTGGTACGAGCAGACTCAAGGTCGGCGGCTTTGGTGCGCACAGCTTCATCACGTTTCTGAACCAGGTCTTGGAGCTTGAGTTGGTTCTCCTCACGTTTGATCTGGTTGCCCTCACGGGAGATCTGCGCGTTGAGGGCGGCAATACCAGCGTTCTGCTTGGAGATCTTGATGTCCTCTTGGATCTTCGTGATGTCCCAACCTTTCTTCTGCAAGTCGAGCGCCGCACCAGACTCGGCAAACTTGGCTTCAACCGCGGCCTTCTGGGCCTTGGCCTGAGACTCAGTCAGCTTCGATGGTTGCAACTCAGCCTCACGCCGCTCGCCTTGGAGTTTTGTAAACGTCTCGGCAAACTTGTCAGGCCCCATGGCCGAAGCCAAAAGGAGGCCGGTTGATGTCTCAGCCGTGGCCGGGTTGAGTTTTACCAACTCAGCCACTGTTTCAGCAGCCTGGGCGTCTTGCTCCATTCCGGCGTTGCGCGCTGCAGCAGCCTGTTCAAGCAAAAGCTGCTGAGCAACCTCAGGTTTTCCAGCCTGCATGGCCGCGTACACCTGCGAAGCTTGTTTGATGCGCGAGTCTTTTTGCTCCGAGCTGAGAACGTCATAGGTCTTCTTAAAGTTCTCACTCAGGCTGGGGTACTTGACCATCATGCTGGCCAAGGCCGACGGCGTCGGATTCTTTGACAGTGTACCAAGGTCAGCTTCCATCTGAGCCTGGGTCTCACGAGCTTTTTGAAGATCAAGGGCTTTTTGTTCAGCCAGGTTGCGTTGTGACATCATGTTCGAGATGTTCAAAGCATTCTGGACGCCGCCCATAACCGACTGGGTCGGATCTGGGACGTTGAGCATGTAGTTGAATGGTTGAGCCATGTTAGAACACCTTCAAAGCTTTGAGCGTGGCGACATTGCCAATGGAGCCGCCGATATTGCCCCACAGCTGGGCTTGTGCTTGGCCTTGTGCCAGAGCTGCACCTGCAGCTGCCTGACCTTGTTGTGTCAACGCGTTGCCGATGTTGGCGCCAGTTTGTTGAGCCGCAGCTGCTTGACCGGCGGCCGAAGCCTGACCAAGACCGGAGATGGTACCAAGCTTGCTGAACTGAGACTCGACCAACTGGCTCAGAAGTTGCGGGCGGAACTGAGCAAGGGTTGCTTGCACGTTACCGCCACGCAGTCCGCCCGTTGCCGAAGCATTCTGCAAGATGGCATTCTCACCCTGTTGCATCATCGATTGGAATTGGGGAGATGACTCGATGCCTGCGATCGCTTGCCGTTGGGCGGCAGGTCCGGACAAGCCGAGGAGACCTTGTTGGCCACCCAAGGCTTGCTCACCTGCCTGCGAGTAGGGGGACAAGAGTTTCTGGACGGCGTCAAACTGACGGCGCTGTTCAGCAATTGACGCCTCGCTTGCGGCAGTTTGCGCGCCTGCTGCGGACTCTGCCGCATCCGATTGTGCGCTGCTGGCCATTGCGCCAGTGACGACAGAGCCGGCCACTACGGCCGTTGCGATCCATGCCATTTTAATTCTCCAAAGTGGGTGGTGTGCTTGACTGAACGAGAACACCAACTTTTGGCTGATTATTCACGTCGTACAGTGATAGTCCGTCGTCTGACATCAGCTCCTCTTCGAGGTTGTCGACAGATATTCGGTCGGTTTTGTGAACTGTCATGACAACAACGTCTGTGACAGAAAACACAACGCGTTTTGTTCCAACAGGTGATACCACAACGTCGCCGGGTCGCAGGGTGTAATTCTCACCTTGGCCGGCAACCAGCAGTTCGCCCACACAGCCTATGAACATGTGTTCAGTGCTATGGACCTTACTGACAATAATTCTTCCGGCTGGAATAGCAATGCGGCGACAGTACATGCCGCCGCCAAAAAAGTGGACTGTGGTCATGCCAGGCGCTTGTGGAAGCTGCGTCATTGCGCTTTGGAGCGCTTCCACATCGTCCCGCGTTGCACGGGGCGCCTGGACTTCATTACTCGCTTGCTTAGTCAGCATTCAAACTCTCCTTTTTCAGGGTGGTATGAGCTGCTGGCTGCTCATTAGGCTCAGCTAGGAATGCTTGGCATCACTTACGGCAATTATAAGCGGCAACCGAAAAGCGTGACCACTGCAATATAGATCCCTAAGTTATTTCGCGGCCCGAAGCTGAGATAGTCAGTGACGTGGCTGTCCCAGCCAATGTGGAAATGAATCCGCCAGCCTCAAGTACCTGCCCAACAAGTTCAGGGCATGGGTAGGTCTCATTTGGCACAATGGCACGAGTTTTCAGCACAAGGTTGTCATCGCCAGCAGCTCCAGCAGCTGCCACAAGATTTGCGCTGAAGTTGACGTTGGCACCACTTGTGTTAGTGACCGTGAACTTGTCAATGATAGTCTTGCAATTCACAGCCGTATATTGGGCCGTCTGAGCATTCTCTGCTTGCTTGCGAGGAACGATGTTCTTTACCGTGACTGTCATTTCAATTCTCCTTCTGTTGAGTGATTTTGCAGTGCCTTGTGGGCTTCAATAACGTCTGTCGTCCAGACAGCTTTGGCAATTGCCGAGACCTTTGCACTCTGTCCTGATAGGTCGTCTCCAGGCATCAAGACATGTCTGTGGTAGGTCTTTGCAATTTCCTCTCCGTCACGAAGCACGATGTCTGCACGACGGACTTCGACCGACCCAAGCTCAGTGACTGAGATGAGGTCGACGACAGATTTTTCTTCTATGGTCATTATGACTCCTTAGCTTGCGGTAGTGTAGCGACCAAACAGGCCGATGAGATTGTTGAAACTTCCAGCGCCGATGTTTATCTCAGTAGCCTGTACGTAAGCCACACCGGTGTTTGACGAGTTCTTTGTGAGGTAGACACGAGTCTGGCTTGCCTCAACAATGCCGCCAAGGTAGGTGAAAGCTGTGCCAAGGTTGAACGCTTGGAAGATCGACGCCACGGCGTAGCCACCATTTGCGTCGCAGGTAAACGGCATGCCTGTGATGTACAAGATGCCAGACGCCGTCCCAATGGTCGAAGCACCAGTTGTGCGCATATCGATCCAGAAGTAGACCGTCTTGCCAATCTTAATGTAGCGACCAGCTCCCACGACAGTCAGACTTGTGAATGAACCGCTGGCTGGCGTATAGGTCGGTGTGAAGGTGCCCTCCTCGTAGTCGTCCAATGTGTTGACGTCAGACGACAGCGAAGCCGAGGCTGGGAACGTGATGCCTGAGCCACTGGCCGACGGAGTAGCATTGCCGACACCGATGGTTGACGTGGCCTTTGGCGTCGTCATGGTTGGGCTGGTGCCAAACACAAGAGCGCCAGAACCTGTCTCGTCACTGATGACGCCGGCAAGTTGAGCCGAAGTTGTGGCGGCAAACTGAGACAGGTTCCCAGACTTCAATGCGTAGGCAGCAAGGTCTGAGTCACTCAATGGCGACATGGGAGGAGACAGGTCACCATAATTGCAGTTAAGTTCTGCAGTTGGTGGTGATAGGTTGTCGGAGTTGCAATTCAGTTCTGCAACTGGCGGAGACAGATTACTGCTGTCGTCGCCGGCCTCTTGAATGGTAGGCGCCAAGGCCAAAAACTCAAGCGACTGCGCAATGCGGTTTAGTGAGTCAAGTGCTTCATTGGCCTTGGCGTCAGCAATGCCGGCATCGGTCGAAGCTTCCTGCGTCAACCGGTACAGGATGGCAACATCAGTTGGAGTGAGGTCACCGGCTACCTCAAAAAGACGCTCGAACTTCTTGATCGACTCGTGGTCAGACAAGAATTTGGCGAGTACGTCCCGGCTGGGTGATTTAGGATCTGCCATGGTCAATATGCTAGTGGTTCAACTCGGGCCTCAAGTCGGGCCATCGAGATGTGTGATTGACTGTCGCCACGGAACCGTTGGAGACGCCAGTTGCGCATGTGGCCTTGCTGCAGCCATACCAAGCGCTTCAGTCGGTCACCAGCAGCACCTGCCTTGATGCTGTGGTCTTGCCCCCATGTTTCGCCATCGACAGAGTACGAGGTGCTGATCTGAGGATCCTTGCCGAACTCGACACGGCCAGTCAGAGCGACCAATTCAAGTTCATGGAAGATGGCACCACGACCCTCGTTGTAGACGATCATGGTTCCGAACTCCCAACGCACGTCATTACTATAGTGGGAGCCGATCGTGCTGCTGAAATAGCCATGGGTGCTGCTTGTCGGGTCGCCGCAGTACCACTTGTCGTAGCACCAAACAAAGTCACGCGCACGGTAGGTGCTGAACCCAACAAGCGAACTTGTCAGAGTGAACCAGACCTGCTGCTCAAGCTCGCGAGATGCAGCCGCGTCATAGACAACAGTGCGGTCGGGCAGGTGAACATAGAGGTGCTGGTGCGATCTGTCGTTGACTGCCTCAAGCTTCACAGTGGCCAGCTGCTCTTCGGTATATTGCTTGAGCAGCAGGTCAATCTCCTGAGTGCTGATCTTGGTGGCAGTTGCGTTGGCGCCAATGTAGATGCCAGGAGCCTCATTGCGCCCAGACCCGAGGAACGCAATGGCATCGATGAACACGCAACATGAGTGAGTGCCAATCGAGCCCTTCTGGATCTGCGCACCTGAGACACGTTGGAACGGGAAGAAGTCTCCGCCGATGTTGTCAAACACCTCGATCGTGTAGCGGTTCAGGGCGTAGACCTCACTGCGAAGGCGGATGAGCGCGACTACGGGGTCAGGATCAGCTTCAGATGAACCGTACTTGAGAGGGTTGATGGCAAATGGGTTGTTGAGTTCCGTGACAATCAGGGACTTCCCATCGGTCGTCATGAAGTAACCATCGATCCAGCAGAAGTCCACCACCTTGCCAAGGTCTGCATCGGTGACCTGAGTCAGTGTGGTTCCGTCGTAGTAGTAAAGGCGGCCACCTGAAGAGATGGCCAACCGATCGAAGGAATAGTCCAGTGTGCACTCGCCACCGCTGCCAATGTCGCCAACAGGAACAGTTGCGCTGCTCTGGTCGATCTTCACAAGCTTGGTCCCCATCGCTCGGTAGTAACCGCCATTCCAATTGATGGCTCCACGACTGATTCCAGGACCGGTGCCGAATGCGACAAGGCCGTCAGCCGGCCGAAGATAGCCATTGCTGACTCCCTGTTCTTTCGGTACCGGCACCAAGTTGACTGGGTACGACGTGCGAAAGTCTGGACCGTTGTCAGTGTAGATGCCGTTGAGGATAGGGATCTGCATGTTGTGTCCTTATCAGCCGACGCGGTACCAGGTGGAAGTTGGCAGGTCGTATTTCAGTCGGAAGAAGTCGTCTGCAGCCAGCGAGGTAGGTTCACCAGTCACTGCAGTTGCTCCATTTGCGTTGATGGTCAGCACAGTCACCTGCTGGGTGCAGTTCACAAGCAGTTCTTGCTTGTCCACGCAAGACGAAGCCAAGGGCAACACGATGGTACCAGCGGCAAAGCCGGCAGTAGGCGTCAGGATCAGATGGGTGTTCTTACCTGGGTTGGCCACGTTGATGGAGAAGCCAGTCGAGCTTGGAGCCGAGTACTGGGTGACGTACTCTTGGAACGCGGCAGCCGAGTTCGGGAACACGAGGTTGTCCTGCATGTACTGCAGCATGACGCTCAGTGCAACCTTGCGGGCGTCACCGTTGCTCTGGTCGTACAAAGGGAAGTTGTCGCCGGCCTGCAATTGGTCGACAGCAGAAAGTTGGTTGATTTGTGGCATGTCAGCTCCTTAGTTGAATTGGATGGGGCCGTCTTCGCCAGCAAGCAGCGGGTCAACGGGCTTGCGCAGGAACGGATCATCATAAGTCCGCCATGGCTTGTTGCCAGCTCCTGATGGCATGGTACCGGGCAACTGCTGCTCAGGAGGCATTGCGGCACGTGACAGCAGAGTGTCGTACGTCATCTTGGCTGCGGCCTTGGTCTCAACAGACGGAGTCTTGCCGAACCCAGGAGCAAGCTTGATGGCCAAGTTGGAGTAGATGGCTTCGTTGGCCGAGTCAGGGACTTCTGTCTCCTGATCCAAGCTGCTATTCTGCGGGCTCGACGGAATTGGGTAGCCCAGGCGGATACCACGAGCATTCCACGAGGCCATCATGGCATCGAGGCGGCGCATGGCGCTTTCCAACTGGGCTGATGTCAGGTCGAAGACGTAAGCCGCCAACCCGATTTCCTCGAAGGCCTGTGTGACGAATTGGCGCTTAGTCCATCCCATGATTACTCCTTGGCGAGTGCTTTGGTGATTGAGGCGCTGAGTTCAGCGTCATTCGTCTTCTTGCCGAACTGGATGCCCAGCTCTTTGGCCTTGGTCTCGAGCTCAGCACGAGTTGCTGGCGCGTTGTCAGACTTCACTGCAGCAGGCTTGTCATGCGCATCAATGGCTTCAGGCAGCGTGGTAAACCAGCCGTCAGCCAACTTGGCATCGAGGTCTTCCTGATCATTGGCAGCCGCGTAGTCGTACGTGCCACCGGCGCGGGAGTGCGGGCCTTTGCCCTTGTAGACGAGCGTGGGGAACTGGTCGTCGGCAGTTTGAACTTCTTCAGTCATTTCGGTGTCCTCAGGTGGATTGACCAACAGGTTGAAGAAAGGGGCCGAAGCCCCTTCCCTCAATCAGCTTAGGTTTGGCTGAACATCATGATGCCGGCCATTTCAGGCTGCTTGCACACGACACCGAAGAGAGTGTCCAAGCGGTACTTGGTCTTCATCGTGTTGATGTCGTAGAACTTCTGCATGACCAGCTCAATGCCCTGATCGGTGGAGGCGCGCATCACTGCGGTACCGGCATCGGACGGGACGGCGTAGCGGCCGGGCAGAATTTCCAGTGCGTCCTTCTGCCAGAAGGGGTTCTGGTAGGCGGCGACGGTGTTCAGGAACACGATGGCCGAGGTCGCAGACTTGGTGTTGACCA
>ERZ869929.679-NODE-679-length-16881-cov-3.494473_pt1 | contig 16881 bp, 29 predicted proteins | sample MGYA00579312_ERZ869929 | MGnify/ENA primary metagenome ERZ869929 (study PRJEB32216, sample SAMN09231818) | wastewater metagenome | place: USA: Maryland | collected 2016-08-09 | study: EMG produced TPA metagenomics assembly of the PRJNA472060 data set (Reclaimed... | reverse complement strand
GAATTTATTATTGATTTTGTTAAAAAACATTCATAATAATTGTAAACGAAAGGAAGCGAAAGCTTCCTTTTTCTATTTACAATATCAGTAAGCTATGTATAATAGTAATTACTAATCTAATTAACGAAAGGATTACAATACGAAAGAAAATCTAACAAATAGAGTATGGAAAGATAAAGTTGAAGAGTGTTTAACGACACCAGACTTTACTTCTAAACCTCGAGGCATGGAAGTTCGAGAAGTCATCAGTGGACACTATGAGGTTCCAATGCCGGCATATCTTGATTTAGTAGACAGAAATGTCAACGTCAATTTTATGTTTGCAGAAGCTGCCTGGATTATTTCAGGCTCAAACAGATTAAGCGGTGTTACACCTTCTATGAAGGCTTACGCTAATTTCAGTGACGATGGAGTTTTCCTACGTGGAGCGTATGGACCAAAAGTCGTTGACCAATTAGGCTACGTAGTTGATTCTATAGAAAAAGATAACGACACCAGACAAGCTGTTATGAACATCTGGCGAGAACGTCCAGGACCAAGTAAAGATATTCCTTGCACGACAACTATGCAATTCTTGCTACGTGAAGGAAAATTAAACATGGTTACAACTATGAGGAGTCAGGACATTGTTCTTGGTTTCACATACGACGTATTTACGTTTTCTATGGTAGCGAAAGCCGTTCAATTACTTCTTAAAGAGAGAGGCGTTGACGTTGAGCTTGGTAGTTTATTCTTAAATGCTGGCAGTATGCACATTTATGAAAGACACTACGAACAGGGTGCTGAATGGCTCGATAGCACTGAACGAGACCAGCGAATTGGAAAGTATGTACTTTACATCATGGAGAACTCGCCAACCTACGAATCACTAATAACAAACTTAGACATGATGGCAAGGAATTACAATGACGAAAGTTCGTAAAGAAGGAAAAAGTACAAAAGAAGGTTATAACACAACTGACCTCAACCCAGAAACAACATTTGAGAGAAGTGTCTTCCATAGAGACCAGTTCGCTCACTTTTTAAGGTGGACACATGTTTTGAAGGAAGCTCGTATTGGAGATTCAGTTGTTGACTTTGGTGCAGGTAAGTGTAATCTTTTAGAGGTTTTATATCGTAACAGGTTTAAGCCTAGCAAATACGTTGCACTTGAATATAAAGAATCAGAAATGGCGAAAGCTCGTGAGAAGTATGCGAATCTTCCGTTCCCAGCTGAGTTTATTCAACAAGACATAATTAAACCAACATTAAACTTAGATGAACTACAGGCTGACAGAGTCGTTAGTTTCGAAGTAGCAGAACATGTAGGGAGGCAGAATGTTCCGACGTTCCTTGAAAACTTTAAGCGTTGCGGAAAAGACACTGCTCGATTCTATCTATCAACACCGAATTATGACCCTGAAGTTGGCGCTGCAGGAAATCACACGTACGATTCAGGTGATGGAAGAGGAGTCGCTCCGCAGGAACTCGACCACTTCGAATTACAACAAATGATTCTTGACGCAGGTTTTGAGATTGAAAACAAATTCGGTACGTTTGCAAGTCAACGAGACTACAAGGGCAGTCTTAACGATTGGCAGCAAAAAATGTTCGAAGCAATTAGCAAATACTATGACTCAAATCTAGTAAGTAATCTAATGGCTCCAGTCGTTGAACCCGAGCTAGCTAGGAACACGCTATGGGTTCTAAAAAAGAAGTAAAGTTTCAAGACAAGCAAATTAACGTTACAGAAAATCCAGTTTTAATAGTCGGGCAGAATCCTGGTCGGCAGCGAAAAGGTAGTCAGACTTCTATTAACTGGGAAGGTAATCGCAGTTCTGATTTTCTCAACTGGTGTATAGAAGGTTTAGAGAATCTATATTTAACAAATGCTTGCAACTATCAACAGATGACCGAAGACAGAATCGTCGAGGGGTCAGTTGAACTTAGAGCAAAGATTGATGTTTTGAAACCAAGGAAAATCATCACATTAGGAGAGTTCGCGAGTTTTACTGTCGCAGACATTAACCCAGATGTGCCGATAACTCACTTCTTTCACCCATCGTTTATGGTTCGATTTAACAAAGATAAAGGCGAATATAAAGAACAACTAAGGAGGGCTATTACAACATGATTTATATTCTTGAAGGTCCTGATGGAGTAGGCAAGACAACGCTTGCCCACGCGATTCAGGAAAAGACAAAAGGTCATATTTTACACTGCACTTGGAAAAAAGACTGGGACATGAAACAGTATTTTGAAGAGATAATGGAAGCAGCAAAAAAACTAGACGAAAAACAAGATGTCGTTATAGACAGATGGGCACCAAGTGAATGGGTTTACGGTCACGTTTTTAGAGGTGGACCAGCATTCGACATTGACGAATTTCTTCAAGATTATGTTTTTGACGAGAACATTAAATGGATTATGTGTAAACACCCTCAAGCTGTTGCAAATCATCTTAAGAATAAAGAAATCCGTGAAGAGATGTTTGAAGATATGACAGATGTTGTTGCTAACTTCTCACTGTTTCAAATGGACCGTCCTGAGATGAACTGGATTGACTATGATTACACTAAATTAAGATTGGAGGATTGGGTAGATGAGCACATTACTAGAAGATAACGTAGCATTTCAAAAGAAGTTTGGTTTTGATGAAAAGCCATTAACAACAGAACAATTAAGATTCAGAATGGAACTGCTCCGCGAAGAGTTTAATGAAACGTGGACAGCATTCTTAAATAAAGATGCGGAGGAATGGGTAGATGGGCATATTGACTTACTTGTTATTGCTCTTGGTAACCTTCATCTTGCTGGTGTCGATATTGACAAAGCCTGGTCAGAAGTCGTACGAGCAAACATGTCCAAGGTACGAGGAGTTAAGGCTGGAAGAGAGAATTCCGGGGGCTTCGACGTCATGAAGCCAGAAGGTTGGGTTGGACCAAGTCATAAAGATAACCATGGAGTATTAGATGAAGTCCTCAAGACTGAACGCACATCTAAAAGCAGCTAAGGCGTATGCCGAGCTGTCTCATGCAAAAAGACTGCAGGTCGGTGCAGTTCTAATTAAAGATGACCGGGTTATCTCTATTGGTTATAACGGAATGCCGTCAGGTTTTCCTAATGAAGCTGAATTCAAGAACCCGGTTGTTGGAGAGTTACAAACAAAACCAGAAGTGGTTCACGCGGAAATGAACGTTATTGCGTTTGCTGCAAAACATGGGGTTCCAACCGACGGCTGTACAATGGTAGTTACGCACTCACCTTGTTTCGAGTGTTCTAAACTACTCATGCAGTCCGGTGTTAAAAAAATATATTACGAGACAGAATACAGATTAACTGATAGTCTCGAGTTCTTAAAAAAGGGCGGAATAGAGGTTACACAACTATGAGTAAAGACTCCAAAGAGAATAATTACAAAAAGTATCAAGCTAAGAAGTACCAACGATTAGCTGTTGAAAAAGATACCCACAAGCGAATTGTTCACCACGCGAAAAAGAAGAAGCAACTAATTAAAGACTATATTGACAGTATAGTTCCGGAGATATAATGTTTTTTCTCGTCTTGATGATGTTGTCACTTTTTATGCTCTATGTTTCATGGGGCAATATAAAGAAAATTCAATTTGCTCAAGCGGTTCTTGAAGATATTCATAAACTGTACTTAGCCGGAGTTATTTCAGACGTACAAGCCAAGGTTTTTATGAATGATATGACAAATCCTCTAGACACAGCAACTATAATGGAAGTTAGACGAGAGTTAAACCGAATCGTGGAGGCTCAATTACGTGCCGAGTCAAAAAATACCGATAGATAATTGTCCTCATGAATACGAATGGGACGAAGTTGCACAAGAGGAGTATTGCAAGTTCTGTGGTTTTGTTCCTGAACAAATAGAGGGAGGTTGGGTAGATGAAACAATCGAAGGAGGTGACGGATGAAGACACCTGCGCTCGGAAAAGGAATTACACAAAGAAAAAAGCTAAACACGTTTTAAGATTATTAAGAACCAACGAAAAAGGAGTTCACGGAAGTATTTATAAGTGTCCTGTCGGTAATCACTGGCACCTGACTCGCTGGCCGAAGAAATTATATTCACAATTAAATGGAGGGAAAAATGCCAGACAAAACGGAGTACCGACGACAGCTGAAATGGATGGTTGGTTTGGAGACCCAGACGACCCAGAGCGGTGGCAAGTCTATGCTCAATGTAACGAATGCGGCGACTGGACATTTATTCAAGGTTCGCGTGAAACTCATGGAAATAATACTCATAACCAGAAGTGCGAGCATTGTGGTAGTAGTCGATTCAACCCACAATCAGTTACAAGTAAGCGAACATTTGATGTTGAAAAAGCTAGAAAAAAGACAGCTTTAATTAAAAAAGAAATTGAGAAAAGGAAGCAGGCAGCAAGATGATAGTCATCTATAAAAGAGAACAATGTGCTTATTGTCCAATGGTTATGAAGTATTTGGACCACATAGGAGTCCCGTATCGCGTTGAAAAAGCTGAAGGTGATACCTATACCATTCTTTCTGGGAAATATGGATTCACAGTACCTCTGACATATAACGATAAAACCGACCAGGGTATGGTCGGCTATAATATCGCTAAATTGAGGGAATTAGTAGGGGTCGGAGAGTAAGCTCGCTAAGCTTGCTATATTCCAGACACCTTGGTTTCCGTGAGGAGTTTGTCCGATTCGAATAAGACTCTTTGTTGGAATCTCTTCAGATAACTCTTCTTCGAGTTCTTTTTCAAGTGCTTCGAATTTATTATTTATGTCGTCTCCTTCGATGTTACCTTCAATATAGATTGTCAACTCGTCGTTAAACTTACTCTTGAAATCCTCAACGCCTTCGTTTAATTGAACTGACTGTCCATACCCATATGACCACGTGTCTGAGTGTTCGCTAAGTCTAAACATAATTCTACGAGGGAAGTCTGGGTGAGTTACAACTGCGACGTCTTCTACAACCAAAGACTCATCGAATCTTTTTACTGTTATTTCAGTATGAGAGCAGCTTGAACTGTAGGCAGCGATTAACTCAGTTCGGATGTTTGCATTTTCTAGCATATCAACTAGACGAATGATTCGCTCGCTGCGGTGCAGTATGTCATCGACATGAACATAGTGGAGGTGTCCGACATTCATTATGATTCGGACTCGACGGTTACGTGGGTTTCCGTTATGTAGTGCTCCGAAGTGTTCAGGTACTCCTTCGAGTACTCGACCAACGTCGATGAAGTCTCCGGTTACATCGTACTCGACATGGTTACCTTGTTCTCTAAAGTCTGTTGGGTTAATTTCACCTGGGTCATATTTAACTAAAGATGTTGGGTCATTTAGGAAAGTATCAACCGCTTGCTTAAAGTTATTGAAACTTTGGAATCCACTTTGGCCTCTTGTATTACTTGAGTCGTCTCGGCCTGGTTCAGGTAGAAACTCTTTAACATAGTTGATTGCCGTGTTTACTCCGTTAAAGATTGAAACTCGTTCACCCTTCTTGAGGAGTTTAGTTTTCTTTGCTGCCTTTCCTACGACGTATGAGTCTGTGACTATCACATCTGAAAGTACATTTGAGTCGATTATCATAGTCTGTACCCCTTTCCTGGGTCCCATTTAATTGTGTAGCTTTTATTCGCCTGTTCCCAAAGTTTCTGTCTTAATTCTTCTTCAAGTCGTTTCACTTTTTCTTCTTCTGTTTCTACGACAGAAGTGCCTTCATGAACATTTCTTCTTCTTCGGGAGTCAGACCGTGAGGACCGACCTGGCTCCCCACTATTTTTTTTGGCTAGAGCCCTCCGTCTTGAATGCAGCAAGAGCAACCTTTGTGACTTCTTGTTTTTTGTCATCAGGTACTGAGCCAAGTAAGACGGCTGGAATCACCTCTTCAACCTTGAATCCGTTCTGTAGAAGTATAGAACCCTTTTGAGTAGCACGTGGAGTTATGAGTGCTCGTATGTTATGTTTAGAGATGAAGTACCTCACAGCTTTTACGGTCTCATACCAGTGTTTACCTTCGTTACCGATAGCAAGTGATTCTTCGAGACTAGCGTCAACATCCCAGTCGATGATTGCAAAACGGTCAAGAGTGGCAGCGTCTAATTGGTTACGACCAACATATTGACGATTCATACCAGTTCCGTAAGTGTTTGCAGAAGCTAAGAATACGAAGTTATCGTGTTTCTTAACCATAGCGTCAGGGAAGGCACATGCTCCGTTACTTAAAGCAGCGTTAATCTGAATAAGTACGTTTGCGTTACCAGCGTCAATTTCGTCCATCAAGAACACACCACCTTCTTCATAGGCAGTTCGGAAGTGAGTCTTAACATAGCCTCCGTTTGCGTGGATGAAGCCGATAATATCACTCTTAGAAGTCTGAGCACCAACACTCATTGTGTAGTGATTCAAACCAAGAGCTTCAGCAACTTGTTCAGCTGCATGAGTTTTACCTGTACCAGCCATACCAACCATTAAGACTGGAAGACGTAGTGAAGCATATTTAATTAACTCTTCTAATTGAGTATGTCGTAAACCTTGAACTGTATTTGTTTTACCGTTTACAGTTACGTCAAGTTTAGCATTCTTTTGAGCTTGTTTGCGAAGTTCTTTGAATTCACCAGTCACAGTTTCATCAATTTGCTTTGTAACCTGCTCAGAGATTGAGCCTAATAGTTGTTGAAATGCGTCTGGGACCTGTGTCATAGGAGTTGTTTGTTCCTTTACCGCCGGTTTAGCCGGTGTTTTAGTTTGATTTAGTTGAGCCAATTTGCGTTCGCGGGCTTGTCTCATACCCTCTTTTATACGAGCCTTATGCTCGGCTGAAAGTTGTTTAGGCATTCGTAACCTTTCGTTAAGTTAACAGATACCATTATACACAGAAGTCTAGACTTGTACACAACATTTTTCAAAAAGTCTAATCCGTATCTATAAAGATAAAGACTATGTAAAAAGGTCTAGACCTGATGTATAATAAGTCTATCACTAAGTAACGAGAGGGTATAAAAAAATGGAAGATTCCGCTAAAACAACAGCTATTGGTGTTCAACTACGAGAACCTAAACAATCTGAACTCGATAGGCTTTTTAGTCAAATCGGTCAACAAGCAGAACTTATTAGCATGCTAGACGCTCGTCTAGACCCAGTAATGCACAGAACACCAGAAGAGGCAAAAGAGCCAGGTCGAGACTCACGTCCTCATATCTCTGAGGCAGTAGACCTAGTTTCTAGGAACAACCGTAAACTTCAACAAATACTAGAACAGATTGCATTGTAATGAAAAAGAAACTAATCACAGAACTCCCAACTAATGGTCCAGCTCCAGTTTCTAAGGTTTACTTATATAACCACCTATTTCAGGTCAAAGCGTGGATTGGCAACTTAAATGCTGCCGAACCTCACAAGGAGCTAGAAGAAGCGTATGAACTTATTGAGCAAGCTCAAGATAAAATTCAACTACTCGCAGAGGCTGAATCAGATGCGCAAGTCCGTTGAAGATAAAACAGCCGAAGACCTTCGTTATGCGGTTATTTTTATGGACAGCGATACCAAAGTACAGGTCGCTGCAGCAACTGACGACTTAGACAAGTTTACTAAGACAGACCTCATGAAGATGGTTAAAGCTTTCAAAGAGGGTGTTAAAAACGAAGAGAACTTTCAATTTACTCGTAAAAAAGAAGCTGAAAAGGAATTAAATAAAAATGAACCCGTCAAGCGTGGTAATAGTAAAGTGGCCAAAAGGGTACGTCGCTCACGTAAGATACCCAAATCCTAAATATGACATAGACATCAGTCATGTTAGTTGGGAATACTTGCACAGAATAGTCGAGTCACACTTCCGATGAGTCAAGATGATATGTGGCCAGAGCAATCAGCAAATGCCAAACTAGGACGACCTAGAGACCAGATGAAAAAGATTAGAATCGCCTTCGATGTAGACGGTACTCTTAGAAGTAACAAAACAGAATCATCAGAAGACCCAAATCAGAGGATTGTGGAGTTATTTGCTATTTTAGATAGTTTTAAGAACACTGAATTATATGTCTGGTCAGGTGGAGGCGCTGAATATGCTCGTAGATTCGCAAGGAAATATAAGCTTAAAGTCGGTGATTCGAGATGTATCAGTAAAATCGGAGCACCTCATATGCATATAGCTATCGATGATATACAAGACACTGCGATTGCAGATATAAATCTAATAGTTCACGAAAAGTGATATAGTAGACTTATTATGGCGTGGAGCAAAAAAGAACAAGAACAGAGGGAAGCTGGGAGACCATCAATATATACTGATGAGCTTGCTCTAGAGATATGTCGAAGACTTTCCAAAGGGGAGTCATTGAAGAGTATTACAGACGATACTGAAATGCCTGATGATAATACTGTTTTCAAGTGGATTCATGATGATGTTAATGGATTTAAGGACAAGTACGCGCGCGCGAAGGAAGAATCATCTGACGCTTATGCAGAAAAGATGATGACAATTGCAGAAGAAGTAGACCTCAAAAATGGATTATCAGTTCAGAAGGCGAGACTTCAAATTGACACAATGAAATGGCTCATGAGTAAACAAAAACCAAAGAAGTATGGCGACAAGCTAGACCTAACATCAGACGGAAAAGCATTGCCAACTCCTATCTATGGAGGTAAGAGTGGAGAGTCAACTAAAGACTAAAGACTTCACATTCCAACCCGTCACAGCGATGGAGAAAATCTTTGGAATGAAGGGTCGTATCAGGGCAGTAGCAGGTGGGACATCAGCTTCCAAGACTATTAGCATTCTTGTTTGGCTTATAGACTACTGTCAGCGACAACAGTCTCGAGATAAACTCTGCACAGTAGTTTCTGAATCATACCCTCACCTTGAAGGTGGTGCCATGTTAGACTTCGAAATGATTATGAAGGACCGTGGTTACTGGGAAGATGATAGATGGCACGGAACTAAACATACATACACCTTTGAGACTGGGAATAAAATAGAGTTCAAGAGTATTGATTCATATGGGAAGGCGCACGGACCCAGACGTGACGTCTTATTTATTAACGAGTGCAATAACCTAGAGTATAAAGTTGCAGACCAGTTGATTACTCGTACAAGGGAAATCGTATGGTTGGACTGGAACCCAAGTGAAGAGTTCTGGTTCTATACTGAAATGCAGCCTAATCGTAAAGATATAGACTTCTTAACGGTTACATATCTAGACAACGAAGCACTAGATAAGGTTACAGTAGATGAAATTGAAGCGCACAGACACAACAAATCATGGTGGACGGTTTATGGACTTGGTCAGTTGGGTGAAGTCGAGGGTCGTATCTATACGGGATGGAATCTTGGGCTTGAAGAGATACCACAAAACGCTAGACTCGAACGAAGAGGACTCGATTTCGGTTACTCTGTTGACCCTGCTGCTGTTATTGATGTGTACTACTATGATGGCGGTTACATTCTAGATGAAAGACTTTACGCGGTAGGTCAGTCAAATAGACGACTTGCTCAGTTCTTGCAGAACCTCGAACAACAACAGACATTAGTTATTGCTGATTCAGCTGAACCTAAGAGCATAGACGAATTAAGAGAATATGGTGTATCAGTTATCGGCGCTAACAAAGGACCTGGTAGCGTTAATCAAGGTATTCAATATGTTCAAGACCAACGCATAACAGTTACTAAGCGTAGTATTAACCTCATCAAAGAGTATCGCAAGTACTTCTGGAAGACAGATAAAGACGGTAAAATACTTACAATACCTGAAGAGGGCAATGACCACTGTTTAGACGCGGTTCGTTATGCACTTGAATCGTTAAGACCAAAAGAAGTTGAAAAAGAAAGGTACGAGCGAGCACCCGCAAGTTCGTTTATATACTAATGAAAGACATTGATGTGAAATATGGAAGAGTAGAGCGTATATCTAAAATCGATGGTATCGGTTCTAAGATGATACAGTCAGCAACTCTACACAATGGCAACGAGACTGACGTTAAAACTAGACTAGAGATTCGTGTTAGAGTAGAGTCTGAAAAAGATGTTCTAACTGAGTTCATTAAGTTTAGGGCTGAAACAAAGAATATGACCAAAGCAGAGTTTCGAATAGAGCATACCGCAATCGGAAACAAAGAAGGCTTTTTCTATGTAGTTAAATGCTGGACTGAGGTTGGACGGTAATGTGTTACAATAATCAAAAAGTCACCAATAAGCTAATGGGACGGAAATAAGAGGACCCATATGGCTTACGAATACATAAAAGAAGATAACCTTAAACAAATCTATGATGACCATGTCGCATACATGGCACCACTATTTCAACCATTCGACGAATTTGAACGAATCGCACGTAACAGACCTCACCCAGGTATCGGTAAAGGACTCCCTAGAGTAACAGACGGTACATTATCTGGTCTTATTCAAGAGCAACCAAAGAGAATTATTCAGCAAATACCTACAGGTAGTGTAGTCAGTCATAACGATTGGCTTGACATTATGGCTGGGTATATCTTTGAGAATGAGATACTTCCTAACTCAAACCTACAGGCTGCGTTAATTCAAAAGTGTTGGGCATTGGCTTCTAAGGCGTTAACCTATGGCGCTCAACCAGTATTCGTACAGTTTGTTAATAGAGATGGGTATGTTGGCACAGACTTCTCGCTTCCTTATGTTAAAGACGTTCTACTAGAACCAGGTAAACTCTCAGACAAAGATTCTAATTGTATTCTGATGAGAAGCTGGTATCGAGCAAACGATATTGACCTCATTATTCAACGTGAAGAAATGCTTGCTAAACGAGCTAAGCAACGTGGTGAAACCTATGAACAGTCATGGGACATCGCGGTTCTTAGAGAAGCGAAGAAACAAGCCAAAGAGAAACAACAAGAAGCACAGACTGCTAACGAAAAAGATAAAAACACCCGTAGCGAAGTAATTGAAATCGTTCACGCATTCCAACGTGGTATCGGTGCGACATTCTATTCATTTTGTCCAGACCTTCCTGAAGGCGAGAACGTAGTACGTCGTAAGAAGAACAAGGACCCACGTGGAGCCATTCCTATTCACTTTATGTATGCGAATGTTGACTTGTCTAATCCTCTTGGTAGAGGGTCAGTAGAATTGTCAGGTGGTATGCAAAACCTTCTGGATTCAGAAGTTCAAGCGTATCAATATATGCGTGCTCTTCTCATGAACCCACCTCTTGAGATTAAAGGTAATGTACGTGGTTCTATAATTAAATATGCGCCTGCTGCACAATGGAGATTGGGTACAGACCCTAACGCTAGTGTACGGCCTGTCGACCTATCTACATCGAGTCTTGAGTCGTTCCCAAATAACTACGGGCTAATTAAGAGTCAGATTCTTAACCTAAACAGCTCGACTGATACAAGCGTATCGGCAGAGGTAGGAAATCCTGGGTTCAGCAAGACTCCAGCAGGTATTGACGCTCAACAAGCTAAGTTGGGTGTATCAGATAACTACATGCGTAAGCAATTCGAGTCATGTTTCGAAGATGTAGCTGAAACGATGATTAACCTGTACTTTGCAGAACGTTCAGGTATACACGAATTAGAAGTCGACAAAGACACGGCTGCTAAACTTATAAAACTAGACCCTGGATTCGTTGGACCTAATAACATGGTTCGTATCGATTATGATTCAGTTACACCTCAATTACGGTTCCAAGTAGACGCAAGTACATCAAGTGTTAATGATGACGCTGCAGAACGTGACCGACTTGTCGAACTACTAGACTTGAGTGGTAAATACCCGCAATTTGCTGAAATGCTCGGTGAAGACGGTACAAAAGAACTTATCAACCGTATCATCGTTAAATCAGGTGTTGAAGACCCAGAGAAAATCATGCCTCAAGCTGAAGACCAAGTTGACGAAGAAGGTAATCCAATTGAAGAACAACCTGAAGCTATGACTCCAGAGATGGTTCAAAAAATGATTGCTGAAATGGTTGGTCCAATGCTAGATGAAATAGCTAACGATAAAGGTCAAGATGAAATGACTAAAGCACTTATCGGTAAGTTCGATTCACTACCTGAAGAGTCTAAACAAGCGCTTCTAGAACAGTTCGGTCTACCTGGTGGTCCATCACCTAAACAAGAAGAGACTAACATCAAGAAATTCGATGTTGCTCAAAAGGCAGCAGGTCCTTCTGATGTAGAACTAGACCAGGCTGAAGAGGTTCCTGAAGAAGGTAACGTTGAACAAGTTGAACCACTAGATAACCTTACTCCTGAGTTAACTGAAGACGATAAGATACTAATGGACGCTCTCGAAGAGAGAGGTTTCAGCGAAGAACAAATCGCGAATGCAGTTGCTATGTTAAAAGATGGCGCTGAGTTAGAAGAAATACTACCAATGTTAGGAGTTAAATAATGACAGACCAAGAGAAACAATCTATCAAGGCAGTTCTTGAAGCTGCTCTACATAATGCAAAAGTAGTCCAAGACCAGTTGAGAAGCCTCTATAACCCCAAAGACACATCATTCCCTGATTACGATATGAGGCCAGTCGCTAAGGAAATGGATGAAGCTGTAAAAGCTATCAGTGACGCAATTAAAGAAGTAGAAAGGTTATAACATGCCGCGGAAATCAAAAAAAGACGAACCGCTAAGAGAAGCCAAAGTTGTTGAAACACCTGATGAAAATGAGTCAGATGTTTATATTCCTGATGATTCAATGCTACTTCCAAATGAAGGCCAAGCCTTTCATGAAGAAGAGTCTGAAGAAATCAAAGAAGAACGTAGTGAAGACCAGGCTATGTTCCAAGGTAATGAAGCGCTTGTTCAAGCTGTATTCGATTGGATGGACAATGAGATTAAACAAACAGATTCAGTTCAAACTGCTCGCAGCGTAGCTAAAGAATACGAGATAACAATTGAACAAGCCATTGCTGTTTGTGATATAGTAGCTAAAGTGATAGAATTCACAAGAGTTCACTTCCAAACTATCCCTGATCGTATAAAAACAAAAGAGACTGATTCTTAGGGACCTGCGAGCCCAATAGAGTTAATCTCGACTCTCGCACCGCTAGGCGTTAAGCGTTAAAAAGAAATAAGAGGTAAACACTTTATGAGTACGACAACTACTCCGGCTGCTGACGTAAATGCAGTTGATGAAAAGGTAGAACAGAAGACCACTACCGCCGAAGATTCGTCATCAAAGGAAACAAAAGAAGAGTCTAGCCAAGTTGATAAGCTTGACACCGCGGAAGCCGACAAGGAAATCGCGAAAGATTTAGCTAAGAAAGGTGATTCAGACGAAGCCGACGATACGGACGAAACTGATAAACCCGACGAAAAACTCCCAGAACTGCCTGACGCAGAAGAAGAGTCCGCTGAAGAAGCTGAGACGAAGGCGAAAGGTGCGGAAGCACGCAAAGAAGCTTTACAAACTGAGATACGTGAACTAGTTTCTAGAAGGAACGAAATTCGTAAAGAAATAGCCGATGAATTGGCTAAGTCTTATCGAACAGAAACTCCCGAAGAACTAGAAGAGCAAGGACTTTCTCCGGAAGAAGCCGAAAAAGAGATTTTGAGGCAGGAAAATGAAATGCTCAAGTTCAATACTCATGTAGCTGACTTGAATAATACACTTAACATAGAAGCTTTGCAAGTTATGCAAGACTTCCCAGTCTTCGACCCAGACTCTAGTAGTTATGACAAAGATTTGGCAGACCGTGTTCGTGGATTATACGAGCGTGCAGCTCAAACTCAAATCGATGAAAAAACCGGTTTAGTTATTAGTAGCAATCTTCCACCTTACGAATTCTATAAAGCGTTTGCTGAGACCCACCAATCGAGTGGCGAAAAGTCGAGAGTTCAAGGTCAGATAGACGGCCAGAAGGCAGCCGATAAAGAGTTGGCAGCCGCAGAGGTTCCATCTAGCACTGCACCGAAAACACAAAAACAAGACCCATTCCTTAAAGGTTTGCTCTCTTCAGACGACTAACAAATAAAGGAAGTCTACGATGGCACAAAACTATGCCTCAAAGTACGAAAAGACTATTGATGAAGTCTTTCGTCTAAAATCTGTTACGTCTAACATCATCAACAAAGGTATTCGCCTTAACTACAATGGTGTTAACAGCGTTTCTATTTACGGTGTTGAAACCGTGGCTGAAGGTAACTACGTTCGTTCAGGTACTAACCGATTCGGTAGCCTAGCTGAACTAGATACAACTAAGCAAACTTTCGTACTATCACAAGATAAAGCATTTACTTACTCTATCGACCGTGGTAACTACGAAGACAGCATGATGGTAACTGAAGCTGGTTCTACTCTTAAGCGACAAATCGAAGTTGTTTGTGTTCCTAACACTGACATCTACAGGTTGACTACCCTCCACGCTTACGCCGTAGCCAACTCATTTACTGCTGTAGGTTCTGGTACTACTTCAACAGCTTCAACAGCTTACACGAAGTTCCTAGCAGGTCAAGTTGTTCTTGACAACAAAATGGTACCAACAGATGGACGTGTTGCTTACGTTACTCCAGAATACCTAACATTCTTGAAGCTTGACGCTAACTTCACAAAACCATCAGACATCGTCGCTAAAAACCTTATCAACGGTCAAGTTGGTGAAGTTGATGGTGTCGCAATTGTCAAAGTTCCTACATCTTACTTGCCTTCAAAAGCTGAGTACATGATTGTTCACAAAGAAACTTTGATTGCTCCTCACAAGTTTGATACTTACCGAATTCTTAAAGAAGTTCAAGGTATCGACGGTTGGGTTGTTGAAGGTCGACGTTACTACGACGCATTTGTTACAACTGCTCGTGGTAAAGGTATTGTAATTTCTCAAACTGCCTAGTTTCTAGGAAGGATTAAGAAATGCCTAACCTAAACGTTAAAACAGCAAAGGAGCATTGGAAGCACCAATATGCCCCAGGTGTTTTCACCGCTCCGGTTGGTTCTGCAACTATCACGGTTACAAGCCAAGCCCAAGTAGAAGCATTAGTGTCCAAGGGGTGGACACGAACGTCCGACTAATCTAAATGGAATATCTTAAAGAAAGGAAAATCCATGCCAGACATTTCTGCGTTTAAGGGGTACCGACCCGACCAAATCGGAGTTGGTAACGAAGGTAACACTTCAATAGTCAATGAACCCGGACTATATTTCGACCCAGTATCAGAGAAGGAAGAGGAGGTATTTATGCCTGCCGCTGCCGACGCACTGGTACGTATGGGTTGGGTAAGGGTTGAGTTCGATGAAGAAGGTAATAGACTGCCTACTACATTTGGACGACGACCTGAGGACTCTCCAGAAGTCCTTAAACTGCGAGCTGAGCTTGCAGCAGCAAAAAAAGAATTGGAAAGTAAAAACACTAAGGTAGCTAAAGAGCCAAAAGCTCCTAAAGCAACCAAATAAAAGGAAGTTAAATTATGGCAAACCCTGCTAACTCAACAGCCTACGTAGGTCCTGATGGTCGACTATGGGTGAACGTTACTGAGGCCAAAACCCTTGCAGCCGCTGACAGCGGTTACGTACAAAACGTTATCTACGCTAACGGTGTAGTAACAGGCCCAGCAGCCGCAACAACTGGATTCTTCACTATTCGTAATGGTGGTGTTCCTGTAACAAGCGGTCCTACTGGTACTGGTTCTAACGGTAACTTGATTGCGTTTGACCCAGCTTCTGCTGATACCCTAATCGGTTTCAACGTTGCTGACGGTACATCTGCTGACGGTAAACAAATTCAAAACACTGCAGCAACCGCTAAGGTTGGTGACGAAGTTTCAATCGCTTACACAGCGAATGCAAACGGACCATGTGTTACTGAAATTAAAGGTATCTGGGTTAAAGAAGCCTAGTCACTGGGGGAGGGGCAACTCTCCCCTAAAATTAAAGAAAGGACATAACTATGGCTATCACTGGTCAGAATACCGGCGACTATCGGGTTCCCTATGATGGGGGTCCATGGAACGCTTGCGTGAAGTCAATAACATATGTTGCTGGTACAACCGGCGCTATTGCGACTTCCACACTGTTCACTGTGACAGGGTTAGTGCGTGTCAAAATCATTGCTAGGTGTAAAACTACTTTAACAAGTGGTGGTACTCCAACAATTGAAGTTGGTACCACAATTAACACTGCTGGTCTATTGCCTCAGGTAGCAAACGCGACTACAATCGCCGTTGATGAACTTTGGCATATGACAGATGGTACAGTTGACTCAAGTGTAGAAGCAGACTCTGTGTTTGTTTCTAAGTTGGTTTCAACAGACATAAAGCAAAAGATTGCTGCGGCGACTGTTACAGCTGGGGTCCTAGAGTACGTAGTACTTTGGCAACCAATTTCAGCTGACGGTACAGTTGTAGCGGCTTAGTTTACTAGGCACAATTAAGGGAGAGTGTACAACTCTCTCTTTTTTTGTGTTATTATAAGTCTAACAACCATCTTAAGACAAAAACAACGTCAGAGACAGGTTAAAGGAAATAAATCTTTTAATCTATTTAAGGAAAAATAATATGGCAGGAGTCTATTGGGTCGGTGCCAACGGAAGATACTACGCGAAAGCTAGTGATTTCGAAGGCGTAAAAGACGTTACTAACGTTATCAATGACCCTACAAACCCATGGATTAACATCATCAACGGTTATGACAAGATTGATGACCCAAATCCACCTCAACAACAACCAACTAACAACACACGACAGGTAGCTGTTGACCCTAATGCGCAAGCTAAAGCCGATGAAATGGCTTATTGGGACGACCAGTTAGCAAACGCAGACCAACAACTTGGTCGTATTCCACAACAGGAACAAATCCTTCGTGCGAACGCAGAAAACTCATACAAATCTGCATACGAACGTCTAGTTGGTGACAAAGCTAAGACTGAACGCGACTTTACTACAACAAAAACAAAGGCAGTTGAAGACAACATTACTGCTAAAAA
>ERZ869929.677-NODE-677-length-16918-cov-21.215106_pt1 | contig 16918 bp, 21 predicted proteins | sample MGYA00579312_ERZ869929 | MGnify/ENA primary metagenome ERZ869929 (study PRJEB32216, sample SAMN09231818) | wastewater metagenome | place: USA: Maryland | collected 2016-08-09 | study: EMG produced TPA metagenomics assembly of the PRJNA472060 data set (Reclaimed... | reverse complement strand
TAAAAAAGTTATGATTGATTGTAATGTTACTTTGCTGTATATGAGATTAAGAGCTTTATTCTTTACTGTAAGAAGTGGAGATTTATTGTTGTGTATGTTGCAATCCAGTACCACGCTTCAAGTTGCATGTTTTACAAAGTGGTCTTAATATTGCTTTTTTCTTGTGGAAGTTTTGCCAGTCTTGTGCTAAACTTCTATCTTGAAACAGCACTATATTTTGTTCATTCTTAAAGAGTGGTACACCTTCGTTTATATTTATATGTTGTGAATCACACCATATCTCTGACAATGTCTTAAAAGCTATTACATGATCTATATGACAAAGTGTTTTTTCGCATCTTGTTGTACAAATCTCACATTCAAATAGTTCTGCCACACAATCCTTGACTACTTTGATCTGTTCGTATATTTCACTTCTCATTGCTGATACAAATTCCTGTTTTGTTGTTATTGGAGTTATACATTGTAAATATGAAAAACCTTCGATATCACCATTGTGCTTGAGAATGAATAGACCTTTGTTACCATACTTTGTCTTATCTACAAACCAATGTTTTAGTTCTTTGGTCTTTGTTTCATATTTTGGATGTCGCTGTAGTAGGTAAAGCCATGGTTCAACATTTAAAGGTTCATTCAGAGGTGCTGCATTTATAAATTCGCTTATAGATGCCCTAAGATGCTTTTTTGACATTCTTGATTACTTACAATGGGTATAGAATGTCGGAGGTCATTTTTTGCCACTTCGACAAAATTTGACGCCCCGAAAATTCCAGAAAAGTGGGTCACATCCCCGGACTTAATATCTTTGCACCTTTCAGAAGATGCCAACAACTGATCGTCATGAGACTGTTACATGCTATGTTTGTACTAAAAAAATGAGATCAGATCACTATGCAAGGCACATGAAATCACATATTAGATTGTTGCTTTCATTGGATAATGACATGCATAAAGATTGCATTGAAAACAAGAATATTGTAATTTATCATAAAGCAACACTACAAAACAAGAATTATAATAGATTTTATTACACGTTTGGTATTTGTTTAGGTTGTGGTAAACATATGTGTTGTTATGGTGGTAGGCAAGATACTAACATGAAAGGAATGCGTACAATTTATCATGGTGAAAGACCATTTAGGAAAGATGTTACTGAAGTTGATAAATGTGCATTTGAAGTATGGAAAGATGACCATAATCTAAAATGTGCAGCTTCTTACGATCGTGTTAAGGATTGGTTTGATTTTACTGTTAAACAACCTGCACTAACTGAAAAAGCTAAAACATCTACTGCCACCTATTTACCTCGTAAACAACTTACAAAGTCTACTAAGACTGTTGATTCAGTAGACACTAAAGCCATTAAAGACAACATAGCCAGGACATTCTCTTACATCTTTGATAAGTACTTTTACACAAGCGATGATGAAGAAACATTGGATAGTGAAGATGATGATTATGAAGATCTGTTAGATGAACGTAAAGATGATAGAGAGCAATCTTATACACAAAAGAATATGACAATTGAAGATATGCTTAAGAAGATTAAAGAAAGTTATGACTACCAATGCTCAATGGTAAAGAGGAATGTTACAAAGGCTATTAAACTACAAAAAGATAATGAAAGATTACAAAAAATAGTAGATAAGTATGAGAAGATTGAAGAAGCTAAGGAAGTTGTGGGAGTTAATGAATCTTAAAATGTTACTGCGTTTGAGTGGGAGGAATTGTGGCACATGGTCGCCAAACCTGGTTGTAAAGCAAGGGATCAAAAAAAAAATCTACGTTCCTTTCTGAAATCCAAAAGAGGTTTGGCAGGCCTGTGCCACAATTCACCCCACTTGAACGCACCTATAAATTCTTAGACATTTTTGTTTTTGTTCTGAACGCCACAGACGATTTTTTGGAGTCCTAAGGCATCGTAGGATTATCCCGGATCTTAGTAAGAGTAAGAGCTTTACAAGATGACTACAATACCATGCCATCCTGTAAACAACTGTAGAAATATTTATACGAGATTAGATGTGTTAGATGCTATTGATAAGCAAGGCATTCTACGAGGTCCTATTGATGAAGTAAAGGTTCGCCTAAGAACGTATAAAGATGGTGAGATGTTGGTAAAGGAGTTTGATCATTATGTGAATCGTACAAACTGTTGTACATGCTTTTGGAAGCTTTTGTACGAGCGATTGCCTGTACGTTTTGTAGGTAGCAATAACGATGACACACAATTCATTGAAGTGTTGTGTAATCGTGAAGAGTTGGAACAAGATGTAAGCATGGACCGGTTCATAAAGCAGAAAACGGATCCTCTAAAGGCCTATGCTTATTGTATAGAAGATTCAGACGATGCGTACAATAATTGTTTAGTTCGTATTCTGTTCAAAACTGAATCTGGTAAAGTTATTAAGAATCAGTTGTTGGATCATAGCTTTCCACAAGGAAGTGTTGTACGTAAATGTAGGGCAGATGCACAAGCAAGGAATGAGATTTTAGGGGCTTCAAACTGTGTAAAGCATAACTACTAAATGTATTTGTATGGACCTTCACCTTTCACGTTTACTTGAAATTTAAATGGTTCTGTATCAATTGTATTGCGTGTACCATATACAATCCAGTGTATCTTTTGTCCAGGATATCCTTGGACTGTAAAAGTACCATCTTCAGTAACTTCAGTTGTTGTAATTGCAAGTTTTACAGGATGTCCTATGGGTGTAACATGGACTGTAAAGTCACGTGCTACTTTTGTTGCATAATGTGGAAGTTTAATTGTAACGATTCCAAGGGATGGTATTGTATCCTTTCCCCTGTAATACACTCCTGCCTCTGGACCTTCTAGGCAAGCATGCACAAGATATCGATCAGGATCGATTGGATGTTGGATAACAAAGGTTTTGTTGGAATTGTAAAAGACTTCTTTTGTAACTGTATCATACCACATCAAAGATGAAACACTTGTAGTTGATGCACGAATTGGATCAATGTAGAGACCAGCTGCTGTTGTGTTACGTACAGAACCAGTAGCATTCAGCATAATGGAACCAGCAGTTTGATTTGTTGGAGCTGCATTGTTACCAATAGCAATAGCATTTGCACCTTGATTGTTATTACCAGCAGAAGGACCAATAGCAATTGCATTGGTTTGTTGTGTAACACGCCCTGATGTTAAACCAATAGCAATTGCTGTAGCACTTTGATTGCTTTGACCAGCTCCTGTACCAATTGCAATACCATTTTCCTGTTGAGTCAATTGCCCAGCAAGATCGCCAATTGCTATACCACGGAATCGTTGAGCATTTGATCCGGCTGTATTTCCAATTGCAATTGCATTTGAACCTTGGCTTACAGCACCAGCGCCTGCACCAATTGCTACAGCTAATGTACTTTGTGCAAAGTTTCCTGCATTGCTGCCTATTGCAATTGCTGCTACACCTTGCCGATCTCTACCTGCTACAAATCCTAGGGCCATTGCAAACGTCTGTTGATTACTTTCTCCTGCAGCCTGCATTATAGCAAGGGTATTGTTACTCTGGCCTATTTGACCAGCTGTTTCTCCAATTGCAATTGCACGTTGACCCTGATTCTGTCTACCTGCATTGCTTCCTATTGCAACTGCACCAATTTGTTGAGAAACATTGCCTGCTTGGAAACCAATTGCTACACCTCCAGCAACTTGGTTTGTTTGACCTGCTAAGTTTCCAATGGCCACAGAATTAGCACCTTGAGTAGTTGCACCAGCAGAAACACCGATTGATATGGCATTTGCTTGTTGTGCTGTTTGACCTGCTGTTCTACCAATTGCTATTGCATTCGTTTGTTGACCGGCTGTACCTGCAGATACACCAATTGCAATGGCTCCTGCAACTTGTGATGATCGTCCAGCAAGTGAACCAATTGCTACAGTTTCAATACCTTCATTTATAGCCCCTGCTTCGAATCCAATGGCAACGGCATTTGAACTTTGTCCAGCATTTCCAGCACTTGTACCAATTGCTACTGTATTTGCACCTTGACTTTTAGCACCTGCACCTTGACCAATTCCTAAGATTGTACTTTCCACTGCAAACTCAGTTCCATTGAAAACCAAAATGTTTCCAGTTGCACCACCAGGTGGCAATACAGCTGCTGGACCTGTTGGACCTGTTGGACCTGTGCCACCTACACCACTTGAACCAATTGTAGACCAGCCATATCCTGTTGGTCCTTCTGCATATAGGAATTGTCCTGCAGTTGCTAGACCACCTCCACTACTTTTAATGCCACGAGCTTGTAACATGCCTGAAATATCAACTTGAAACACTTCGATATCTAATGGTATACTACCATATCCATCGTTACGAATGTATGTAATATGTTCTAATGCAATTGGATTCAATCCAGTTAAACCTTTTATTACTGATCCTTCAATAAGTACTTCTTGTGCAAGAATTTGATTATCAAGTAACGAATTCAAAACTAATTGATTGCTTGTTGTAATATTCATTTGTGAATCGCCATCAATGCTTAGAATGTTTTGTAACTTTAGCTGATTCGCTGCGGCTTTGCTAATTGTATCATCACTAAAGTTAACATCTTCAATTCGTGTTGTACCACCAAGAGTCTCAAGATACACTCCACCTGGTGCAGTTGTAACCATGTTAATGCCTCCAACAATTGGAACACCAACAGTACCAATATTAACTCCACCAAGAGCGGCAATGTTAACAAGACCAGCGGCAGCAACGTTGAGTACTGCACCTCCAGCAACTCCTCCAACACTTTGTAACTCAAATGTATTCATATTGACATTTTGTGTTGCTGCAAACTGTGACCAAGTTGAAGCATTCGCAGCGGCACCTGTTGGACCTGTAACACCTGCTATACCTGTTGGTCCTGTAGCACCAGTACGTCCTGTGGCACCAGTAGGTCCCGTTACACCTTGGTACGTCACTTGATTGATTGTAAAAATTATACTTGGTGATACTGGTGCATTGCCACTTGCAGGAAGAGTATGTAATCTTGATAATCCAGACGGAGATTGACCAAAGATCTGTATCTTATCACCTGCTGCTAAAGTTTCAATAAAGTTAACTGCCATTATACGAACTTCACCATTTTTCAGTTCTTCGTAAGATGAGGAATTGGTAATTGTATTACCATTGATTTTTAACCATAATGTAACCCTTTCATTTGCTTGTCCTTGAAGTTGAGCGCTAAAACCAAAATAATATGTACCTGCAACAGTAATAGTAATTTCTGATCCAGAAAGGCTTATACCATTGGCTACAACAGTGTTATTGTATGTTACTGCAGTTCCAGTATTTCCAAGTGGCTGATCTACATTGCTAAAGAAACTGCCATACAAAGCAACAACACCGCCTAGACCTGTTGGACCGACTGCACCTGTTGGACCTGTTGGACCTGTGCCTAAAGGACCAGTTGGACCTGTACCACCTACGACACCTGTAGGTCCAGTAACACCAACACCACTGATTGGCGATCCATTCACCAAGATTGTACTGCCATTGTATGTTATAACACCGCCATCTAAGTCAATTTCATTTTGCACTACAATACTACTGAAAACACCAGCTTGTGCAACAATACTGTCACAGATAATGTTATCTAGTATAACTGTTTCACTTTTTTCGATAAAATAGGCGCTATCTTTACTATCGTTTGCTCTAACATTTTGATTCGCCAAAGCAGACATTTCTATAGTTTGATTGGAAAAAAGACATATTGTAAAGTAGATATGACAGCAACTTGGAAAGAAGCACTTGCATACTGGAATGAAGTTTTCAATACCGGGAAGTATAAGATTCCGAAGAAAGGTACACCCGAATATGATGAAATACAGGAATTTGTAAAAGATGGTATACCTGCATCATTCAAAACGAAAAAGGTACAACCAAAAGAAGCAAAGGAGGCAAAAGAGTCAAAACCGCGTAAAGAGCGTAAAAAGAAAGCAGTAGATCCAAAGATGATTATAAGTGAACTAAAGCATAATGAATCGCATAGTGAATCTATGTATATAAGAGTTGATGCAGAGCTGGTACCAAAATTTGAAATAGATTGGACTGCTAAGACGGATGATGTGGTGGCTGATGAAGTACTTGAATAGGTATGTTTGTGATTGGATTAGGAATGACAGATTTTGGAACATGTTTGCCTTTGTGTCGCCATTTATCTAATGGTCCTGATGCTATTGTATTATGGATAGTTTTCATCCTATATATTATTAAGACATTCTTACAGTTTCAATAAAAAGACCTGCAACATCTGCATCGCCAAGTGACCAATAATTTGAAGCTGATGCTCGTTCTGCTTCTACATAAATGTACCAATCATTTTCACTTGCAGGCACTTGATACACTCCACTTGTAAATGTAGGTGCATTGGTTTCACCCTGATCCACATTCGATGTAACCATTGTTGATGTAATTATAATCTGGCTGTAATCCTTTACTTTTGCATACGGTCCAGTTAACTGTTGGACCCATATCTTAAGTGCCGAACCAAACTTAATTGTGCCATTGCCTTCAATGATATTCATACGTGCTTGTAACATACCACGAGTTCCTGCATCAATTGTACCAATGTTAGTACTTATGATTGAAGATATAGAGTATGGAAAAGTGTATTCTTGACCTGGTTGACAAGGACGATTATACACTTCATCATACACACGACCATTACCACTTGAGCCACTAATTAACAATTCAGGTGTACCCTCAGTTGATTTACCACAAATCGTCTTACTGTTGTTAATACGCAATTCATTAGTGCTTGAGGAAATGTAGGAAGCTGTGTTGTTTACAGACAATGTCATTGCACCACCAGTACCTTGAATTGTAAGAGGTGAAGGAGTTGTTATAGTGCTTGATGTTCTCTGAAATTGATCCGCTTCGGATCGTTTCAGAAAAACGGATGAATCCTTACTTCCACTAAAGTAATTAAAATTAGGTGGAAGAGGTGTAGTCATATTTGATTGTGTTAAGAAATTATTGAGCAACACGAATAGTGCTTATATGAAGTGCAGAAGCGCTGGAACCAAGATCCCAAGTACCACCATTAGTACCAATGCTAATGGCCCAATTAGCTGTTTCATCAACATCAAAAATGCCAGATACAAATGTAGGTTTTCGTGCAGATCCACTTCCAGGCACAGATACCATAGTTGACATAATGTTGATTTCAGAGAAATCACGATACTTATTAGGAAATACACCAGCTGGTTTTTGCAGCCAAATGTTAAGATCACGACCAAGTGTAACAGTTCCATCGCCCTGCATTTCAACACATGCCTGTAATTGATATTTACCAGCAGTTAATGCAATGGGTGCACCTTGTGAGGTACTTATAAATTGACTAAAGCGTGCACCATCTGAAATTTCGGTTTTTGGTGGAGGAAAGTAGTATTCATCGTAGACACGGTATGTGCCGTCTGTTCCACGTACTTGAATTTTAGGATCAGCAGCCAATGCTGTACCACAAATTACAGTAGCGTCTTCTATACGAGTGGTTGAAGAACCAGAGTTCATTGTAAGATCTCCAGTTGTAGCAACTGCAACTTCTGCAGCAGCTGAACCTATCGCATCACGATTACGAATTGTAAAGGCCGCACCTTTGCCAGGGCCAGGAGCTACGTCAAGAGCCAATCCAAGACTTGAAGTGAACATACGATATCCAGCTACAGTTGTGGTAGTTACATCATGACTAAATGTTGTTGTAGAAACACCCTGAGTAATTGTAAAGTTTTTACCAGATCCAGTAACTTTAAAAGGAGAAGCCGATGTAATACCATCACCATTTTTAAGGAAAACCGCAGAATCACGGGATCCATTGAAATAGTTAAAATTAGGTGGCAGCGGTGTAGTCATTTCTTATGAATGGGTTGAGGAAAATTATTAACCATAAATAAAGAATTGTAATGGATTCAGCTAAAAAGCCTGCTAATGTTTGGATTCGTGCAATTGCTGAATATTACAAAAGAAATCCCGATAAAAAAAGGGAGATTCCTACAAAACCTAAATCTGGTGAAAAGCCAAGTGAATTGTACAAGGCTATAACAGATATAATGTTGGAATTGAAAGGAGGCAACACTGTACCTACAAATGAAGAAGTACCTGCAAGAGCTGATACATCGGCACCTATTAAACGAGGAAGAGGAAGACCTCGTAAAGTTGTTGTTGATTCTCCAGTACCAGTTGTTAAAAAACCTGTTGGAAGACCACGAAAAGTACCAGTTGTACAACAAGAAGAATCTGCTGTTTCACCTGTTGAAGAAGTAAAAATGAAAAAACTAGGTAGACCTGCAAAAGTACAAAACGATAAACCTGTTGTTGCAACTGTAATGCCAGTTGTTGAGAAGGCACCTACTGCAGCAGTAGCAAGAGCCACTAAGAAATGTTTGGATAGTGAAACTGTTGATCAAGTTGTACGAAATGCATTGAATAGCATGATTACAGTAATAGCTGATGTAACTGTTAAACGAATGATGGATCATAAGAAAGCAATGAAAAGTACAAAACTTAATTATGGCAATGTACTTAATATGAATGTGCCACGTTTGAAGCGTAATGAAGGAGTTGCTGGATTTTTTGATAAAGTGCTAAAAAAGCCACTTGATATGTTAATGGATTTGAGTGAAGAAATGCAAAAAGGTACAATAAAATCCGGTTTCGATATTTCCGACATTGGAGCCAATCGTGTTGAAAGGAAGAGATATGGAAAGATGGAAATGATTGGTACCAGTGCAATCAATAACATTGCAATAAATGAATCTGTTGTAAGTGCTGTTGTATCTGCAATGATTGGAAAAAATATGTATAACATGGTTCTTGTTTACAATCCTGAGAATATGGACATGCCAGTACAAATCACTAAAGTGTTTGACAAGGATGGTAATGATATTGAAATAAGTAAAGATGACATGGATGTAATTACAAAAGCTGCAAGAGATTATGTAATGGAAGAAGCTATTTCAGATGATGAAACTATTTATGATGAGTTATAATTTACGTGCAAGATCAGCATCAGCTGTTGTAAAAGTTTTACCTTTGTTAAGAAAACTAAAAATACGAGCCATGCCCCATTGTTGGGGAGAAAGACGTGCTTCTTTACCAAATTTTGTTGTATCTGGATTTTTCTCAAAAGTACCTTTGAGTCTAACAGATGCCAAATTTGTATTATAGGCACCAATTCCACGTTTGTACACTTCGTCCAAGATACTTTTTGGTACTCCTGAAATTGTAGCAAGTTCAGAAATACTATAAGACTTTGATTTGTCCAGACCGTGTTTTTTGTAAAACATATCACGGTGTGTAGGCATTTTATTGTGAGTAGTTAATTTTTTTACGAGCATGTAGCCAAACTTGTACACCCTCTTCGTTTTTATCAGTTGTAACATCCAAGTCAAACTTTTCAACAATTGTAGGATAGTCGTACTTGAAAATGTTGGCAAAACATGTTTTGAAACAATCGATTTCGGAAGCCATACGGAGACCCTCCGGGTCATTCTGAAAATGAGTGATTGTAATGGCCATAAAAGACATTTCGTTCTGGCACTTTTCAAGACCTTCTACAAATACCTTAACAGCTGTTTCACTGAAGTCAATTAAAATCTTAGTATTAGGACACTGTCGTGCAAGTTGATCCTGTAGGTTTTTGAAGATTTCGCGGCTCATTTCTGGTATGTACTAAGGTATTATTTCCTCAATGTAAAACTTGGATTGTTTTCAAGTGCGTACAACAAGCGTTGTTGTTTTACCGCTTTTTCTTTGGTCGTTTTTCCATGACCTTTCCCGGTTTGTGTATTCACAACTTCATATTTACCGTTAGTACCGCGCTGCATTAATTTATAGGGCATCTTTAAAGAGGATAAGAAAATGAGTTGGTTTGAAGCATGTAAGATATATAAGGAGAGAACCGGAAAATGGGTTGTACCAAAAAACGGAAGCAAAGAACACAATGAAATATCCAAATTGTATCATGAGTTGAAGTATCCAAATTGTGTAGTTGCTTGTGAAGAAAGCGAAACGAAAGAACCAAAGAAGCGTGGTAGACCGCGTTTGATGAAACCCGAGAGACAGCTTGCAATGATACCAACAAATAATAATGTGGAACGTGCTGCTACGGAGGAGGAATTAGAAGCTGAACGATGTAGGATTGCTCGTATAGAAGAAGAAAAGAGATATATTGAAGCAATGAAATTGGAGAAAGATATACAAGCCAGACAAGCAATTGAAAAGGATTACAATGATATGTTGGAAAGACGAAGATTGGTAGACGAAGTTCGAAAGATGGCACCAAAGACACAAAGTACAAAAACATACTGTAGAAAAACAGGTAATTTCAAGGTATCATCTGGTAAGATAATTTCTTTTGACTAAACAAATGTCTTCAGGAGCGCCCTTAGAAATTGGTCAGCCTATTCGGTACCCTTCGGCAGCATTACTTTGTGTATCGACCGATGATGGGTTTCAGTATACAAAAAATACAGGAGAGTTGATTTTAGGGCCCAATCCTGCGAATCTTACAATCAATAAGGGGCGCACGTTGCTTCCTGGTAAGTTTACACGTTTAGCACTTACTGAGGCGCAAATCGAATGGGATATACCAAATGTAAATTCGAATAATAATACAATAACAATTGATGTTCAGGATGCTTCAGGTGTTCATTCAAGTTATGTAAGAGTAGAATTACCAATTGGATTTTACAGTCCTGCTTTTTTGGTATCAGTGTTAGAAAATGCATTGAACACAAGTACAAGTATGATAAGCGCAATGACTACATTAGGTGCAACTGCTCCTTTTTTTGAGGTAGGATTAGAAACAGGTGGACCAAATGCAATAACTTCAACAGGAACTCCAAACACAACCTTGGTATCAAAACTACCAGCTGTATATATACGTTTGCTTTCACCAGTTACTTCATTTGCAAGATTTAACATTATGAGTTGCAAAGCAGATCCTTCAATTACAGGATTTTCCAAACTAAATGATGATTTAACCAACATGTTAGGAATTACACCAACTACTTTTGGTACAAAATCATATGTACAAATTTATGGAGGTTATGCATCTTTTCAATATACTCCGTATGTAGATCTAACAAGTTTGACTTTGACAAAAAATCAGAAAGTTACCGATACAGATAGTAGTGATCATCCTATAGGTCATAAACTTGCAAGAATATACTTTACAAACGAAACCACACAGGTATTTTTTGCAGATGCTACTTATGATGCAAGTGGAAATCTTGTAGGAGCCGATGACAATGTAATAGGAACTTCTCCATTTACAGTACGTCGTGAATTCAAATTTCCTAAACAGATTCAATGGAATACCGACCAATATGTGGATTTTATTGAACTGCAATTATTGGATTCAACAGGACAATATTTACCTATACAGTTCAATGGAACTGAGGTTGTAAATTCACCAGGAGAAGTTGTATTATTTGGACCGAGTGGAGCAGAATACAGATTTACTTTGCAAGTATCTGAACTGTAAGTAGAATGTACAACAACAAGATTCGTAATGATGCTTTTTGGTCCAAAGTGGATAAAAAGGGAGAAGATGAATGTTGGATGTGGTTAGGAACTGCACCTGATGGTTATGGAAGATATAGTTACAATGGTAAACTTGTTGTTACATCAAGATTAGCTTTTCAATTGTATTATAGTTGTACACTTGAAAAGGAAAAGAAGGTTTGTCATACATGTGATAATACACTATGTTGTAATCCACGACATTTGAAACAGAGTAATCATTGTAGGAAATCACAAAAGGTAGTTGATAGATTACGTGGTGAAGGAAATGGCCGATCAAAACTTACAAACGATCAAGCAGACGAGATAAGACAATTGTATGATATAGGAGATATAACACAAACACAGTTGGCAAAAGAATACAATGTATCGCCATCTATGATAAGTCGAGTAATTGTAGGAGATAGTTATAAGTGTGGATAAGTGTGGCACAATAGAAAAGAAAGAAAAAGGAAAGGAAGGAAGATAAAAGGAAGCAAGGTAAAAGCCAAGGAAGTGACTCAAAGTGACACAGTAGACGGAAAAAAGTTACGAAAGTGCTGATTCTTTACTTAGAAGAAGTATCAGACTCTCTGACTTGTTCAGGTGAAAGCCGTATACGAGTCATTGTATTCTCAAGATTGTTAATCCATAGAAAGCAATGATTCTCGGTTAACTTCTTGTACAAAAGAATCTTCTGATCCATGGTAAGCCAACGAGGAAAGTAAGATCGTAGGAAAGCCTTAATGTTGTCTTCTGTACGTCCATCTGTGTTCTGGTATCCTAATAAGATATGATTGACGTTTGCACGTCCAGTTGCATTTAACATAAAAGCATCCTGACCCACTACGCAACAAGACATGCGACTATTACGATATAGAGCCAGTAATTTTAACATCTGAGGGTCATTCTTGGCCTGTGTAACATCATCGATTATAACACAAAACTCGTAATGATTCTTTGTGTTTTTGTTGATACGATACATCTCTTTGATAACATCCGGTGCATATCCTGGACACAGAGCCATAGATTTTTTCATGGAATCGTAGATGTCATTTTGGAGACTTTGGCTCATAAGTACCTTGATATCTTCTGAAAAGTAATGTTTGATAATATACTTAAGAAGAGTTGTTTTACCACTCTTACTGGATCCAATCAAAGCAAAACTACAAGCCCGCATATTAGGATTTGTATCTCTTTCAAAATTCAGTTCCATTATAGGAACATCATCAACAGCGCGTTGTATCATACTTTCGTCAGTCGACATTATACTCTGTTGTTATAACAGAAAATGGATTCAAAGTATCCTAAGTTTTTTGAGGAATTTCTAAGTCTTCAAAAAGCTCCCGTTGTAAGTGTACCACACAATCGTAACTTGTTGCAGCCGCCAAAGTCAAAATCAGCTGCTAGTGAATCTTGTATGACATTTGATAGAATAGTGGAAAAGAAGCCAAAGCCAAAAGTTGTTTTAAAATACCTACAAGGAATGATAGATGATATTGTAGCAGAGAATGATTAAAGTAGCTTTCTAGCTGCACCCTTAAGGCGTTTGGCAGGTTTGGTAATAACATCTTCCTGCTTCTCTTGCTTTTCTTGCTTCTCCTGCTGCATCTCCTGGACTTCCTGTACTTCCTTTTTCTTACGAGGAGCTCTTGGTTTCTTTGTTATAGAAGAAGTAGGTTCTTCAGAAGATTGATTAGGCTTAGGTGTAGGAGGTGTAGGATGTGATGGAGGTTCAATGGGTTTAACACAATCAATGGCATCTTTTTTCATAAGATTGAAACTGGAAAGTGTAGATTCTTTATAAAGTTTTTGCATAAGCCCAGGAAACGGATCAACTTTAAGTTTAGGTTCTTTTAACATAAATTGCATCTTCTACTTTACTATTTTATTTTGTTGATCCTTAACATAAAATGAGTGTGCAGATGTCAGAATTACAGAGCCAGATTCGTCTTGGCCGGCCGGAGGACCTCTATTATTACAGCGAGTCCAGCCTGCGTAAGCAGAGTATTCCTACATTTCAGAATACCGAGTTTACTCAGAATATCAGCCCTACTGCAGGACGTGGTAACTACCAGGTTATCTTTTCCCGCAATCAGGGTCTTGGTCACATAATCATTGGTGCCAAGCTGAAGAAGCATACCGGTGCTGCAGGACTTAACTACAGTGGTATTGCAGTGTCTCGCGGATGGCTTGGCCAACTCCTAGACAGGTGTTCATACCGTGTGGCGGGAAGCTCACAATATTGGTTGACTGGCCAACAGATGCTTGTAGCTAACGCGCTCGAGGCAACCAACCCGACTGTAAAGCAGGATATGTTTAACCTGGCTGGACAGGCACTGAATACTACAACTCAATTTTCGACTGATGAACTGCTGTATGCATATATGTACTTTAACTTGCCTACCAACAAGCCTTTTTGCGGCACCGAGTCAGCTCTGCCTCTGCCTACGGAACTGCTGAATAGCAATGTTGTTTTGTCAATCGATCTAAACCCTGTACCTTCGATCTATTCGTCCAGCAATGCCCTTGGCGCTGTAAGTGCAGCACCTGATGCTCTGGAGTTGCTGTATGTGCAGTTCCAGCAGATCCAGGCTGTGGATGCTGGTGAGCTAATGCGTATGGGTGGTGATCGTAGTAGGATGTACTCTCTGCCTTGCAAGGGTTTCTACACTCAGGAACTGCAGATTGGTATCCCTGCGAATAGTACTGCAAATGGTCTTACAAGCGACTTGGCGTTGACTGGATTCCAGAACGGCCAGGTGAAATCTGTGATCGCCTGGCTGACTGAAAATGCTGATACTTCACCTACGACCAACGTTCCTTTTGCACGTAACGCTAACTGCTTTGCTTATGGCCAGGATTGGCAGCTGAAGTACAACGGGCAGGTGCTTCACTACTTCCCTGGTACAAGCAGTACCATGTGGGGAGAGCTGCTGTGTGACGTACCTCCTTACTGGGATTCCGTGCGTTATGATGTTTCTGGTACTCTCATTCCTAGTGATGAGCGCAGCCACTTTGTTGTGTTCCCTCTGGGACAGTCAATTGAAGGCCAGAACCCTCATCTGCTTGTCAATGGTCGTAGCATTGGTACAAGCATAATGAATCTCCAGGTAAGGGTACCTGATGCAACAAAGGCATACACTCTGCATCTTACTTATATGTATAACTGCGTTTTGGCTATTAGCGGCGTTGGGGAGTCTTCATTCATGTTCTAAGAACCAGAGTACGCAAAGATCACGGAGGCCATGTTTGTTTATCATCATTATAATTGTACAATGTTACGATGTAGCATCTTACAATTAAACTCCCCGCATTTCAAATCCTTCAACAGTACCGGCACGTTTTTGTTTGAAGAAGATCATTGTATATCGTTCTCCTTCAAAAGGTTTAGTTTCATGTGGATAAATAGCACCATTGAACATCAGAGGTTTATCATGTATATCATGTGATACAAATTCGATTCCAGAAATATCATATACATTGAGTTCACCACCAATGTAATTACCAATTCCAACAATTACGGAATCTCCATTGTTCTGGATATCAATGTGTTTCTTTGCTTGTACACCATGATTAAGTGTAATGGATTGATAAGTCCAACCAGAAGGAACTGCAAGATTACCAAAGCGTACAAGTGCAGCAAAAAGTTCAGGATGTTTTTTGTTGTTTACATAGTCTTTGTAACCGGCGCGTGTTCTACCCCAGCCATAATTAGTTGTGCGTCCAATTGTACCAATGAGTCTATCTCGTTGACCAATGACAGTACCATCCTTGGCAACATGAGATCGTGGTATTTTTGGAATTGTAACTTTATGCAGTTCAGTTAAAAGAGCATCTCTGGCGGCAATGTATTCATCTGGCTTTTGTACTACAACAGAAGAAACGGACATTTTCTAAGGGTAGATATATTATTTCCCGAAGAAGCGTTTGTTGTAATCGCTAACATTCTGTTGTAAGTCTGTACTATTTCCCCAGAGCAACCAATAAGAAAGGTAGCCGGCACGATAAGGATCTTTTGTGGCTAGGTGTCGAGCATTACGCAAGCGATACAATCGACGTCTTTCAAGATCTTTATGGATAGTATAGTCTTCCATACCAGCAGCACCAAATTTAGTCTTACGTCCATTAGCAAAGTGAGCAATCCATTTATGTTTACCATCATTAGCCTTTTCAAGTCTTACAATCATCTTAAGTAGGAAGAAGAATGTCGGAATTCATCGAACAATTAAAAGTATTATTACGAAAGGGTCGTCAAGAGCAAACTGTGAAAAAGATTGTAAGCAACATAACAATAGTACATACAAACTTAGGATACACTGGAAACATCATAAACTTAGATTTCTTATTAAACGCGGATGCAGTGGAAAGTTGTATGTCAAAGTATACAACACGATCATACAAGACATACATAGGATCAATTATATCAGTGTTGACTGTGATGAACAAATACGAGATGTTGGAAACCTACAGGAAAAAATTGAGGGGACTTAAAGACAAGATAGATGCCGAGGATGATTCCAACATAGCAACGGAGAAGCAAAAGGAGAAAATGATAAGTTACGATGAATTGGTAAAAGCAAGAGATAACATGGGTAAAAAGATATCACACATAACAAAGGCAACGAATCAGGAGTATCAAGATGTACAAGCATACATGTTATTGTGTATTGTAACAATGTGTGACAAGGTAATGAGGAATCAGGAGTTATGTAAGATGGTAATTGTATCATCGTCCAGGGACATTGTAACAAAGGATAAAAACTACTTTGTGTACAATGAAAACAAGATGTACATTTATGTGTACAAGACAGTGAAGAATTATGGACTGATGATAGCAAATTTATCAGAAGAACTGAGTAAGATCATAAAGGATTGTTTGAGCAAGAGATCAACAAAAGAAGTGTTGGGTCAGCCATTGTTTATAGCACCAGGAGGAGGACCCCTGATGGTAACAAGAGGATTACAACGATTGTATGCAAGAGCTGGATTGAACATAACACCAACAATTGTACGAAACATTTTGGCAACACACAGGTCAGGCGCAGTAATCAATGATGTAAGAAAAGCAATGAAGAATGCACAGGACTTTGGACACAGTATAGCACAACATTTAAGATATGTAAGATTTTCTTAACTTCTGTTACAACAGAAAGATGTCATTTCAACCAATTGTAGAAACAGAGTATGTACGAAGAGATATCGTGAAGTACATAACAATAACAGTAACATCAGTTACATTGTACAAAAGTGTATCGTTAAGCGTAGGACTATACGACAGCAATCAAAACATAGTAACGAATGTAAGTATGATATTGGAAGGAGAGGAGTATCAACAGTGGGGCAATAGTGATATCTACATAACAGAATTAGTAGCAACAAAGCTAGGATTTACATTACAGGAT